>Ga0115001_10001158_pt1 | contig 20320 bp, 19 predicted proteins | sample ArcticOcean_MG_C_12_FD_89869 | JGI IMG/M metagenome (GOLD analysis project Ga0115001, IMG submission 89869) | Marine microbial communities from western Arctic Ocean - ArcticOcean_MG_CB8_130 | ecosystem: Environmental > Aquatic > Marine > Oceanic | place: Arctic Ocean: Canada Basin | collected... | reverse complement strand
ATGCAGGCTGACGCCAGTGGTGTTTTGGTCTTAGCCACAGAAAGTACAATATTAGGCGGCGCTTACCAGCGCGCACTGCTCAAACAAAATCCATCGCTGACCATTTATGGTCGGGCTTGCCCACTGTGGGTGACGTTGGCCGAGCAAGGGTGGGTGGACGAGCAGGCGGCATCGTTAACTCAACATACGTTAGAGCATGGATTGCGTGGATTTGTGGATGACTTGGTTTCTACCTCTAACCACCCCAAGACTGTGCTATTAGGGTGCACCCACTTTCCGCTATTTCGCCGGCAAATTGAGGCATTAGTTGGCGCTGATGTGCAGGTGGTCGATTCGGCGCAAACAACAGCCGCTACTGTTTCTGACGACTTATTAAAGTTGGAGTTGTTGCGCGATACCCCGGCGTCAGATGACGAGAAAGTGTTTTTGGCCACAGATAGCATTGAGCGATTCCGCAAAGTGGGCGGCTATTTCTTTGGCGGTCCATTGAGCAATGTGAGCCTGGTCGACTTATAAATAGCTACGCCCCGCTAGCAAACTGGACTGAGAAAAAAGCCTGACAAAGGCCGTGAACAAAAACCTTAGTCGTCGGCCTTGTCTTTAAATTCGCATAAATCTTCAATACTACAGCTGCCGCAGCGGGGCTTTCTCGCCACACATACGTAGCGTCCATGCAGAATCAGCCAGTGGTGCACGTCCACCTTGAACTCTGCTGGCACAAACTTTATCAGCTTGTCTTCAACCTCCCGGACATTTTTCCCCGGTGCTATTTTGGTCCTGTTGGACACGCGGTAAATATGCGTATCTACGGCTATCGTTGGGTGACCATAGGCGGTATTGAGTACAACGTTCGCAGTCTTGCGGCCCACACCGGGTAGCGCCTCCAGTGCCTCTCTATCCTCGGGCACCTGGCTGTTGTGCTCGTCCTTCAAAATTTTGCAGGTTTTGTGTGCGTTGACGGCCTTTGTGTTGAATAAGCCAATGGTTTTAATGTATTCCTTCAGCCCGTCTACGCCCAAATTGTAGATGGCCTCTGGCGTATTGGCCGCAGCAAACAGTGGCCCTGTGGCTTTGTTGACGCCAACGTCAGTGGCTTGGGCGGAAAGCAACACCGCAATAAGCAATTCAAAGGGTGAGTCATAATTAAGCTCGGTGGTGGGGTTTGGATTTTCTGCGCGTAGGCGGGTGAAAATTTCATGGCGTTTGTCAGCGTTCATAGACCACCTCTAAATAGAATGGGTAGATATTAACTTACGGGTTCGCTTTGCGCATTGCATCATTGGCTGTGCCAGTTTCTTTCTCAACTTCTTTTTTTGCAGTGGGACCACTTTGTGTTGCTGTTAGCGCTTTAACCGCTGCGAAAAAAAGTCCGGCTAGGAGAAATGCGCCCGGAGGATAGACTGCCAAAGGCAGTGGCGCTGAGGTGAAAATTGTCAGTTGCCAGTCAGCGCCTATGCTACCTACTAATAGCTCCATATCATTAAATAGAGTTCCATTACCCAGCAGCTCTCTGACTGCGCCTAAGGCCAAGAGCGCAATGGCAAACCCCGTAGCCGTACCAAGCGCGTCTACTATTGCGCGGCCCACAGGTTGTCTGCTAGCAAAGGCCTCGGCCCTGCCCAGAATCATGCAGTTAGTCACAATGATTTGAATGAAGAGCGCAATGCGGGTGTACAAATCAAAAGCGTAAGCTTCTAAAACCATAACCGCTACCGTGGTAAAAGTGGCAATAATAAGCACGAAGCAGGGTAGGCGAGCCACGTCAGGAATAATTTTTCGCATCAGTGAGATGCTTGTGTTGGCGCCGAGCAAAACAAATCCACTGGCTAAGGCCAACCCCAACGCGTTGGCAATACTGTTACTTACAGCCAGCAGTGGGCAAAGACCCAGAAGTTGCGCCCAGGCCGGATTGTTCTCTATTGCGCCACGGCTGAAATCGTTATTCGACACAGGGATATTTCTCGGTGTGGTAGCGGATCCGAGTTTGGATATTTAGCGCCGCCTTTTTAATCGCTCGGTGGGTAATGGTTGCCCCAGTAATATTGTCCAAATTTTGCCATTGTGCAATTGATTGCTGGTCGAGGTCGGGCAGATAGCTGTCGCGCTTGTGATTAATGAAGTCGCCAATGCCTGGTGTTTCTTGGTGGCGCGTGACTCGCAAACTCAGCTGTTCTTGCCTGGTAGTTTCTCCGCGAGGCGCTTCATCAGCAGGTAAGTTTGGCTGGTACAGGGCAAAAAAATTGATCGGTCCTGAGTAGCCGTTTTCTGCATGCTTAATAAAATAGCCCAACTGACAGCTTCCACTAATATCCTCCACCCATAAAATCTTATCAGCCAGCGGTTGTTTAAGTAGCTCAGCCATTATTGCTCGGGCTTTTTGTGTTCTATTTTTTTCAATATCACCGCGGGTTATATCATTCATGGCAAATAACAAAAGCCCACAGGCAGCGCCGATCAACGTAAGCGCGGTCAGCGTTTTAAACATGCTGGCTCTCCCGCTGTCTGTGGATGCGGTTGAGTAGTGGCGTAGCGCAGTTGGCTAGCAAAACGGCGAAAGCGATACCGTCGGGTAGGTTGCCTTGGGTGCGTATGACAAATAGCAGGATGCCTATGCTGACCGCAAAAATCACCTGATGACTGTGGCGGCTTGGGTGCGTGACTGGGTCCGTTGCAACAAAAAAAGCCGCGGCTATAGTGCCGCCAGTAGTCCAATGAAACCACGCAGAGCCCATACTTTGTGTGGAGCCTTGGTCATATGTGACGCTGGCCAGCAGTCCAACGGTAATCAGTAGTGCCAGAGGAATTCGCCAGCTGATAATCCGTAGATAGATTAGGCCCAAACCGCCGAGTAAAAACAGTCCGGCGATAATTTGTTGATGCATAACTTGTGGGTTATCGAGTAAAAACTCATCAACCGTCATAGCATCGCGGTAGCGAAATTCTGAAAGGTAGGTGGCACCGCTGAGGGTGTCCGCTGCTAAATTTTCTACGCCCTCCAGTGCCGGCCATGCGGCTAATGCTTGGGGGAAAGAAAGTAATATTACCGCGTAGCCCACCATAGCTGGATTAAAGATATTGTTACCTAGTCCGCCGTAAGCGTGTTTTGCCAGGCCAATGGAGGCGAGCGCCGCGACTGCTAAAATTTGTATGGAAACATAGGGCGGAAGGCAAATGGCAATGAGCCAGGCAGCCAGCAAGGTTGTGCCGTCGCCGAGGTTGTTGTGTAGGGGCGCGCGCAAAATCGCCGGGGCAAGACTGCCGCTTTTAAGGGCGACAACGAGCACCTCGGTGGCCAAGCAAAAGGCGGATAACCAGAATAAATTCCACACTAAGCCCAAACCGAAATAGAAGGTCATGCCGGCTAAGCCCGGGAGCAGTGCAACGAGCACCCATGCCATGACATTGGGTGTCTTAATGATTTTGCGTGCTTTCACTGATCACCGCTCCGACTCTGCTGAAGTCTTTGCAGGCGCTCGTTCAGGCGCTGTTGGCGACGCTGATTGCCTTCTTCTTGTTTAGCTTGCAGCCGCGACTGATGATTTTCAAAGCGATCTTGAATACGCTGCTTTTCGACGTTTTCTGCAAGTCGCTGCTGTTCTATCACTTTGCCGTGAGCAAAGAATTGCGCCAAATTGATTTCGCTGGGACACACTCTGTCGCATAAGCTGCATTCAATACAGTCTTGCAGGTTCAGTTCATCTGCCTGTTTCCATAACCCGCCGTTACCGAGTTTTAGCAGTTGGTCGGGTAACAGATCTTTGGGGCAGGCTGGCGCGCATTGACCGCAGTTAATGCATCCTTTGCCTTTCAGTACGAATGGCTTGTCAGTCAAATCTGTGGTTGGATTGGCGACGGGTTCTAAGGTGATGCAGTCCACTGGGCAGGGTGCGATACACAGTTCGCAGCCGGTGCAGTCTTTGCTCAGCACAGTGTGCATAAACCCTTGGGCGCCAATAATGGCATCCACCGGACAGGGCGGCAGGCATAAGGTACAGCCAATACATTCAGCTTCGTCAATGACAGCAACCAAGGTTAGCGGCTCTGCTAATGTTTGAGCCGGTATTTCCACCCCCATCAAAGCACTTAACTGAATAACCAATTCTTGCCCGCCGGGCGGGCATAGATCTATTTCCGCACCGTCAGCAACAGCCTGTGCATAGGGGCGGCAACCGGGATAACTGCATTGGGCGCACTGGGTCTGCGGCAGCAGGGCCTCAATGATTGTAACAAGACTGTCTTCGTCTTTTGCCACATTGCCGCGAAGCCATAACACGCCAGCGGCAAATACCAGCAAAGCGCAAATGATGAGCAGTGGCCCAAACATCAGGTACCAATGCCCTGAAAGCCCATAAATGCCAGGCTCATGAGTCCTGCACTTATTAGAGCGATGGGCGTACCTGCAAAAGCTTCAGGCAGGCTGGCTTGTTGTAACTGCTCGCGCAGGGCACCAAACAACACCATTACCAGCGTAAACCCCGCTGCAGCACCAATGGCGAATGTCAGTGTTTGCAGCAGCGTTAAATTTTGATTGATGGCCAGTAAGGTCACCCCTAATACGGCGCAGTTACTGGTGATGAGGGGCAGATAAATACCCAGCAGTTGGTGCAATACCGGGGAGGTGGCGTGCAGATAAACTTGGATCAGTTGTACCAGCCCGGCAATGACCACAATGAACAAAATGATATTCAGGTAAGTCAGGCCCAAGGGCACCAGAATGCCGTGGTAAATGAGGTGGGAGATGACGGCTGCGAGAGCAAGTACAAAAGTGGTGGCCAGACCTGTTGCAAGGGCGGTGTCGTAGCTCTTGGTGATGCCCATAAAAGGACATAAGCCCAAAAACTGAGCCAAGACAAAATTGTTCACCAACAGGGCGCCGATTAAAATTAGGCCGAGATCAGTCACAGGTTAAGGCGTCTTGTGTTGAGCTGTTGCAGGGTGTTTGCGCACATTTTTGACGCAAACAATTTCCTTCTGCCTAGTTCATATAGCCGATATAGCCGATGGCATACCGCAGAGTAGCTGTTCACTGCGACTAGCAAAGCGTTACCGCTCTTGTTAACGCCTCAGCATTAAACATTACTTAACGTCCATGCCGGATTCTGCGCCGCTGTCAGGTGCAAGCAGGAAGATGTTAGCGCCGCCAGGACCGGCTGCTAAGACCATGCCTTCGGAAACGCCAAAGCGCATTTTTCTTGGTGCTAGGTTGGCAACCACGACGGTTAAACGACCGACTAAATCTTCTGGGTTATAAGCTTCTTTGATGCCTGAGAATACGGAGCGTTCATGGTCGCCCACATCTAAAGTGAGTTTAAGTAATTTATCCGCGCCTTCGACTGCTTCGGCGGAGATAATTCTCGCGACCTTCAAGCTCACTTTGGTGAAGTCGTCTATATCGATAAATTCACTGTCTGAAGTGTCGTTCTCTTGCTTGGCATGCTTAGAAGTTTTTTGCTGCTTGTTCTTTTTTGCTGTTTTGTTTTCAGAAGATTGCTCAGCGGGTTCCACAGATGAGTCTATCAAATGAGCAACCGTTTTGCCTTCAATACGCTGCAACATAGGGTTGAATTTGTTTATCTTATGGCCGCTGAGCAAATGCTCGCAGTCAGACCATGCGAGCGGCGCAACGCCGAGGAACTCTTCGGCTTTTTCTGCCGTCACCGGCAAAATCGGCTTGAGGAAAATAGCGAGGAAGCGGAACATGTTAATGGCTTGGCTACACACCAACTGTACTTTGTCGTGCAGCTCCGGATTTTTTACCATAGCCCAAGGTTCATGCTGAGCAATGTATTGATTGGCTAAATCGGCCAAGCCAGTGATTTCACGCACTGCCTTGCTGAACTCACCTTGTTCATAAAGTGCCGCAATGTTTTCTGCTTGTTCGGTGAATTTCGCCATTAACGCGCTGTCGTGAACCTCGTCGGACATTATACCGTCGAAGTTTTTCACCAAGAAGCCCGCTGTACGGCTGGCGATATTGATGACTTTACCGACCAAATCTGAGTTCACGCGTAGCACAAAATCTTCTAGGTTGATGTCTAAGTCATCTACCGAATTGCTCAGTTTGGCTGCGTAGTAGTAGCGCAGATATTCTGGGTTCAAATGTTCTAGGTATTTTTCAGCGAGAATAAATGTACCCCGAGACTTAGACATTTTGGTGCCGTCTACAGTGACAAATCCATGCGTATGTACTTTGGTCGGTGTGCGGAAACCTGCACCGTCTAAAACCGCCGGCCAAAATAGCGCATGGAAGTTAACAATATCCTTACCTATAAAGTGGTGTACCTCTGCGCTGGAACCTGCTTTCCAGAAATCATCGAATTGTAGGTTTGGGTCGTTCTGCGCACTGCAGTAGTTTTGGAAGCTGGCCATATAACCAATGGGCGCATCCATCCAAACGTAGAAATATTTGTCTGTAGTGCCGGGAATGGTAAAGCCAAAGTAGGGCGCATCTCTTGAGATATCCCAAGGGAGCAGACCGTCGTCCAACCATTCGCTGAGCTTATTGGCGATTTCAGGCTGTACCGCGTCCGTTCGTGTCCAATCTTTAAGGAATTGAGTGTAGCTGGCTAAGTCAAAGAAGTAGTGGGTTGAGGCGCGCAGCTCTGGTGTTGCGCCTGAGTAAATGGACTTAGGTTGTATTAGGTCGGTGGCGTCATACGTGGCGCCGCAGGCTTCGCAGTTGTCACCGTATTGGCCTTCAACCTTACACTTAGGACAGCCGCCAACAACGAAGCGGTCGGCTAAAAACAAACCTTTTTCCGAATCATATAACTGCTCAACTTCCTTGGTAAAAATAAGCCCTTTTTCTTGGAGACGGTTATAAATCAGCGATGAGAAATGTTGGTTTTCGTCACTGTGGGTGGAGTAATAGTTGTCGTGGCTGATTAAAAAGCCCTGAAAATCGTTTACGTGCAACTGACGTATATTTTCTACCAATACTTCTGGAGTCACGGATTCCTCTTCGGCCTTAATCATAGTGGCCGTGCCGTGGGTGTCGTCTGCGCACACAAAGATGGTCTGATTGCCGCGCATGCGTTGGAAGCGCACCCAGATGTCCGTTTGTACATGCTCAAGCATGTGTCCTAGGTGGATGGGGCCGTTGGCGTTTGGTAGGGCGCTAGTAACTAAAATTCGACGTGACATGTGGGGCCTATGAGTACCGTGAAGCATTGAACGCGGCGGAAATGATCGACAGCGTTAAGTTCGGAGCAATATACATTGCCTAGAAGAAGAATAAAGCCAAAATACAGCAAATGGGCTTACACTATGCGCCTTGTTTTATTTGGATGTTAGACACTGATGAAGGTTGAAGATTTTGTAGACCCCTACTTAGGGCAAACTTGGCAGTCTCTGGGTGCTCGAGTGCTGTCATCAGGCAAACGCATTTCTGTCACTTTAGGCTACCCGGCTCTGGGTATGCAGGCAAAGTTGGCTGAACAACTCTCAGCTTTCTTGGGCGTTGACGACATTGAACTAGATATTGGCTTTTCAGCGACGCCGGGCCGAGGATTTGGTCAGGTGAAAAACGTGGTGTTGATCAGCAGCGGCAAAGGCGGTGTAGGTAAATCTACCACTGCGGTTAACTTGGCTCTGGCGCTAGACGCAGAGGGTGCCAAAGTTGGCCTCTTGGACGCAGACATTTATGGCCCTAGTCAGGGCATGATGCTGGGTGTGGCAGAAGGTCGTCGACCAGATATTAAGGATGGTAAGTTTTTTGACCCCATCCGAGCCCACGGCATAAAAGCAATGTCTATGAGCTTTATGATTACCGATAAAACGCCAATGGTCTGGCGTGGCCCTATGGCCAGTGGCGCACTGCAACAGATTTTGGGTCAAACGTTATGGGGCGATTTAGATTATCTAATTGTTGATATGCCTCCGGGTACTGGGGATATTCAGTTGACCCTGTCGCAAAAGGCACCGGTCGCAGGCGCTGTGATTGTGACCACGCCTCAAGATATAGCGTTGTTAGACGCGCTTAAAGGTATAGAAATGTTCGCTAAGGTAGACATTCCTGTGCTGGGTATTTTAGAAAATATGAGCGTTCACCAATGCGATAACTGCGGTCATCTCAGCCATTTGTTTGGCGAAGATGGCGGCAAGCGCGTGGCGGAAGATTTAGGCGTACCTCTGTTAGGGCAATTGCCATTGGCTATGTCTATACGTCAGCAGGCTGACGGTGGACACCCAACGGTGAAAGCAGAACCTGACTCTGCCATTAGTGAGCTTTACCGAGACGCAGCGCGTAACATGGCCGCCCGGTTATGGGGCAACCAAGGCAGCACGCCGACTATTAGCATGGTCGACGATTAAGCGTTGTTTGGCGGCATCCATTCACGCCAAGAGTTAACAAATAGATTTTGAATATACAGATCAAGAGACACAAAGTATGAGCATCAAAGCCGACCGCTGGATTGTAGAACAAGCCAAAAAAGGCATGATTGAACCATTTGAGGCGGGTCAAGTTAGAACCCGTGACGGCAACAAAGTGATTTCTTATGGCACCTCTAGCTACGGTTATGACGTGCGCTGTGGTCCACAGTTTAAGGTATTTACCAACATTCACTCAGCCACAGTGGACCCTAAAGCGTTTGATGAACGTAGCTTTGTCGATGTGGAGGGGGACGTTTGTATTATTCCACCCAACTCTTTTGCGCTGGCCAGTACCGTTGAATACTTTCGTGTTCCAGAGGACGTGCTAACAATTTGTTTGGGTAAGTCGACTTATGCGCGGTGCGGCATTATTGTTAATGTAACGCCCCTAGAACCAGAGTGGGAAGGTCATGTGACCTTAGAGTTTTCTAATACAACCACATTACCAGCGAAGATTTATGCCAACGAGGGCGTGGCGCAAATGTTGTTCTTTCAGTCAGATGAGCGCTGTGAGACCACTTACAAAGATCGCGGTGGTAAGTATCAGGGTCAAACTGGAGTGACGCTTCCTAAGCCTTAAACTTTGGGTTAAAGCTTAGAGAAAGGTCTGCGAGACAGTCGGCCGGCTGGAGAAAAGATTTGTGCTCCAGCTTTTGATTGCTCTTTATTGACTAGCGAATTGTTTGCTGGCTACCTAATCAGTAATTGGCCTTTAGCTAAAGCAATGTCGCCTTCAACCACTTGTCCGACCAATACAGGCTCTTCGCCTTGGTCTTTTAAAGTCTGCAAGGTTTGCTCAACGTCATCTTTAGCCACCAGCAGTAACATGCCTAAGCCACAATTAAATGTGCTCATCATTTCATCATTACTGATGTTGCCCGCTTGTTGCAGCCACGAAAAAACTTCAGGTTGTCGCCAGCTGTCTAAGTCTAGAAGCGCCCCATGATCTGGGTTGCTGAATACTCTGGGGATGTTCTCAAAAAAACCGCCACCAGTGATGTGCACCATGCCGTGTACGTCTACATGTTCTAGCAGGTGTCGTACTGACTTCACGTAAATCCGTGTGGGTGCTAATAAGTCGTCTAAAAGGTCGTCATTTGGCACCATGCCTTGGCGCTCTATCACTTTTCTGATCAGCGAGTAGCCGTTGCTATGGGGACCGCTGCTGGGTAGTCCAATAATATGGTCGCCGGTACTGATTTTACTGCCGTCGATGATTTTGGCTTTTTCTACGACGCCCACGCAGAACCCAGCCAGGTCGTATTCACCCTCGCTATAGAAACCGGGCATCTCCGCAGTTTCACCGCCAGCCAATGCGCAACCGGCCAATTCACAGCCCGCAGCAATACCCTTAATAACGCGTTCAGCTACGTCTACGTCGAGACGCCCTGTGGCGTAGTAGTCGAGAAATAAGAATGCCTCCGCGCCGGTGACCAGAACGTCATTGACGCACATGGCGACTAGATCTTGTCCTACGCCATCGTGTCGCGCGTAATCTATTGCTAATTTGAGTTTGGTGCCCACACCGTCTGTGCCGGTCACAATCACTGGCCGTATGTAGCCCGCTGGCATTTCTGCCATGGCCGCAAAACCACCAAGGCCACCCAAAAGTTCAGGGCGTCTGGTTGCTTTAGCCGCAGGACCAATGCGCCGTATTAATTCAGCGCCAGCTTCAATGTCGACGCCAGCCTCTTTATAGGAGAGACCGTTGGAATGATTTTCTGTTGAATCGTTTGATGTCGGGGGTTGCGGCACCTAGGTTCCTTTAATCTTTTGCGCGAGGCTTGCAGTGTACAGGATTATCTTTGCTTTAATGAATTCTGCGGTGCATTGAAGGGGTAATTTTTCGCCTCTATTTCGATGGTTATTGGGGCGGCTATTTTGGCGGTTGGGCCAAGAGGAAGCCTAAGCTTAGATCTAACCAGGAGGACAAATCTTCATCAGCCTCGATGCCCTCCCAGGTGATATACAAAAAGCCTTTCATGGGGCGGCCGGTGAAATCCATTTCCTTAGCGTGAGGCTGTGTCAGTGCCTGCTCAGATCTATCTGCACCAACTCGCAACATTAGATCCTCGTCGCCAACGCCAACGCCAACGCCAACGCCAACGCCAACGCCACAGGCCATATGCCCATTGACCATAAACACCAAGCTGCCAAACAGTTTGCATTCACTGATGTCGGCGAAATCGGCCAAGTTAAAAAGGCTTTCGCGTACCCGCTGTGCGAGATCTTCGTCGATAGCTGCCATTGTTAGACTCCTTTCAATCGTAAGTCAGATGTCATATCAGATGTTAGATCAGATAAGCCGTAGAAACATTCTACCAACCGCCGAATTTCGTTACACTGGGGCCTTCAATAGCTAGCTCAAATTGCAGCATGACATCGATAACTTCCCCAGACCGTCAATTGTCTTCTCTTTGCAAAACCATTGCCTTTGCAAGCCTTTGCCTGTTGCTTACATTTTTGAGCGCTAAGGGTCGCGCAGCGGAAAGTCATGAGGATCGACTTTACCGCGTAGATCAGCAAGTCTTGGATCAGAGTGGCGAAAACAGACGTTTAGCGGCGCAAGATGCATTGTTAACGGTGCTTTCGCGGCTGACTGGTCTGGCGTCCATACCCAGATCTGGCGTTGTGAATGCCGCGCTAAAATCCCCTGACCGTTATTACAGCAAGTTTGACTATGTGCGCAGCCAGGGCCGGGACCGCTCTGCTCAGATGCTGAATATTCGATTTACCTTTCAGACAGAATCAGTTTTGGCATTGGTTCGACAAGCCGGGTTACCTATTTGGTGGACTAAACGGCCGCAAACAGTGGTGTGGGCGGTAGTGGATGAACCCGGACAAAGACGTATCCTAGGCGCAGATGACAGCAGGTGGCTGGTACAAGGCCTACTTGCGCAAGCGGACCTAAGAGGTCTGCCGGTTGCATTACCCTTGATGGACTTAGACGACAGTATTTTGGTCTCAGTAAGCGATGTTTGGGGCAAATTTACAGATGCGCTTAACGTTGCATCCGCAAGGTATGGGGCTGCGCAATATTTAATTGGCAGATTCAGTGTTCAGGAGATTTTAGGTGAGCGTTTGTACAGCGGAGAGTGGCAGCTAATGAAGGTGCAAGCCGGTGAGAATCCATTGGATCTCCTGAAGGCAAATAAGCCAAACGCTTTTGTGGCTGCTGGCGTAAGAGGCTTCCAAGCGCAAAAAATTGCTGGCGTGGCACGTTCAGCAGTGGATCTGGCGACCACAAGTTTAGCTGAAGAATACGCCATATTCAGCCGAGATCGGCAAAACCACTTGATTAGTGTGAGCGGCCTAGACAATTTGCAAAGCTACTCGAAGCTGGTGGTCTATTTACAAGATTTCGAATTTATTGAGCGAGTAGATGTGTTGGCACTACAAGACGACGTGATTTCGCTGCAGATACTTTCCTCGGCAACTCTCGAACGATTGGTAACTCTACTTGCTATGGAAGGCCGGCTGACTAATTTGGCCACTGCTGAAGCGCAGCCGTTATTGAGTTGGCAGGGGTAATTTGATATGCGGCATTTGCCAAATATTGTTACAGTAATCCGTATAATATTGGTCTTTCCCACCACTTGGTTCTTGTGGCAGGGGCACACACTTCAAGCTTTTGCGTTGATGTTAATAGCCAGCTTTTCTGATGCGCTAGATGGCGCACTGGCGCGACGCTATAATTGGAAAACCGACTTGGGCAGACTGCTTGATCCCCTCGCGGATAAATTTTTGGTCGCAGCAGTTTTCATTGTGTTCACAGTGCAAAACCTAATTCCTTTTTGGTTGGTGGTGCTGACTCTGGGTAGAGATTTGATTTTGTTGGTCGGCGGTACACTTTATCGAGTCATTATTGGTTATGTTAAGGTCCAGCCCAGTTTGATCAGTAAAGCCAATACCGCCACGCAAATGCTTGTGTTGTTGTTGCTTATGGCCAGCCAGTTGCCCATAGGTGTAGTTGGATCTTACGCGCACGTGGCCGTTGATGATTTTGGTATTTACTTGCTTGCCGTGCTCAGTGCAGTTTCTGGTGTTCATTATATTGTGGTTTGGGCGAATAGATCGTCTAAGGCGCTGAAGTTAAAAAAGTTACGTGAGGAACGTGTTGTGGACGTTGAAGTGAAATCTGACGAAGGCGGTTACTGATTTGTTAGATCAAAATGTACTTTCTATTGATGCGCCGCATCAACCGCGGTTGGACAACTTTGTTGTCGGTGACAATGTTGAGCTGCTGAAAAATCTACTCAGTGACGCAGAGGGTTTTTGCGGCATGTGGATTTATGGTGAAGAGGCCAGTGGCCGCAGTCACCTACTGCAGGGTCGTTACAGCGAAGGTCTGGAGCAGGGTAAAAACTGTTTCTTTATCAGTTGTGCAGACCTAGCCAGTGCAAGTGAGCAAACTTTGCAGCAAGCATTTCGTCCTGCTCTCGAGTCCTCTGCGGGGCTCGAGCAGCGGCGCAAAGTCTTAGTTGTAGTCGATGATGCCCAAGGGTTGAAGGCCAATACATCAGCAGAGGAGCTGCTAATGGCGCTGTACAATCATATGGAGGCTATTGAAGGCACACTACTGATCACTCATAACCAATCTGCGTTGTTAGAAAACTTCAATTTAGCCGACCTCAATTCTCGCATGCGCTCGTTGAGTCATTACCAAATTGTGCCGTTAGATGACAAAGGTAAAGCACGAGTCTTACGCCTACGGGCAGAAGAGCGCGGTTACCATTTGTCAGAAAGTGTTTTGGAATATTGGCTGCGTCGTGGTCCAAGGCAGTTGCAGGTTTTGTTGAAAGATTTAGAGAAGTTGGACTACGCCACACTGCAACATAAACGCATGCTTACTGTGCCGTTACTCAAAGAAGTTTTGGGTTACTAGTTTTCGGCGCAATAGCTCGGTTTTGCTAGGGTGTTCACTTACAGTTCGATGGTGACGGCGCGACATTAAAGAAGGCTCATGAGTCGAGATACAAATATCACAACAAAGACCGTCGTCATCGTCGGTGGCGGTAGCGCAGGGCATGTGCTACCAGCGTTGCCCGTGGCAGATGAGCTGATGAAAAAGCAGTGGCAAGTCCATTTCGTAGGCACGCATAGCGGTTTAGAAGAGAAACTGTTGGGCGGCAGGGCCATTACTTTTCATAGTGTGTCTGCTGGTAAGCTGCGGCGTTATTTCTCTTGGCAAAATTTCTCTGACGTCATCCGCATTTTGCTGGGCATTGCTCAGGCGGTGTCTTTGCTTCGGAAGATTCGCCCCCATGTGATTTTTTCTAAAGGCGGTTTTGTTTCCTTTCCCGTAGTTTTTGCGGGTTGGTTGTTGAGAGTTCCTATTGTCGCTCACGAGTCAGATCGAACGCCGGGTTTGGCCAATCGCTTGGTGATGCCTTTTGTGTCTACCCTTTGCTCAAGTTTTGCCGACACACGTTTTGCTGGTTTTAAGGGCCGGGTTGTAAACACGGGCACTCCGGTGCGTGAGGATCTGTTAAAGGGTGATGCCACAGCAGGTCGACTTTTCTTGGGTGCTGAAAATGGACTGCCAATCTTGTTGGTCACCGGTGGTAGTTTAGGCGCTGATGCGCTTAATGCCATTGTTAGAAAATCTTTACCTGAGCTTTGCGCGAGTTATTTTGTGGTGCACGTTTGCGGCCCCGGAAAGGCTGAAAACATTGTGCAATCTGGTTATCTCGAGTTGGAGTATGTGGATGCTGGCTGGGGCGATATGTTGGCGGCAGCAGATATTGTGGTCTCGCGGGCTGGGGCAAACGCGCTGTTTGAGTTATGGGCCCTGCAAAAACTCGCTTTATTGGTGCCTTTGTCTGGGGCAGCGTCTCGGGGCGATCAATTAGCCAATGCCGCTTACGCTAAGACTCAAGGGTTGAGTGAAGTGGTGGCGGAAGAAGATCTCAATACAGAGTCGTTGCTCCGAGCGCTAATAACTTTGCGCGACAATGCACAGCAATATCAGCAAGTACTTGCGGGTGTGACAGCTCTGAAAGCCAGCGAGTTGCTGCTGGCAGAGCTAGAAAATGCTGCCATCTAGATCGCGGTTATTTGTAGGTTAGCCTCGAAGTAGTACCCTATTTTGTACCAGGCTATGCAAATTCATCTCATCATGAAGCCTTCTCCTTGACTTGCACCCATGGGTTGCCTACCGTGCTCGCTTCATTTCTGGTGTAAATTCTATGTATAAAATTCGAACTTATAACGCTATTGCGCCAATCGGCCTAGAGCGATTTCCATCTGATGGCTATGCAGTTAATGCGGAGCATGACGCTCCTGAGGCGTTGCTCATACGCAGCCACAAACTCGCAGCCGAAGACTTAAACCCAGACCTTAAAGCTGTGGCTCGTGCCGGTGCGGGAACTAACAACGTTCCAGTACAGGCTTGCAGCGAAAAAGGCATTGTTGTTTTTAACACGCCTGGGGCTAATGCTAATTCAGTTAAAGAGCTAGTGATTACCGCATTATTGCTGGCATCTAGGGACGTATTTGGTGGCATTGCCTACGTACGTTCACTGGCTAATGTCACAGACGAAGCTGAGTTGAACAGGCTGGTGGAAGCTGAGAAGAAAAAATTTAAGGGTCGCGAGCTAGTAGGCAAAACCTTGGGTGTGGTCGGTTTAGGCGCTATCGGTTCTATGGTTGCTAGAGCAGGCATGGATCTGGGTATGAACGTGTTGGGTTACGATCCTGCATTGTCAGTGGACGCGGCATGGCGCATACCTTCTCAGGTAGAGCGTATGCAAAATCTTCCAAGTCTTTTTGCGAAAGCAGATTACGTGAGCATTCACGTGCCATTGCTGCCAGCGACAGAAGGCATGATTAATGAAGAAGCTCTAAAGGCATTTAAGCCAGGCAGCGTGTTGTTGAACTTTGCGCGTCAGCCTATTGTTGATTCAGACGCATTAAAAGCAGCCCTAGCCAGTGGGCATTTAGGCCGCTATGTCGCCGACTTCCCAGTGCCAGGCTTGTTGGACCACGACCGCGTAATGCTAACCCCTCACTTAGGTGCGAGTACTGACGAAGCGGAAGAGAACTGCGCGGTAATGGCTGCGGACCAGTTGGTACGGTTTTTAGAAACCGGCAGCATTGTGAATTCTGTGAATTTTCCAGCGGTAAATGCAGATGCGGTTTCTGGCTATCGCTTGGCAGTAAGTAACCACAATGTACCGGGCATGTTAGGCCAAATGACTGCGGTATTAGCAGAGCGCAACATCAACGTGATTGATCTGATCAATAAGAGCCGTGATGAATTGGCATACAACCTTATTGATCTGTCGGAAGCGCCAGACGAAGGCCTGCTTGAAGCAATTCGAGCTATTGAAAGCGTGATTAACGTGCGCGTGATTCAAGAGCGTTAATTTTGCTTTGAGTCTTGATCCTGTTCAGGATCAGAAAATTAAAGCGCATCCATTTGAAGGTGCGCTTTTTTTTGCCTGCTGTTTAGGTAAGTGCTGACTGTGCGCATCGACGCAGACTCAACTAGTCAGGTTTTGGCCCAACATGCTTTACGCCGCGCCTAGCTTGGCGGGTGATAAAGCGCTTAGGGCTGAGATTTGTTTCTACACGCTCAGATACCGGCGCGATCCAGCCCAATAGTTGACTGCTAATCATTGCTGCGGCCAAGGGCGCGGAGCTGGTGCCCATTGATCCATGGGCGGTGGAAATCCAGCCCATATCACTGAGTTGTCCGACCACTGCTTCGCGGTCACTGGAGACACAGCGCGGTGCGCGCTTATGGCGCAGTGATGTCATTTTACCGTCGCCGATAAAGCGTCGGTTTTTGTTGATGTTACTCGTGCTCGCTTCCGCTGATGTCCACGGTTCATATTCGTAGCTGCTGCCCACAGTCCATTCTTTGTCGCCGGGGATGACATAGCCGTTGCCGACTATTGGCATGGGTATTCGTGCTTGAGCGACCGGTTTTATCCAATCTAATTGGCCATACATCTCGCCAATTTCTAAGCTTTGGGTATTGGCGAAATTTTTGCTGGCACCCGCACAGGCGACAATGAAGGGTTGCCGGTCAGTCTCAATGCCCGCCTGTTTAACGAACTCAATCTTCGGATGGTCCATAAGACCCTGACAAAGCTGAGGCAAGTCGATGATTGCGGCGCTGGGGAAAACCAATGCGCCAAGGCCGGCTAACTGAAAGTCTTCAGTTAAGGTTTGCTCGTCTAAATAGGTTAGCCAATCTTGTGTAGCAGCAGAGTCAGGCGCGTAGACCTTGGCTATTCTGCGAATTTTGCTCAATTCGCCGTCGTTCATTGCCAGTTGTATTGCGCCGGTGGCGGAGAATCCAGGGTAGTTTGGGTGGTAGCTACGGGCATAGTGAAAAGCGCGGGCGCGAAATTCTGCGCCAGGACTGCTGTCGCCTAACAATCTGCAATGCAGTGCGCTGACATCCATTTTTGAGCCGCCACTGGCCACGCCATTGGGATCGAACATTTGTACCTGCACGCCTTGGTCGGCCAAGTGTCGAGCAACGGTACATCCGGCGATACCTGCGCCAAAAACACTTACGCATTTAGGTGTGCTTTGTCTTTGTTTAGCACCGTTACCCACTAAAGTGCCGGCGAGACTTGAGCGTTTAATGGGCTGCTGATCAACTTTGCGCATAACAAACCCCAATGCTTCAAGGCCTCGTCTTACAGCTCCGGCAGAAGTGAAAGAACATACGGTGGTGCCTTCGGTGGAGTTGTCCGCAACAGAAGACAATATTTTTAAGTCCCACATGTTCGGATTCTTTGGCGGTGAAAAGCCATCTAAGAACCATGCGTCCACGGGCTGTTGTTGTCGCTGAGTTAAATCCTGAAGTCCCTCTAAGGCGTTGCCATGATAGACACTGAGTTGAACGCGTCCATTGGCGAAACTGCGCCGGTGCCAGCCCGTAAGCAGCGGTGGGGGATTGTCTGCAAGGGTCTTATATATTGGTAAGTTTGTGCGTGTTAGGGCTATTTTTTGCCATGCCTCGTAGTCCAGTGGATGTGCTTCAAAGCTGATGAAATGCAGGTGTTTGTCAGTTTGCTGTAAAAGCTCGGTGGCTGTTATGGCAAAATTCAAACCGCTACCAAAGCCCAGTTCACCCACATTAATGCAGGCACTTAGGTCTTTGCGCTCAAGCATCGCGCTGGGTTTTAGGTAGATTCTGTGGACTTCATCTGTGCCGTCAGCGGTATAGTAAATGTCCTCATACTGTTTAGAGAATGGCTGGTCGTTGATCCAGTCCAGAGCAGCGGGGGCTATATATTCTTGGTGATAGGTCGGGCTTTGCGACATAAAAAGTTATTTGTCTAACTCAGTAGCTACTGGTCGGTTGGCGTCCACGATCCATCCGCTCCAAGAATCTGCATACAACGCGGCTTCGCCAAACCCTGCAACGCGCATGGCCAAAATGTTGTGAATGGCAGTGACGCCAGAGCCGCAATAAATGGTTACAGCTAGATCTTTGTCTGCGGGGTCTAAGCCTAGGTTGATAAAGCGTTGAGCAAGATCTTGTGGCTCTTTGAAAAAACCGTGAGCGTCTAGGTTTTCGCTAAAAGGCAGACAGACTGCTCCGGGAATGTGTCCGGCGATTGGGTCGATGGGTTCTTCATGGCCGGCAAAACGTGCCTGGGCACGTGCATCAACAAGATATTCATTTGTTGTGTTAGTGGCATTCTTGAGCCTGGTACTTAGAGCCAAAACGTCTTCAGCGGAGGACAATTTTGTCAGCGGTGTAGCGGCTTGGAATTGACTGGGTGGATATGAGTGGACGCTTGCACCTGGCTCGGTTAACGCTCCTGACCAATTATTTAAACCGCCGTCGAGTACTGCAACACGCGAGTGCCCGAGCCAGCGCATCATCCACCAAGCCCGGCCAGCGAAACTGCCGCCAGCGTCGTCATAGATAACAACCTGATCCTGATTTTTAATGCCCCATTCTTGCACCTGTGTAAGCCAGGTTTTAGGTGAGGGCAGTGGGTGTCTGCCATGTTGGTTGGGTTGATTTGCGAGGTGGCGGTCCATATCAGCATGGACTGCGCTGGCGATATGGCCCTGATCAAAAGCTCTTTGACCCCAAATAGGGTCTCCAAGGAGGCCTCTGCAATCCAAAATCCGCAGGCCTTCAGATGCGTGATTGGCAAGTTCTGTAGTTGTAATAAGCGTCGTGAAGCTCATTGGCGAATACCTTTAATTGGATCGACTTCTAAACCGCAGGCTACATTCGGTCGACAACACCAATGCCCAGTAACTCTAGACCCTTCGCTAAAATTTGCCCGCTTTGTTCGGCCAACCTCAGGCGACGGATTTTGTCTTGGTCTAAACTGGTGAGGATTGGGCATTGCTCGTAGAACTGAGTGAACCTGCCCGCTAGGTCGTATAGATAACCGCACAGATAATGTGGGTAGCCTTCTTTTGCGACTGAGTCGAGCATGTCATCGAAGCCAGCAATGGCCACAGCTAAGCGGCGCTCTGCTTCATCTACGGTTGTTATTTGTTCGGGTAAAGATGCTCGTGCAATGTCACTTTTGCCGAATATGCTTTGGATACGGCTGTAGGCGTATTGCAGATATGGGGAGGTGTTGCCCTCAAAGCTAAGCATTTGGTCCCAGTCGAAAACGTAGTCGCTGGTGCGATTCTTCGACAGGTCGGCGTACTTTACCGCGCCTATGCCAATGACTTGTGCAAGGTGCGCCATATCCTCGGGCTTGCCGTCGCGTTTTTCTGTGAGTACGGTTTGTGCTCGCTCAATGGCCTCATCCAGCAAATCTGCTAATTTGATCAAGGCACCTTGGCGTGTTTTGAAGGGCTTATTGTCTTTACCGAGCATGGTGCCAAATTGCATGTGCGACAGCTCAACTTGCTCTGAGGCTAGCCCCGCAGCTCTACCTGCAGCGAATATTTGCTTGAAGTGCAAAGATTGACGAGCGTCAACAAAGTACAGTACACGATCTGCACCCAAAGTTTGAGTTCTATGTTGCAGAGCGACCATATCAGTGGTTGCGTAGAGGTAGCCACCATCGGATTTGCGCACGATCAACGGCAGAATCCCACCATCCTTGTTCTTAAACTCGTCTAAGAAAATACATTGGGCGCCATCCGATTCAGTCAGTAAGTTGGCTTTTGACAGCAGCTCAATCATGGGCGCAAGTTGGTCGTTGTAAGAACTCTCGCCCCTAATGTCTTCACGAGTTAGTTCAACACCCATACGCTGGTACAGCTGCTGGCAGTGAGTTATGGACATGTCTATGAAGCGGTGCCAATGGTTGGTGACGTCTGCATCGCCGGCTTGTAGTGCTACTACTGTCTGTCTGCTGCGGTTCTTGAAGTCGTCATCTTCATCGAAGCGTTGCTTTGCTGCTCGATAAAAATCTTCGATATCTGACAACGCATCAGAGTTTTCGCCGGTTTCATTGAGATAAGTTAACAGCATGCCAAACTGGGTACCCCAATCGCCGACATGATTTTGTCTGACAACTTTATGTCCCTGGGCCTCTAACACTCTAGCAATGCAGTCACCAATAATGGTGCTGCGGATATGCCCAATGTGCATTTCTTTGGCTAGGTTTGGCCCGGAGTAGTCTACGACCGCAGTCTGTGGACTATCTGTTTGAGAAGGCTGGGTATTACAGATGGTGGCTAAAAATTCTTCAGCCAAGGTAATGTTTATAAAGCCAGGGCCAGCGATGATGACATCTTTGGCTATGCCTTTTAAGTCTAGTTGGGCTATGACCTGAACAGCCACTTCTTTTGGATTCTGTCCGCTTCGCTTAGCCGCAGCCATTACGCCATTTGCTTGGTAGTCACCAAACTCTGGTCGGCTAGCGGATTGTAACATGGCCTGGCCTTGCAGGCCGAGTGCCTCGAAGGCACTCTCAATTCGCTGAGACAATAGCGCCTTAATTTTCATTTTTTAGCAGCCAAATCAATTAGTTGATGGGCGTAACCCGATCTGCTT
>Ga0115001_10001156_pt1 | contig 20330 bp, 14 predicted proteins | sample ArcticOcean_MG_C_12_FD_89869 | JGI IMG/M metagenome (GOLD analysis project Ga0115001, IMG submission 89869) | Marine microbial communities from western Arctic Ocean - ArcticOcean_MG_CB8_130 | ecosystem: Environmental > Aquatic > Marine > Oceanic | place: Arctic Ocean: Canada Basin | collected... | reverse complement strand
TGCACAGAAAAGAGCTCGAGAAAGAACTGCAGGGCGTTCCGTATTCAAAATCACTCACTGAGAGAGAAAAAATCGATGATGATGATGATGAAGAAGAAGAGGACAATTCGGACTCGGATTCGTACCCGGGCGAAGAAGGCGAATCGGAAGACTCGGATCCAGATGAGTCGTCGTCGGACGAAGACAATTCTGATGATGATGATGATGATAATCAACAAAAGCAAAAGCAAAAAATGAAATCAAAACTAACTCCTGATATGGCCATGCGTGAAAAAGATAAAATCGTCCGCGACCGCGTTACGAAGGGTGGCGAACAAGCCGAGTTGGATCATTTGAAATCCGCGATGTTGCCGCGAAAGAAACGAGAGTTATATAAAGCCATGCAAATCGGTATCGCAAAGAAAGAAAAACGCGCCGAAGAATTACGCGAAAGAGCGAAAGCTTTGAAAGAACAGGCGAGATCGAAAGGTGGTAATAAGCGCGTGAAAACGACTAAAGGCGCGAAAGGAGCGCCGGCGAATAAAAAAGCTAAAAAATAGGTTATTAATAATAATAATAAGAAGAAGAAGAATAAGCGAATTTTAAGTTACGTACCTTGGTATAATTAAATGTATATATATTTTAATAATAATATCAATAACAATTTTATATATGGTATACTTCAAGTGTCTGTGTGTGCGAGAATTTTATTTATTTACTTATTTATACGAGCTTAATAACGCCCATCTCCGCCGAATCCCCTCGTCTCTTCAAAGTTCTCACAATTCTCGTATATCCCCCAGTTCTATCGCCGTATCTCGCAGGCGCTTTCTCAAACAACGCCTGCACCAACTCCTTATCGTAAATATATGCCTCTGCCGCTCTCTTCTTATGTTCTCCACCATCTTTTGCGAGTTGAATCATGTGTTCGAGTGGTTTCCTCACCGCCTTCGCTCTAGCCATCGTGCAAGTCACTTGCCCGTGTTTTAAAACCTCCGTGGTTAAGTTTCTCAATAAAGCTTTGCGTTGATCCGCCGGGAGGTTAAGCTTTGGCGTTCGTTTGCCGTGACGCATCATCGTTACGACTGAGCCGTTGGTTGTTTTGAATAACGATGATTGGTTTCCTGTGACGATGAAAAATTGACCGGTCAGCGAAAAGATCTCTAAAACTCTCTAAAACTCTCTTTCGATCTCTCTGCAAAACGCGGACCGACCGACGGCTAAGACGTGGTGCGAATTTCTTCGAAATCATATACACCTGGCTCTCTATAACAGTAAGCGCACGAACGAAAAAACAACGAAAAATCGAACAAATCGATATCCAATTGCATCGTTTCCATCGTTTCTCTCCCATTTCCTCGTTCGCATCGCGTTCGGTATCACGGACAAAAACCCAAACGCTACGAGCGAATTCATCATTTACGCCCGTAAAAAAACTAACCACGGCTACAAAAACGTACCACTGGAAGACGAACCGAACATCGTGCGCGCTTGCGCGGAATGCTGTAAACTAAAAGAAGGCATGATTACTATCTTTTATTTGACTTTTCACGCTATTAATTATATTCGGAAGCTATTTATCGAATACGTTTGTTTATAAAAGTGACGCTAAAGTGAGTACGCTCGAGTCTTTGGATAAACGAGAGAAAACCTCGAAAGAATTCAGGATTGGCGTTTCTGCGCTTCGGTCAAGTTTTCATTAATTTCTCTAAACTTACTAATCATCTTTCGCGTCCAATCACGCGCGCGAAACAAAGACGATTTCGTTCATACGCGTAAGAACGCTTACGATTGTTTCGGAACGTTTCATTCAATCGTTCACGCGCTCGCGTTTCTCTCGTCTTCGGTCAGTCGTCGTGCACCTGTAAACTTTAATTCTGATCAACAAAACACAAAACAAAACAAAGCTGGCAAAAGAAAGAAAGAAAGAAAGAAAGAAAGAAAGAAAGAAAGAAAGAAAGAAAGTGTAAAACTGGCGCCACCGATGTAAAACTGATAGCTCTCGCTCATCGCATGCTAATAAATAGGAGAGCTGACATAATATGCACGCACTGATCGAACAAAAAAACTGTCGTTATCGTTATTTGTTCCTTTAGATGTGTTCTGTTTCCACTGAAACCCTAAATATATTCACACAAAGAAAGAAAGAAAGAAAGAAAGAAACGTTAGAAAAAAACTGAAATAAAAAAAAAACGACTTTTATAAGCGACGGAAGCAGACGACGGAAAAACGAAGATGAACGCATTCACTCGAGCAAAGACGAGCTCGCGAGATGATATCGCTCGCTCTCGATCGATTTGCGTTTCGAACGGGAGAACACGACTGCGAACGACTGCGCAGAGAAAAACTGTGCAGAAATCTGCAGTTTTGGATAAAATCGAAAACGTGGACGAATTCGCGAGCAACGGTGAGAGTGATCGTAATCAGGCGATCGTCGTCGGCGCAGGCGTCGGTGGACTCGCGATCGCGTCGAGACTTGCGAGTAAGGGCTACAAAGTCCAAATCCTAGAGAAGAACGCGTACGTAGGCGGTCGATTGCAGACGGAGACGTTCGAGACGGATGACGCGGGTACGGAGTCGTTCAGGTTCGATACAGGGCCGAGTTTGTTACTGTTACCGGATCGGTATCGCGAACAGTTCACGCAGTGTGGCGAGAGGTTCGAGGATTATGTGGACATAGAAAGGTGTGATCCAGCATACAGGGCGCACTTTGGGGATCATACGACTTTAGATTTGTTATACGACGCGGAGAAGATGCGCGAGCAATTGGACGCGATCGAAGAAGGAGCCGGCGGGGCGTATTTAGATTGGTTAGGTAGGGCGAGGGCGAGTTTAGATTATGGAGTGAAGGCGTTTATTGATAAAGACGCGACGTCGATTTTGGATTTCGTGAACCCGAAAAGAGTAGTCCCGTTAGCGTTACGAGTCAGTCCCGTCGATTTGTTACTAAGTCAACACAGGCAAATGTCTCAATATTTCAAAGATAAGCGATTGTTGGCATTGTTTACGTATCAGAACTTATACGTAGGGTTATCGCCGTATAACGCGCCGGGCGTGTTCTCGTTATTGGCCGCGACTGAGTTGACCGATGGCGTTTGGTATCCAATGGGTGGATTTAAAAAAGTGAGCGAAGGCTTACAAAAGTTATGCGATAAGTTTAACGTCCAAACGAGATTGAACAGCAAAGTGATCGAAATTTTAACCGAAGATTTATTATTAAATGATAGTAGTGATGATAGTAGTGGTGATAAAAACAAAAATAACAATAAATATTCATCGACGGGGAAAAAAGTTATCGGCGTAAAACTCGAAGATGGAACCGTTTTAAAAGCGAACGTTATCGTTGCGAACCCGGATATTCCGCGCGTGTTCGATGATTTATTAGACTCCGTCCCCGAAGCCGAAAAAGAATCTGAACGACTAGAAAAAATGGATTATTCCTGTTCGATAATCGAGTTCAATTGGTGCTTAAAAAAGCAACTGCCCGAGCTCCTTCACCATAACGTGTTCTTATCAGGTGCGTACGAAACTGCTTGGGAGAGACCGGCGACGGTGAGCGATTTCGATGCGCCGAAGCAGCATAACTTTTATTGCTGTAACCCTGTATATACGGACAAATCGTGCGCTCCTAAAGATAAATGCGCTCTAATGATCGAGTTCCCGGTGGCGAACATAAGAGAACAAATCGATATATGCAAAAAAAGAGGTGTACCAGTTCCAACCGAGAAAGAAATGGTCGACGCCGCTCGCGAAGCCTTATTCAGACGCTTCAGAGAAGCCGGCCTTGGCGAAATCTCCTCTTTAATCGAAGAAGAAAACGTCAAAACGCCAGAAGAGTGGGCCGAATTATACAACATCAAAAACGGCGCCGTCTTCGGTCTCTCGCACGGCTTACTCCAACTCGCCGCGTTCAGACCTCCAACGCGCACTGGTATCAAATCTCTCGATACGCCCACCGTTTCCGGCTTACATTTCGTCGGCGCTTCGACGAGACCCGGTAACGGCGTCCCGCTCGTTTTAATGGGCGTCAAAGTCGTCTCCGAGTGCATTTTCGATCAACACGGTACGTTCCCGTCGACTACCGCTACCATTAAATGATTCTCGTTTATTTTTAAATCAATCATGGTTGTTGTTACGAGTGTATTGTTAGCATATTGTAAGCTCTCTCTCTCTCTCTCTCTCTCTCTCTCTCTTCCGGACTGTGTATTCGCCTCGCGCCTAATCGCTTATTAACAAGTACATAGTAAAGCTCTGGAAACAAAAAAAAAGGTCGTTAAAACGGGGCCTAAGTCAGTTAAGTATTGGTCTAAAAATTCACTCTTTAATACAACAAAGGGCGGCCTTAAGTGTCCTTTCAAGGCCATAGTTTAGGGTTTTCTCAAAAAGTAAGTACGATTTTTCCACATCCGCAAATTTCCCTCACAAAGCAGTGCCGGCCGTACTGGATTAAAGTTCTAAAGAACTTAAATCGAACACTCCAAACCGCTACAAAATATAATGCTCAGAATGAAGCCCCAATGTGGCATATCCTGTTGCGGTTGTCAAACGCAGACCGCGCATATTTGGTTCGATTCCAAGATCGTGAAGAACTCATCCTTGTGCGTGTGTCTTCCACACATTTATATTCTCTTTTTTCTCCATTCGGTTCTATTTATTCAAAACACGAACGAATCTGTCTCTCTCTCTCTTTGGAAGGATTCGCACGCTCGTGCTCGTGCTCAGCGATTTTAGTCGCGCGCTTTCTTCTGCATCTCGCTCTCTTCGTTTTTAAAGCGTATTAAATGCGTTAGATATGGTTTTTAATCCGCCGTAAAAAAAACCTTTCGGAGGTGTTTTTCCCCCAGCAAGCACAAAAAAGAAAATAAAAATGCTGACGTGTCTGTTTCTTTTAAAATACGTTTTCCACGAACAGGTGCTTAGCGTGCTTCGAAAGCGAGATCGAGACGTTTGCGAGCATGGCGAAGAAAGAACTGGAGAGAATGCAAGGAAGGCCACTGAATGATGATTCTTGTAAGAATATGAGCAGTACTGCTTCTCGCGCTACTGCGGCTACCGCGGCGCCTCGCGAAGACGTCCGAGCGGAGAAGAGACGAAACAGTTCGTACTATCAAAAAAAGTCGGATATCGTTTCTGGGTATAAAGCAGACGTGATATGCAGAGTCGAGGGATGTTCGGCGACGTGTGAGAGTAATTACGAGTCACGCGTTCGAGCGTGTTCGGAGCATTTGAAAGCGGAACGCGTTGATATTGAACAACAGATTTACCGATTTTGTCAAAAATGTACGAAATTTGAAGACGTGAAATGCTTCGACGGCATGAAAAGGGCTTGCAGAGCTTCTTTAGCGAAATTGGCTTCGAAGAGAAAAACGGAAAAGAGCAAAGACGTTGGTTCACGTACATTATTATCAACTGCGACGACTGCGACAGCGACTGCGACATCTTCGAAGAAGGCAAAAATTAATACTGACACTAATAGTGACAGCAATATCGATTTCGTCGTTGTTGAAGACAACAGCAACTCTTCTTCTCAAGAAACGAACACTGATGAAGAAAAACTCAAAAATGAAATCGCAGAACAACTCGTGAACATAATCGCGCTCGATAACTTGAGAAGAATTCAAAATAAGGATGAGAAAATCTTGAGGCGAAAGACACCCGGATCCAACGACGATAGCGCGCGAGAAAAATCTGCAAAAAAATAATATCGATCGCGCAATCGCCGCTCGCTGCCGCCGCCTCTTTCTATATCATTATTGTTATTGTCATTATTATTACTGGTATACAACTTACTGGTAGTATGTTTAAAAAAGGTCAAACAACTAAAAACACCAAAACTGGTTTTGTTATATATTTATTATTAATTACACGTGTTGCAAAAACAATTTATCAATCAACATTAAGTAAAACGACCCCGTTCTGCTCGTCCTTAAACGCCGGCTTTCCCAAATACGGACACCCGGCGCACCTAAACGCGTCGCCTAAAGCGCAATTCCCGCAACTACTCTTAAAATCATCCATCGCGTCGTTCTCTAAATCCATCTTCACCACTACTACCGCGTCCGACGCGTCGTTTCCGCCCTTCGTCTTCTTCCAATCGTTATCGTTGTTCTCCTTATTCTCTTCTTCTTCTTTTCTTCCGCACGTGCAATCTTTACACGGCTTCCTCGTCGGCGCGCATCCTACTCCGTCGTTCGTAGCGCCTTCGACCGTCTTCCTCTCAAAGTCCTCCTTCGTCAATAACTCGTCCTCGTTCATTCGTTCATCGTCGTCGTTCTCTTCCCACGCGTTGCTCGTTTCTGGCAAACTTCCTTCTGCTTGTTTTTCCTCTCTCTGCTTCGTCTTCAACGAGAACTTCTGACCTCTTTCGTACGAAGGCTTTTCGCACGAAAACACGAGCTCTCGCTCTGAAACTCGCGCTATGCAGTTCACGAAACCGCTCAAGATCAACTCGCTGATGATCGAATCTTTCGTTTCCGATATCGCTGATTCGCTCATGGAACCGAGTAATAAGTGGATGAACAAAGAACCAGAACTGAGCAGTCGATCGTGGAGTTGTTTCAGTTGCGATTGGGTTGGACGATTTCGCGTGTGAATCGTTTCCATTTTTGTGTTTGTTTTTTAGTTAATTAATTCGAAACAAGATGTGAAGAAGTGAAAGAGTATAGAGAAGTTTTTTGAGTTCATTCGCGTAGGGGAATGTTTCTTATAAGTTTATGTATGTTTGACCGCGTGAGAAGCGACGCGGTGTTACTTTGGTACGAATTGTTCGAACGCCTCGAAACCTGGACATTTGTTTCGAACGGCGTATGTGAGACAGTCGATGTGGTTCTTTTTGTGAGCTTGTTCACAAACTTCCATAGTCCAAGGACAGTTCTTCGAGCGTAAGTATTCGAGACAAGCGAGGTGGCCATTATGGGCGGCAACTGCGCACGTGCCTTCGCGTACCTCACATCCGTTCTCGCAGCAGTACTTTAACATGTCGAGATTACCTTTGTATGCTGCCACACCACTCGTATGATAATCCCAAGCACATTGCTTTTCTTCTCTTACCCATCGGAGTAATTTGAGATCGTTCGTTTCGGCGACTTGAGAGCAGAAATATTCCTGGTTCTTCGTAAATTCCCTCCCGCTTGGGTAACGTATCTTCTCACCCCATGGATATCCTTCCCAAGCCAACTCCAACGTTGATATCGAAGATAACTGTCGAACCCAAAACGTCTCTCGTAACTCAATCTTCGCCCTTATAATCACTCTACGACTCGCTCTGCATGATCCATAGAACATCTTAATATCATTTTTGTTGAGATATCGAGAGAGTAAAACGTGTTTCTCAAACACGTCTGGCCAATCAGTGACTAACATCCATAACGGAGTCGGTTCTCCAATCACGATATTCGCAAAGTTCGTCTGCATATTCCTATCGTTTGTAAGGTCTGCTTTTTTTTCTTCTTTATCTTCTTCTTCTTCGTTGGAATAATCGATTGGTGGCATTTTTAATTCGTTTGTTGAGAAAAATGAAGAGACAGAATGAGATTTTATTATTAAACCGAACGAGTTAGAGTTCTATTATTTAGGTACGAATTGTTCGTACGCCTCGAAACCTGGACATTTGTTCTTCACTGCGTACGTGAGTACGTCGATGTGGTTGTTCTCGTGAGCGTATTCACAAACTCGCTCGTCCCAAGGTATGTTCTTCGAGCGTAAGTATTCGAGACAGGCGAGGTTGCCGTTTTTAGCGGCAGTTGCGCTCGTGCGTGCATCTACTTCGCATCCGTTCTCGCAGCAGTACTTCAACATTTCGAGATTACCGTTGAGTGATGCTGCACCACTCGTCATCCAATCCCAATCACACTCTTTCTCTTCTCGCACCCATCGAAGTAATTCGAGTTCGTTCGTTACAGCGACTCGAAAGCTGAAATATTCCTGGTCCATCGTAAATCCCACCCCGTTTGGTAAACGTATCCTCGCACCCCAAGCAAATCCTTCCCAAGCCAACTCCAAAGTAGATATCGAAGATAGCTCATGAACATAAAATTCCTCTCGTAACTCAATCTTCGCTCTCTCAACCGCTCCGCGACTCGCTCGACATAACCCATAAAACATTTTCAAATCCGATCCGTTTAATTTCCCAGATCTCAAAACTTCGGCTTCGAAAATATCCGCGTGATCGACTATAAACCTCCACAAAGCGCTCGGTTCCTCGCTCTCAACGACACAATCTTCTCCTTCTTTCCTCTTTGCTCTTCTCTTCCCCGCCTTCCTTCGCTCGCTCGCTTTCTTTCGTTTATTTGTTCCCGAACTCATTTAATTTCTTTTGATCACACTGATAATAATAATAAATTTCGAGACCTTTGACTTTTTGGCGTTTTTGTTGCTTGGGAGAGATTTTGTCCATTTTTCTCTCAAAAGCAAACAAAACCGGATTCGTGCATTTTCGTCAAATAGAAACCGCGCTTGTTTAGTACACACAACGATCGAAACGCTCGAGATCGAACTCAAAACATCGAACGGCGAGCTATCTGTACTCATTCGTGCGAAATTTGAATTAATTTCGCGCTCGTTGAATCGAATAAAAAAACCAAGCTCGATCGTTTTCGTTGTTTTCCAAAACATGGGCGCGGCTTCCGATTATTTATTTCTTACGCATAAAACGGAACGTCATGCGACTGCGAGTGCAAATCTTGATTGATTGAGTGCTCGATTAATAATGGGTTGGTTCTCGCAAGAGAAAGAATCTGACGCGGATGATGATTTCAACGCAGACGCAGATGATGAATACCCAAACGATCAGGAGATCCGAATGTTCGAAGAACAGCCAAGGGTCTTGCCGGCTGGGAGATATACGGTCGTCGCAAGAGTCGTCGAGGCGAAGGACGTGTTAGCTATTACGTCGTTCGATTTGATACAAACGATCACGACGTTCTCGTTTAAGTCACAGCAAGGGAACGGCGATGCTTTACCTAACGTCGTCGCGAAAGTGAAGCTCGAGAGAGCCGGGTTCCCTTCGCAAAAGAGGAAGACGATTTGCGAGAGGGAGACTTCGCAGCCTTTATGGAATCAGAACTTTTTCTTTGACGAAATGGAGTTAGCGAATGGAGAGTTGGAAGGGTGTACGTGTACGTTTGATGTGTGCGATGAACGCAGGTTTGGTAAAGATAAGAGGATCGGTACTGTTGAATTAGAGTGCGCGAAAGTATACGAAGAACAACAACACGAGGTTTGGCAACGGTGGTATCATTTAACGGATCCGACTGGGAAGAGGCAAGGCAGTCAAGGGCAAGTGAAGTTATGTTTGCAAATTTTAAGGCAAGGTGACGAAGGCACTGCTGCGCACATGGACGACGTATCAGACGACAACGATGATAGCGATAGCGACGACGACGAAGAGACGAAGCAAAACAAAAGGGCAAAAAAATCATTCATGGATTCGTTATTAGATCTCACGAAGAATAAATTAGATGAACCGGCTGAAGAAGGCGAGATCGAGATTTGGGCAATCAAAGCGAACGTATATACCGGGAAAGATCTGCCTAGAATGGATTGGCCGAATTTAGGAGGAGCCGGGATCGACGCGTATTTGAAAATGTCTTGCGGCTCGTCGGCTTTACCGGCGTGTTCAAAAGTTAAGAGGTCGAAAAATCCAGAATGGAACCAAGAGGTTATCATGAGAGTTCGAGTCGCCGGTGGTAAATTTGGTGGCGTTGGCGCTTTACCACCTTGTCGTCTATCGATTATGGATCACGATCTCACCGGCTCGGACGATCACGTCGCTTCAACTCAGATTTTGATTCGTGACATCGTCGCAAATCCTCAAAAGTTTTCGAGACCAAAATGGTATTGCTTCTACGGAGGAACTAGAAATCTGGAAGCTTCGTTCATTGGACACGTTTCAAAGCTAGCTAAAAGAATGAATGCCGGGTATTTGCAAGGCTCTGCGTATAGAGGACGCGTTTTAATGTCCTTGGAGGCTACGAGAGAAGAGGATGGCAAACGCGCTGCAAGAGCAAAGACACGAATAGAAAAAGTAAAAGAAAAATATAGCAAAGAATGGCCATGTGTTCTGCACTGCGATGTGCTCGACGTAGAGTTGTTTCAAACCGATGCGAGAGGGAAGAAATGTCACGTTGAAGTCGAAATGGGATTATCAAAGCGTCTGTCGCCAAAGAGTGTTCTGAAATCAGAGCATAAACCTTTGATAAAGGAATGCTATGCAGAAATTAACTCTGCATTAGCACCTTTGCAAGTGAAGTTACCGGCTCCATTTGAAGGTCGACACGCTGGATCAAGTGCACCCGATTGTTTTATTCGCGTATGCGTCGCCGGTAAGTCTGTCGGCTTTGCCAGAGTCCCAGCAACACAACTTATGCCAGTATATTCAACTCCTGGACCTATGAAACGACCAGATGAAGCTAAATTACCAAACGGTTGGAACGTGCAAGGTTGGTTTCAATTACAAGCCGATGCTTTAAGTAATCACAAAAAAGGGCAATCTCGATCGCTCGAACACGTGAAACCGGTTGGTCAAGTTTTGGTGAGGATGATTCTATGTGGAAGCGAAAACGTGAAACGTAACGCAAAAGCAGATACAGGAAACGCCGATGAAGAAGGATTGAACGAAGAAGAATTGGCTAAGTTAAAAGCTGAAACGAAAGATCTTAGCCCAGCTGAAAAGAGGCAAGCGGAGGAAATAGCGGCAAGAAGAAAAGAAATGGAACGAAAAATGAAAGGGGCGATTGATGATATTGAGCCATATAAACTAGCACCAATGGAGAAGAGAAAATTCATGTTACATGTTGAGGCGTATCAGGCGATGAATTTACCCGCGGCTGATCCTAACGGCTCGTCTGACCCAGTTGCAGTAATTCGAGTCGGTCGAAGTGTCGTGCAAACACAAACGATGAAGAGCACTGTATCGCCTTCTTGGTTTCGAGACATGTTTGTTGAGATTGAATTACCGTTGTTACCACCGACTGCACTTGATCCGAATATATCAAAATCCGACGGAGACTCTGATGATTCGGACTACGACGATTCGGATTCGGACGACTCCGATTTGGACGACGCAGACGACGATGATCGAGTAGATCATTTGGAGTCTAAATTGCTCAAGCAGAAGATGAAAGAATTTAAAAAGTTAAATAAACAGAAGAAAAGAGGAATCAAAGCTGTTAATCTCCAAGGACTTGAAGGAATCGCATGGTGGGCGGCTCCGGCGATGACCATTTTGGTATTTGACGAAGACAAAGCGACTTTGATTTCCGGGGCCGATATTGACCCGCTCTCGGTTCTGATGGTGCCCTTATTGCATCCTTCAGAAATGCGCGCAAAAAATGCTGGATCATTAGGTGGATTTTCTAATTTAGCCTCGTCTGTTTCGTTCTTTAGCGATTTCACGCTCGATGCGAAACATCCAGAACGATACGATGAAATAATGAAGCGCGTTCGAAGCACGTCCCATACTGATCCGCATCCTGTGCCCGAATGGTACGAAATGACGAGATTGAATCCAAACTCGGCTGATATGAACGCGAATGGTGGTGAATTACTTATGCATTACGAAGTTTTACCGCTTCCGTTCATGGGTGTCGCCAACTTTGTCTTGGGTCCAGTCATAAAAGTGCAGTGGGAAAATGTCAAGCCGAGATTGGAACATATCGCGACAAGACAAATTCGTGACTACTTTGGCTTTGAAGCCGTGGAGGTTAAAGTATGTTTAATGGGCGTTAGAGGTTTGTTACCGTTTAAGCAGTTTTCGATAAGCATGCCACAAGTCGAAATCGAATTAACTGGATGCATTCCTTTATTCGAAGGATCTATGGAGCACGTTAAATCTACCGCGTTCAGGAACTTACCAAACGGTCCAAATGCAAACTTTAATGGTCAAACTTTAACGCTTCGAGGCTTGGTGCCAAAATTAAACAAAATTTATACCTCGTTATCTGTTCGAGTTATTGATTGTAGGCCAATTAAGCGATTGATCGGTGCCGCTGAACATGAAGTGTTCTTGCGAAGGGAAGAAATTGATGCCTTGATGGAAAAGAAGACTTCGAATTTTGTCACCGTCAAGAAGAAAGATTTAGCCGGCGACGAACTGGAAAAGTTACGCGAAATTCTTAGAGAAGAAACTGTTTCGAATTATTCTGTTGATATTGACGATGAAACTGCAACGATGGTATCGCAATCGAATACGTGCTCGGAAGCCTCCGATGCCTCTTATTGGCGCAATAGGGAGGAGATTTTGTTACAGAATGATGAAATTCGTTCTCAGGCGGCAAAGTCTGGGTTCATGTCGAGATTTTCAGAGGCTCTTACTGGGCCTCAAAAGAGTTCGCGCGATAATGATATCGAATCGATCAATAGGAAAGCGTCGCGTTCAGGGTTATTTTCAGGATTGAGTAGCAAGAAAACGAAAGAAAGACTATTACAGGAGAGTATTTCGCTAAAATACAAGAGCGAAGTGGAACGGCTTTCAGAGAATGAGGAAGGGAGTGGCGGTAAGACCATTCGCGAGCTTCGCAAAAGTCGCAAACGTAGATTTCTGAAAATGAACGAAGACGCTCAGAAAGAGAAAGATTTCGTAAGAAGCGGAAGTATTTTGGCGAGCCAACAATTGGCGCACGCAGCGGCGATGAACGAAATGATGTCCAAGTATACAAAGTCAAAATCGCGTAGGATGCAAACCATCATCGAAGCAAAAGCTTTCGGAGATGATTCTTGCTCTGAATCCTCTTCACAAAATTCTACCAAAGACGGGTCAGGATTAGACACGGATTCGGATCCAGGATCGGACATGGACGAAGCTGAAAGGATCGAGCTCGAAAAACTGAAACAACAAGCCGAGCAACTCGAAATCGAACTCTTAAATAGACAACAACCTGAAGACGAGGACGAAAATAGAACGAAGAAAAAACAGAAAGTGCCAACATTTGACGATGGTTCAGGCGATATTCCTGTTTGGATGGATGGACGCGCGTTCTTGAACATTGGCACGGTTGAAACGGAACTAGGTGATGTTTCGATGTCATGTGTACCTATTTACAGGGCCGAAGGTTTCGAGGACAACTCTTCCAAGCGAGAGATTGGCGGGTACGTGAAGTTATGTTATTCCGTCTCTGAACTGCGAAAGAAGAATTTTGAACACTCGGACGAAGAGGAGGAGTACATTCACGGTCCCGCAGAGCTTTTAAAACTCGATTTTCTCGGCAACCCGAAGAAGGATAAACCATCCGTCGCCGCCAAAAAGGCGAAGAACGCGGCGATTATGCAAAACACGCTTTGGACACCAGATGAGACAACGGCGACGATTCCGGATGAAGAGTTTTCGAAAATTAAAAAGCAAGCTGGTGGCTACTTAAACGATAATCAACCGTTGATGGGTGAGCAGCCGAGACCGGTAACCGTACGCGCGTACGTCATTCGAGGAAAAGGTTTGCGACCAATCGATCAGTCCGGTTTATGCGATCCATATCTTCAGTTGTCGGTTCCTGGAACAAACATCGTATTTGGTAGCTCGAAAGATCGCATCGATCGCACGTGTACGCCATGGTTTTATAAAACGTTCGAGTATAAAACTGAACTTCCTGGAAACGGCCTATTGAGATTTGATTTATATGATTTCGAGAAGTACTCGTCGGATGTTTTTCTCGGCCATTGCTTGGTCGACGTCGAAGCTAGGTTGTTATCGGAAAGATGGTCGAGTGAATTTTCGGATAAACCTCCTTTGGAAGTACGAAAGTTGCTTGATAAGCATGGAAACGAAGGGTTTGGCGAGCTCGAGATCATTGTCGAGATTCACGAAGGTCATGACAACGTTCCAAAGGCTATAGTCATTCAGCCGCCTCCCGTCGTCGAGGTTGAAATGCGCGTTTGCGTATTCAAGGCTCGAAATATGGTCAACAAAGATGTCGGGGGTAAGAACGATTTGTACTTTAAATTAAACGTGATCGGTCTCGATCGTACTTCTGCGAGGTTTTCGGAGACTCAATCGACGGATATTCACTGGTTTGCTCAAAAAGGCGAGGGTTCGTTCAATTATAGAAACATTTTTCCGCTCACGTTGCCGTGCAATCGCATCGGTTTAAGAGTTTCTGCGTATGATAAAGATTTATTTACTGGTGATGATAACATTGGCGAGAACAAGATTAACTTGAACCAAATGTGCAAGGAGTTAATTCGGAAAGTCTCTACGTTTGGAGAAATGTCTCCAGAGTGCGTCGTTGAATACAAATACGATCCAATCGCGGACGAGTCTTTCGCTGAACGCTTTAATGTTTTTCAAAAAATGCTAGATGGACCACAGATTGGCAAATGGGTCAAGATGTATCACCCGACGTTACCTGGGGAATCACAAGGTGAAGTTGAAATCATGATTACTTTGTTACCGAAGAAACAAGCTTTAGAACGACCGGTTGGTAAGGGTAGGGAGTTGCCAAATCGAGACCCAGAGCTCGCTGAACCGACTCGAGCGCGTTTGTCCATATTCAATCCACTTGGATCTTTAGTTTTATTAATGGGCCCTGATATGGCGTGGAAGGTTTTGTTTGTCGTCGCAGTCGCCGGTTCGCTGTATATGTTTGTCATGGCTGCGTTTTTCATCATCAATGATATTGTAAACGCAGAAATTACAAACGCTATTAACGCGAAACAAGAGATGGAAATGCAGGCGCAAGTCGAACGCGAACAGTTTGCTGCCGGTGCAAAAGCTTGGGTAATGCACGAGACTGGCCTTGATACGTTAGAAGAGAGAGTGCGCACGAAGTTGAACGAAACGAAAACGTCAGTAATCGACGCGACTGGCTTGGCGCCAGTTATTGAAAAGTATCAAGAAATCAAAAGTGAAATCGACGCCGCGTCCGCAAATGCAACGTATGCGAACTCCGCCGAAGATGGCTCTGGGTCGACGACGTATCCGCCTGGAACAGCTAACGCATCTGCTCCAGCGCAAGTTCAAGTTCAAGTTGTTTATGTTCCTGTCCCAGCTGGGACTCCGATTCCGGCCAACGACACCGGTTTTTCGCCCGCTACTGATGGAACTGATGGAGAAGAACCGGCAGAAGCAGTCGCGACACCGACGACTGTTACTGAAGCGAGATTTGGTAATAACGTGCTGCCGAGGATAAATAGATACGAATTTGAAGACGAGCAAGACAGATTGAATTCGAAAACTGATGGCGACGAACTCGACGAATGGTTCTCAAAGTACTCTTTATTAGGCGAAGAAGAAAAAGCACAAGGCGCGAGAAAGCACGCGTTTGTTTCTCACGCGCAACAACAACAACGTGAAAACTTGTTGTCTCCGCGTTTAGGAAACGCGCAAGAACAAGGACAACCAAAGCTTTCGCATCGAAAAATGCTTTTACCAAAATACGCCGATAGAAATAGCAAAAAATGATGATAATAGTGTATAGCGCGTGTTTTATAATATATGTACAACAATTCTTAATTCCATCCTAACACTTTATGCGGCGTAAACCTGACTGCAGCATCGCCACCTATAAGAGAATGAACGTTCGAATTTGTCCCGGCGAGCACAATTCTCCATGGGTAGCGGCGGTACTCAGCGCGTCTCTCTCTCTCTTTTTCTATCATCTGATGTTGAAACCGTGCCATTTTCTGGGCGTATAAACAATACCGACTTCCTCGGCTTCTACGCTATCGACCGATCTTGGCCTGAAAAGCTCTTCGTGCACGATATTTTTTTTTCCGCCAGTGATAGATTTACCTTTACTACTCTGTCTCATTGGTTCACCGGCGGCGTACGACGATTTATGGAAATTCATGCCGTTCCTAAAGCTCCCATGTACTGACGCTTCGCACGATAACGAATCTAACTTCTTCGCCAGTTTTTCGACATCTTTTTCGGAATATGCAGTGAACCCCATGCGAATATGCTTTGCAACTGGTTTACGATCGAAGTAAAACGCGCCCGGTTCAATTTTCTTAGCTTCTTGGCAAATCAAGTATAAGATTGTATCGGCGCCTTGCTCGGGCGTTCTTAACTTCTCGAACATTGAGTTATAAAACCCAGGTAGCGATTGCTTCAAACCAGGCGTATCTACCCATCCAGGATGCATGGAGACGTATAATATATCAGGCTGTTGTTGTTTACTATTTTCCTTACTACTGTTACTATTTACGTTGTTTTTTTTCTTTCCACTGCCACTAAAGAGTACGTCTGGTTTCTGCGCGAGTTTTGCCCAGCGTTCCGTTAAAGCGACTTGTCTTCTTTTATCTCTCGCGTATTGCGTAACGCCTGAATATTTCCTTGGTTTTTCGTATTCCAAATCATCAGTAATAAGTTCTTCGGCTAACATACCGGCCGAGGAAACAGTAATAACGCGTGGGACGTACATCAACGCGTTGAACCTGCCAATGGATAAATTGTTCAAATCGATACTTTTCCGTCCTTGGCTGACGTCCATGGTACCAACGCCATCGCTGCTCATTATAGGACTTTGCGGTCCAACACCAAAATAGCCGCTCAAGTTCGTTTTCCCGCTCATAGACCCTGAGTGTCCTCGTTGACTTTCACTCGTCCTCCCTAAAACAGGCCTCAAAGAACTCGTCAACAAGTACTGACCTAACGTATTCACCGCGAACGACATCTCGTACCCATCCACAGATTTCTCGTTTTTCTCCATCAACACGGCCGCGTTATTAACTAAAACGTGCAACTGAAACCCGCTCCCAGTAAACGCCTCGACGAAACTCCTCACCTCCGCGACGTTCCCCAAATCGCACACGTGTAAATGTAAATCAGCGTTCCTATTCACGCACTCTAATATCTTCTTACTCGCCTCTTCGCCTTTCTGTTTATCTCTGCATAACAAATGTACCGTCGCGTTCCTTCGAGCGAGCTCTGACGCTATCGCGAACCCGATGCCGCCGTTCGCTCCCGTCACGAGTACCGATATCCCTCGTAAATCCTTCTCCATCACGTCCCCGGCTTCGCTCGAATTCGTCCCTCGACCTACGCAATCGTTCGTTCGTTCGTTCGCACTCGCGCTCTCCTCGCTTTCTTTCCCTTGCGCGCTTTTGCTCCCTTTGCCTCGCATGATGTCCGAAACCCTCCCGACGTTCCTCTCGAACCCTTCCGCTGTATACGAGCTATAGCCATGGATTCCGAACGCTAAAGAACGGAAATACGACGTCATCATTAATTATATATATACGCGTCTGTGTATATATTAATACTATCAAAATTGATTGTCCAAAAACCGAGTTCTGTGGTATTAAAACGCTCTTTGTGCGAGTATTAACGGTCAATTAAAATCGTATTTAAATGTCAATTAAAATGTTTTCTTATCCATGAAATCGGTCCAAAAGACACCTCTGAATTTTTCCGAATTCGCTTTATCGACGAGAGAGAGAAACGAATTTAATAAAGCCTATGTTTTAATAAAGCTCGTTTTAATCAGTCGAGCACTTGAAGCAGTAAACACTCGCCACGATGAGATCGCTCGCTTTTGTGAAGTACAAGCGCGCTTTTTGTTTCAGAAAACGTGGGATTAAACGTGAAACCTCTTTTAAGGGTTTAGGGTTTTGGGTTTAGGGTTTAAAGGGCAGAAGGAAAAAAATGCCAGCAAAGCAAAAGGGGTTCAAAAACGAGTGTTTCGCGTCGGTCGCGGAACGAATCGATTTGAACGAGCGCGGATTCGTGAATCGTGACATCGTCTCTATTCTCCCGCCTGACTGTTTAAAGGGCAGAAGGAAAAAAATGCCAGCAAAGCAAAAGGGGTTCAAAAAAGAGTGTTTCGCGTCGGTCGCGGAACGAATCGATTTGAACGAGCAAGGATTCGTGAATCGTGACATCTCTATTCTCCCCGCCTTTCTATAGAAGGCCGTGCTAGTACTGTATATATGCATATAATTTGCGGTTGCGGAACGAATCGATTTGAACGAGCAAGGATTCGTGAATCGCGACATCATCTCTATTCTCCCGCCTTTCTCTAAAAGGCCGTGCTAGTACTGCATATATGTATATATATATACACGTATGTGTGACGTGCGATGTTTATTGACTCGAGACGGGAGTGCGAGTAGTCGCAAATTCCTCGCGTATCTGTTCGGAAAAAAGGAAGAAATGGCTTTTTCGTCGAAGACTCTGATACTGGAACAACGTCCTGAATTGATTTCACGTCTGCCTAAGCTCAATCGTTCGAATTGCCGCTGATATGCGACGACTTAAACAAAGGCAATCGAAGAACTCACGGATTCAAGTCCAGAATTTAACGAAACCGTCCAGAGAGCACGTTAACATGGAATATTTCTTCGAGTTCTTTGTGTTACTGTCGAACGAGTATTTCGTGAACTCGATGTTCGATATAGTGTTCGCGTGCGCTTTCGGTATCTCGAACCGCGGTAAGTTATTCGCGTTCGACGAGCGGCCGAGTACTTCTTCTTCTTCTTCGTTCAGTCCGCAGTGCACTAAATCCCATACGTGAATCGAGCCTTGAGTGTCGCCTAGGCATACGAATTTATCGTCCGGCGTGAACGTGGCACGTAAGAATACTGCTTCATCGTTCGCGAATCCGCGATAGGTTTGTAAGACCTCGCCGCTCGAAGTATCTAAAAGAACGACGCTCTGCTCTAAAGTCGCTACTAACAAACGTTCGTCCGAGGATAAATCAATCGCAGTGATTGGATGGCCTAAAATATCCGTCCTAATCTCCCCTTTTCTCACATCGAACGTCTTAATGGTCCCATCTATTGAACTGACAACGATTTCCTCGGCTTTATGACCCTTCACTGCGACGTCCGTCGCCGCGTCCCGAAACGCCGACACGCTCTCCATCGCTTCCGAAGAATTACTCCTCACGTCCCAAAACTTCACCGCTCGATCGTATCCAACCGTCACGCAGACGTTACTCCCATACCCGCTCTGACTACTCTGCCACCTACCGTCTTCGCTTACTTCCCCAGGTTCTAAAAACTTCGCCGCGTTGACCCCGAAACTCTCGTGCCCTCGATACCTGCGCAGAGTCTGCCCGGTCCTCACGTCCCATACGAAGACGCCTTTATCGCCACCGACGCTTACGAACTTTGAGTTATCTTTTGCAGGGGCGCAATCCCTGACCTCTCTTGCATGCGCGCCTTCGTACGTCTTCACGCTCAGACCTGTTCTTGGGTTTACGAGCTCGATTTTGCGAGCTTGGCAGATCAAGCAAAACGTCTTCGTTCGATCGAATTTCGCTCGTAAACATCGTTCTTCGTTCGTTTTCTTGTTCGTTTCCAATTCTGTTATTTTTCCCGAAGAAGATAAAGAAGAGGAAGAAGAGCAACGCATTGCGCGAGCGATCGATGAAGGGAACGCTTTAGCGATCTCGTCTTCCTCGATCGTTCTTTTTGTTTGTCTCGTTCGTTGAAGATCGTTCGTGATCATGGATGATTCGTTTAGTTTCATCCGTCAGTTAGGATATCTTTTTTTCTTTGCTCTCATTCTAAATATGCGAATTTTCTCGTTAGTACAAAAAAACAGGGGTCTATTTTTCTAAGTTCTGTGCGGTTACCGCGCAATAATTATAAAGGCGAAATAGCAGTTAAGAAACCAGGAACGCACATGGATCGCGTTCGAGGCTGATGTGATTCTTTCGTGACAATTCTCGCGAATGATATTTTTTAAAGAGCGATCGACGCGGGTTTGTAAAGAGCCGCGGAGAGATGTTTTAAAACGAGAGAGGCTACTTTTGAACGAATTGTTCGTACGCTTCGAAGCCTGGACATTCGTTCTTCACTGCGTATGTGAGTATGTCCATGTGGTTATATTTGTGAGCTTTTATACAAACTCGCACGTCCCATGGTATGTTCTTCGAGCGTAAGTATTCGAGTGAAGCGAGGTGGCCTTTTTTGGCGGTAGCTGCGCACGTGCCATCGTGTACCTCACACTCGTTCTCGCAGCAATACTTCAAAATGTCGAGATTACCTTGGTATGCTGCCGCATTACTCGTCATGAAATCCCAATCACATTCCTTTTCTTCTCGAACCCATCGAAGTAATTTGAGATCGTTCGTTGCAGCGACTTCAGAACAGAAACATTCCTGGTCCACCGTAAATTCGTTCCCGCTTGGGTTACGCATCCTCGCACCCCATGGATATCCTTCCCATGCCAACTCCATAGTAGATATCGAAGACAACTGATGAACGTAAAACTTCTCTTTCAACTCAATCTTCGCTCTGATAACCGCTCTGCGACTCGCTCTACAACATTCATAGAACATCTTAATATCACTTCCGTTGAGATATCCAGATTTCAAAACGTGGGTTTCGAATATATCTGGATATTCTGTGATTAACTTCCATAGATCAGTCGGACCAAGCTTCAATCGTTCGATATCGGCAAGTAATTCTTTCTG
>Ga0115001_10001155_pt1 | contig 20330 bp, 33 predicted proteins | sample ArcticOcean_MG_C_12_FD_89869 | JGI IMG/M metagenome (GOLD analysis project Ga0115001, IMG submission 89869) | Marine microbial communities from western Arctic Ocean - ArcticOcean_MG_CB8_130 | ecosystem: Environmental > Aquatic > Marine > Oceanic | place: Arctic Ocean: Canada Basin | collected... | reverse complement strand
TGAAGAACAATTATTTTATCTAGTGCAACGTGGTATTAGCGTCGAAAATGCGATTAGTTTATAATTAGTGGTTTTTGTAAAGATGTTTTTAATATGCTCCCAATGGAATTTGCAACAGAAGCTGACAAATTATTATCTTTAAAATTAGAAGGAACAGTAGGTTAAACATATATGAATGAAATCTTAAACTTAAAAAATTTAAATGCTAGTATTGAACAAACACCAATTATCAAAAATTTTAATTTAGATATTAAAGAAAATGAAATCCATGTAATTATGGGACCTAATGGTTCAGGAAAAAGTACATTATCTAAAATTTTGGCTGGACATCCATCTTATTCCGTAAATAGTGGTGAAATTACTTTTTGTAATCAAGATTTATTAGAATTAGATCCTGAAACTAGATCGCATGAAGGATTATTTTTGGCTTTTCAGTATCCAATTGAAATTGCAGGAGTAACTAATTATGATTTTTTACGAATTGCCTACAATGAAAAACAAAAATATTTAAAACAACCAGAATTAGATCCTTTAGAATTTATGAGTTTAGTTCAAGAATTACTAACTAAATTAAAGATGCGAAATGAATTTTTAAATCGAAATTTAAACGAAGGTTTTTCAGGGGGCGAAAAGAAACGTAATGAAATCTTACAGATGCTTCTTTTAGATCCTAAACTTGTGATTTTAGATGAAATTGATTCTGGTTTAGATGTTGATGCTTTGAAAATTATTTGTGAAGGTATTAATGATAACTTAAAAAAGGATTCTTCATTAGTTATAATTACTCATTATCCAAGAATTTTGCAGTATTTAAAACCGACTCATGTACATATAATGATGGATGGAAAAATAATCAAAACTGGTAATATGGAATTAGTTCAGACTTTAGAAGCTGAAGGTTACAATGCATTTGTAAATAATTAAAAATTACCCCCAAGGGAATTCGAATCCCTGTTACCTCCGTGAAAGGGAAGTGTCCTAGGCCACTAGACGATGGGGGCTTATATATAGATCAATTATAGTAGATTAAAAATTAAATGTCAACTTTCTCTTAATACTTAAAAACTATTTTTTTATTGTTTTGATTGCATTATATTTATATACAGAGGTATATATATATTAACTATATAAATTAACTTAAATTTAATAAAAATGTGCACTGAATTATTTTTAGCAATTATATATTTCATTACAATTTTTTCTGTTAATTATTTTTTATATAGATTATTAAGTACTTATATTAGTAACATAATATATTTGTTGAAAATCCAAAATATCTTTAAATATCATAATCCAAGAGATTTAAATATTTTTATACTCTTACATTTGTATATTAAAGGATCTGCTAAGAATGCAAGTTTCTTAAATTTTTTAAATAAATGTAACAATACAAGAGATGTTTTAACGATTTCAAATACTTATTCTTATTTACTAAATAATTCACAGAAAAACGGATCAGATAAACTATCAAATAATTTTTATTTAGAATTATTAGAAAATCAATATTTATCTAAATCAATTTACTTTGAAGATTAAAATGGATCTCCTGGGAATCGAACCCAGAACTTGTCGGTTAAAAGCCGAATACTCTACCATTGAGTTAGAGATCCTTTTATTTATGTTTAAATTATAAAGCATAAATTATATTTATTAAAATTAAAATAATTTAATTTTAATTATTGAGTGTATTAAATGATGAAGAAAAGAGAAGAAAATTATATCAATGAACTATAACGTAATTAGTCAATTATTAACTATCATTATTATTGTTGGTATGGGACCAGCAGTTATTGCTTATTTATCTTATAAAAAAGCTTTATAATAGGGTTCAAAAAGTTATTAGAAGAAGAAAATTCTATAATAATTATTAATAGAAATTATGAGATTTAAGAAAGGAATAAATTATTTTGTTTTAAAAAAAAATTAAAAACATGGCTTTACCTTGGTATCGTGTTCACACAGTAGTTTTAAATGATCCAGGTCGTTTAATTGCTGTTCACTTAATGCATACAGCTTTAGTTTCAGGATGGGCTGGTTCAATGGCTCTTTATGAATTAGCAGTTTTTGATCCTTCAGATGCAGTTTTAAATCCAATGTGGCGTCAAGGGATGTTCGTAATGCCATTTATGGCACGCTTAGGAATTACTGAATCTTGGGGTGGTTGGACAATTACAGGTGAAAGTTCGACAACTCCTGGTATTTGGAGTTTTGAAGGAGTCGCTTTAACTCATATCGTTTTATCTGGCTTATTATTCTTAGCTGCTATTTGGCACTGGGTTTATTGGGATCTAGATTTATTTCAAGATCCACGTACTGGTGAACCAGCTTTAGATTTACCAAAAATCTTCGGAATTCACTTATTACTTTCTGGATTCTTATGTTTCGGTTTTGGAGCTTTCCACGTAACAGGATTATTTGGTCCAGGAATTTGGGTTTCCGATGCATTTGGTTTAACTGGAAGAGTTCAACCAGTAGCACCAGCTTGGGGTCCAGAAGGATTCAATCCATTTAACCCAGCAGGTGTAGCATCTCATCATATCGCTGCTGGTACATTAGGTATCATTGCAGGTATTTTCCACTTAACAGTAAGACCTCCACAACGTCTTTACCGTGCATTAAGAATGGGAAATATTGAAACTGTTCTTTCAAGTAGTATTTCAGCTGTTTTCTTTGCAGCTTTTATCACTTCAGGAACAATGTGGTACGGATCTGCTACAACACCAATTGAATTATTTGGACCAACTCGTTACCAATGGGATAGTGGATATTTTCAACAAGAAATTGAACGTCGTGTTGAAACTTCTGTTGCTCAAGGTATTTCAGAAACTGATGCGTGGTCACAAATTCCAGATAAATTAGCATTCTATGATTACATTGGTAACAACCCAGCTAAGGGTGGTTTATTCCGTTCTGGACCAATGAATAAAGGTGATGGTATTGCTGAAGCATGGTTAGGTCATCCAATCTTTAGAGATCGTGAAGGAAGAGAATTAACAGTTCGTAGAATGCCAGCATTCTTCGAGACATTCCCTGTAATTTTAGTGGATAAAGATGGTATTATTCGTGCGGATATTCCATTCAGAAGAGCTGAATCTAAATACAGTATTGAACAAGTTGGTGTTACAGTAAGTTTCTACGGTGGGAAATTAAATGGACAATCATTTAAAGATGCTCCGACAGTTAAGAAGTTTGCTCGTAAAGCTCAATTAGGAGAAGTTTTTGAATTTGATAGAACAAGTTTAGAATCTGATGGTGTATTTAGAAGTAGTCCTCGTGGTTGGTATACATTTGGGCATGCTAATTTTGCTTTATTATTCTTCTTCGGTCATTTATGGCACGGTGCAAGAACAATTTTCAGAGATGTTTTCACAGGTATTGGGCCAGAAGTTACTGAACAAGTAGAATTTGGTGCTTTTAGAAAAATTGGTGATAAATCAACTCCTCGTAAAGGTAGTGTTTAATATTAAGTTATTTACGTCCTTAAAATTTTAGAATTAAGTAAAATGTTAAAAATTAATATTTTGTTTAATTAATAAAAAAATTATTTTGAATAGATATTTACTATGGAAGCTTTAGTTTACACTTTTTTATTAATAGGTACTTTAATGGTACTTTTTTTCTCTGTTTTCTTCCGTGAAGCACCAAAAATTATTAGATCATAAAGATCTAATAATTTTTAGTCATCATCTTCTTCAAATGGATCAATTAGGTTATCAGAACCAGGTCCAAATGAGCTATAAATTGTTAATAATGTAACACCAATAGTTAAAGAAGCAATACCGAAGGCAATTAAAGCTGTATCTAGATTCATATTTTTTAGTTTTTATAATTAAAGAATTAAAGTTTATGATATTTTCTTTGATTGGCTTTTAAATATTATATTATTTAAATTGTATACAAATCATATATGGCATTAAAAACTCGTTTAGGTGAAATTCTTAAACCTTTAAACATCGAATATGGTAAAGTAGCACCAGCTTGGGGTACAACACCTATTATGGGTCTTTTTATGGGCTTATTTTTAGTTTTCTTACTTATAATTCTTCAAATCTATAATTCTTCATTAATTTTAGAAAATGTTGATGTAGATTGGAGTGCACTTGAGAGTTAATTCTTTTAAATTATGCAAAAAAGGGAGATATCAATAATAATTGATATCTCCCTTTTTTTATTTTTTACTTTATTTTTAAACAGCTTCAACTTCTGTTAATGAAAAATTATTTGTATTCGTTCCACTATAATTTACAGAATCAAAACGAACAACTGCAGGATAACGAATTACTGGATTCTTTTCTACACTAATAACTGTTCCAATTTTATTAAACCAGTAAGATTCTTTTCTAAGAATACGTACTTTTGCTCCTTTTTCTACCATTTGTGTGTTTAAAGTTTTTAATTTCATATTTATATGTATATTTTAATTTATTTTTATTATTAAAGATATAGTTTATATAAAATATTACTTAATATTATTTTATTTTGTTTAATTAATATTACTTTATTATTATGTTAAAACAAACTAATTAGTTATTTTATATTTAATAGACCATAATTAAGAAGGATAAGAGAAAAAATAAAAAAAAATTGAGGAGCATTGAGCAAAGTGATGCAAAAAAATATTTATTAATTAAAATCAAATAAAAAAAATTATGAAAGATTCTATTTTTTTATTGTCAGATTTAGAACCCACAGATTTATTAAATACGTTTAGTGGCAATATAGGTATCATTGTTTTAGCTATATTAGTATTGTTTTTAACTGATAAAAGTTTATCTATTTTTGAAAAAGCATGGGATATAATTTCTGAGAAGATTTATAACCCAACAAGTAATGCAGCAGACCCTTTTGGAGATTTTACTGGTTTAGATCAGAGTGTTATTTCTGTAGTTGATGATACGGGAGTTAAGTTTGAAGATGTTGCTGGAAATGAAGAAGCTAAAGCCGAATTAAAAGAAGTTGTAAAATTCTTAAAAGATCCTGATTCATTTTCGAAGTTAGGAGCAGCAGTACCAAAAGGAGTTTTACTAGGTGGACCTCCAGGTACCGGAAAAACTTTAGTTGCAAAAGCGATCGCTGGAGAAGCAGGTACTCCGTTTTTAAAAGTTTCAGGTTCACAATTTGTAGAGTTATTAGTTGGTGTTGGTGCAGCTAGAGTTCGAGAATTGTTTGAAAAAGCGCGTTCATTAAAGCCAGCGATTATATTTATTGATGAAATTGATTCAATTGCTCGTGCTCGTTCAGGAAATAATAATATGGGCGGCGGAAATGATGAACGTGAGCAAACTTTAAATCAAATTTTAACTGAAATGGATGGATTTGATGGTGATAGTGGAATTGTTGTAATTGCAGCAAGTAATAGAATTGATATTTTAGACCCTGCTATTAAACGTGCAGGACGATTTGACCGTCAAATTACTATTAACAACCCAAATCTAAAAGAAAGACAAGCAATTTTAAAAGTTCATGCCAAAGGTAAGAAATTAGATCCGTCTGTGTCTTTAGCACAAATTGCACAACGTACAATTGGTTTCTCAGGTGCTGATTTAGCAAATTTATTAAATGAAGCTGCAATTTTAGCTACTCGTTTAAAAAAGAAAACTATTTCAATGCAAGAAATTAATCTAAGTGTTGATCGAATTGTTATTGGTTTAGAAGGTAAACAAGTTATACGTGTTAAAGCTCGTCAATTAACAGCATATCATGAAATGGGTCATGCTTTTGTAGGAAGTTTAATTAATGACAATGATGGAATTGAGAAATTAACATTAGTTCCGCGTGGAAATACACAAGGAACAACATGGACTACTCCTTCATCGAGTCAATATAATTCAAGACGTTCATTTATTAATCAAATTTTAATTGCTATTGCTGGTCGTGCAGCAGAAGAAATTGTTAGTGGAGTCGGTGAATGTACTGTTGGATCTCAACAAGATTTAGCCCAAATGACAAGAACTATTCGTACCATGGTTTTACGTTATGCTATGGCACGTTTACAAGAATTAAAACAACAAGCTCAACAACGAAACTTATTTTTCTTAGGTAGTGATGTTAAACAAGAATTAAATAATATTATTGATAATTTTACTACCAATTTTATGGATATTACTTATCATGAAGTTGTTTCATTTTTAGAAGTTGTTAGACCTGGTGGTGAACGTTTAGTAGATCAATTAATGATTTCGGAAGAATTATCTGGTAAGGATTTACGAACTTTAGCAAGAGAATACATTTCTAAACTAGGTGGAGTTGAAGTTTTATATAGTACTCGTCAATCTTCTTTATTTGATTTAATGGCGCCTGAATTAAAAAAGTCTATTATTGAAGTTGAAAATGATGCAAATCAATTAAATGAAGATTTAGTTTCAAAAATTAATTAAAAATTTAAATTTAATAGTTCAACAGTAATGTTGAACTATTATTATTTTTTAAAAAGGGAAACTTGGGAAAGTTAAAGCATCCGGGTAAACAAAATTAATAAAGAAAATAAAAGTTGCAGTAATTGATAACCAAGCTGTCATTAAGACAGGAGCTGTTGAAAGATATTTTTGAAAATGATTCATATTGTTATGTAATAATTAAAATTCAATACATTTAATGATAAAATAATTGATAAAGTAAGCACTTTAATCCTTTATCGAGGTGAAACCGTAACATCATCATCTGAGGCTAATAAGTCTCCAGACGTGAATTCTTTCCATGCATCCATTGGCCACATAAAACCAGAATTCATAATTTTTATTGCTACTGGAACATCGATAATAATTTCATTTTCAAATGAATTTTTTGTTGTACTTGCATAACGAAGATATTTTCTACCTACCCAACCAATCCAACCTGTAATATATAAGAATATAATCCCAGGAATTATGAATTCATTTGCATGGTCAAATTGTCCACTAGCAATGATACGGGGTAATCCTTCTTTTCCACATAATAAATTAGAGTTTCCGTAGCGTTCAAATCTTGCTTTTGTCGCATCTATTTCTTTATTTAAAAATAATGCTTCTTTACTTTCTGGTGTATACAATTTTAAGCGATTCTCAAGTTTTTTAACTGACGTTTTTAAACGTTTTTGAAAAGCCGGTGATTCTTTGCAAGGTGTTAAATTAGCCAGAGCTGCATTAGCGGGTTTAATATCTCCACTAAACATAAATACTGGTATAACTGCTAAACAAAAAAATTTTGATATTATTGCTTTAATATTTAATTTCATAAATAATAAGTTTTTAAAAAATAATTGGGGCTAATAGATTACTTAGTATTATAAACCTTAAACTATTTTAATTAAAATTTATGAACTCTTATTTTTAATAAATTTTTTCAAATTGAGCGGGACTGACGGGACTCGAACCCGCAACTTCTGCCGTGACAGGGCAGTGCTCTAACCAATTGAACTACAGTCCCAAATTTATGCGCAGGAGAGAGAGGGATTCGAACCCTCGGTATAGAAAACTATACAATAGATTAGCAATCTAACGCGATCGACCACTCTGCCATCTCTCCAGATAATTTTTTTAAGAAGTTGGCTTCGGCTGGATTTGAACCTGCGACCTAGGGCTTATGAGTCCCCCACTCTAACCAACTGAGCTACAAAGCCAACTTCTATACAAGAAAGATTATATTAAATAATCCAATAACTTGTAAATAGTTTAAAAAAATTTAATTAGAATAATCCAAGTGTGATAGCTTTATCGATTGGCATTGCTGCTCCGATACCTAACCAAATTGCAGTTACTGTTCCAACAAAGAAAACAGTCATTGCTACTGGACGTCTAAATGGATTTTGGAATTTATTAACATTTTCAATGAAAGGAACAGTTAATAAACCAGCTGGTACTGCAGCCATTGATAAAACTCCTAATAATTTATTTGGTAAAACACGTAATAAATTAAATGTCGGGAAGAAATACCATTCTGGTAAAATTTCCAGTGGTGTTGCAAACGGATTTGCAGGTTCACCGAATCCCATTGGTTCCATAACAGAAAGACCAATTACACAGGCAAATGTCCCAAAAATAACAACAGGGAAAATATAAAGAAGATCGTTTGGCCAAGCAGGTTCACCATAATAGTTGTGCCCCATACCTTTAGCTAATTTAGCGCGAAGTTTTGGATCCGATAAATCGGGTTTTTTAATAACAGACATAATAAGATTTTTTAATTAATTTATTTTTATTTATAAAGGACCAGAAATTCCTTGTTTACGAATCATTAAGAAATGAGCTAACATTAAAACAGCTGTAATTAATGGAAGTACAAATGTATGTAAACTGTAGAAACGAGTTAATGTTCCTTGTCCAACACTTGTTCCACCTCGTAATAATTCAACTAATTTACTTCCTACTACAGGAATTGCATCGGGAACACCTGTAACAATTTTACACGCCCAATATCCAATTTGATCCCATGGTAAAGAGTAACCAGTTACACCAAATGAAACTGTTACAGCTGCTAAAATAACACCTGTTACCCATGTTAATTCACGTGGTTTTTTAAATCCACCCGTTAAATATACTCTAAATACGTGTAAAATCATCATTAAAACCATCATACTAGCTGACCAGCGATGAATTGAACGAATTAACCATCCAAAATTTACTTGTGTCATCATGTATTCTACTGAAGCAAATGCATCAGCAACTGATGGTCTGTAATAGAATGTCATTGCAAAACCTGTTGCAACTTGTACTAAAAAAAGTGTAAATGTAATACCACCTAAACAGTAAAAAATATTTACATGTGGTGGTACATATTTACTTGAAATATCATCAGCAATTGATTGAATTTCAAGACGTTCTTGGAACCAATTATATACTTTTCCCATTATTTTTTTCTTTAAAAAATTTTTTCACACTTAAGCACAACTAAAATTTTTTAAATTAACCTAAATTTGATGGGTTACGTGAACTATCACTTGATAATAATCCAAAAACAGCAAGTGTGATAAAGAAAAACGCAGTTGCGTAAACAAATAATTTTAATGCTAACATAAGTTTAAATCTGTATATATAATGAAATAACGTAAATTACGATTCGAATTAGTACGTTTATAAAAATCATTCAAATATGATTTCTCAAATGAACTCTTTAGTTTATATATTATAAGGAAAAATTTATTAAAAAGAGAAATTATAGATTATTAATTAATCGTCTAATAATTTCTCGTTGACGAATTAATATCCAACAAAAAGAGAAAGTTATAAAAATCAATAAAACTTGGCTGAAAAGTAATATGGGATCTAATCTCCAGCCATGTATTACAATAATAGAACTATAAACAATTCCTAATGTTGTTATAAAAATATCCCAATCTGTTGCCAAATCTGAATTGATAAATCTTAGACTATAAAGAATAATCATTACAACAGCAAAAATAGCTCCAAGAAGGAGTGCTGGTTCAACAATTACATTAATCATTTAGGAATCCCTCTCAATCAACACGTTTAAGAGGATCTAAACGACTTACTAGAATTAAAGCTAAAGTAATTGGAACAATTACAAGGAATGTCCCAAAAAAAAGACTACTTATAAATCCTGATAATGATGATGTCATATTTTTACCTTGTTTATTTTAAAATGAATAATTGAATTTAGATTTAAAAAGCTTGTTTCGTCGAGGCAAACTCATTATCTTCTGTTAAAAATAACATACAGTGACATTCTTTGCGTTCACGCATTGGAACACATGGACAATTCCAATATGCTAAACTAACTTCATCGTCTTTGTTGTCATAATACCTGCAGGGACATAGAGGAGCACCAAAAGTTTCTTTATTATTTGCTAATCCTTGAATAACAGATTCTGTTACCTCAAGATCGCTACAGAAAAATGTATCTGTGGTTTTAGCATAACTTTCAGCAAATTGTCTCATAGATTCAACAATTTTTGAATTGACCTTCATATTATGCTTGAATTTTTTTTTTAATATCCTTTTATTATTTCTATAAATAATAAACTTGTATTATAATATAGATAAACAAACAACCGACAGAGGTTAACAATGATTGCTCCTTATTTCCCATCTATTCTTGTACCAATAATCGGGATATTTTTACCCGGAATTGCAATGGTTACATTGTTTATTTATATCGAAAAAGAAAGTGTTGAGTAATTTATATACTCAACACTTTTTTCTTTTTACTAAATTTTTCAATTATAATGATGAACCTAATCCAGCGTAAGAACCATATATGAATAAAGCTAAAACGCTAAAAGCAGCAATTCCACCTGCAAGAGCAATTGCCCAAAGTGGTACACGTCTATTTGTATCGGCCATAGTTACTTATTTTTATAAAATATATTTTCTAATTTAGTTGAAGAAATAGCTAGAGAATAAAACAGCTAAAACGAAAATTAATAATAATCCCCAGTATAAAGATGTTCTGTTTAATTCAACCGCTTGAGCGTTAGGATTTGGACCTGTCATATAAAACCTCGTTTTATCGTTGAATGAATTGCATTGAAACAATAGCACCTAAAAAGAACACTGTAGGTACTGCTAAACCATGAATAGCTAACCAGCGGAACGTAAAAATAGGATACGCAACGGATCTATTGAAATTTTTGTTCATAATTTTTCTAAACTTTTATGTTTTTAAAATAAAATATCTATTTTATTGTACGGTTTTGTATATTTCAGATTATTTTAAATCTTCAAGTTCTTGGTTTGCATTAAATCTTTCATTAGCTAATGGTACTTGTTGACGATCTTGAGTAAAATACTCATCCGGACGTGGTGTTCCGAAAACGTCATAAGCTAACCCTGTACTAATAAATAGCCAACCTGACAAAAATAAAGTTGGAATTGTAATGCTATGAATAATCCAATATCTAATACTTGTTAAAATATCTGTAAATGGGCGTTCACCTGTAGATCCACCAGACATGTTTTCACTAATCCTTTATAGTAAAAATCTTCTTTTGTCACTCCTTATAGTTCCTATTATATTCAATAATTAAGAACATTATAATTCTTAGTATTTCTAATCTTTTACTCTAATGTATAAGCATCAGAAATGTAATGCTATTAAAATAAATTATATAACACAGATAAATCAAAACCATTATAAAGCGGGCGGAGAGAATCGAACTCTCATAATCAGCTTGGAAGGCTGAAGTTTTACCACTAAACTACGCCCGCTATATACTATGATAATAAAAATTCTTCTAAGCTTGTATCTAATTTTCTAAACGACTAAACTTTCTAAGGGAATTTCTAAAAAATTGGATAAATTTATCGCTTTTTTTTCTGTTTCGCTTGGGTTTAATAAAAATTGTGCGGGAAATAACGGAATTTCTCTTCGATCTTTCAGAACTAATAAAATATTACATCTTGGATTTAAACCTTGTTTAATTAAAAATTTCAAATTTTTAATATTTTTAAATTCATAAGATAAAAATACTGTTCTATTCTTCCCCGGAAAACCTAACCGTACAATTCTTATTGTCTCGTCAAATTTTGAAAATTCATTATAACCACTACCAATATTCAAAATAATAGTTAAGATTAGATAAATTGCAATTCCAATTGCTCCTGTCCCATAAAATAGCATTGCTATTCCTTGTGGAATGAAAGTAATTGTTGAAGTATCTGTAATTTTTAATAAATTCACATTAAAATAACTTGATAATCCTGCTAAGAAAAACCCGGTCCCGGCAGCTAATAGAATAATCATTATAAGAATACTATTTAAGTTTCTTGCGCCAACAATATTTTCCTTTATTACACTATCATTCATGAAAAAGTTACTTTTTTACTTAAATCTAATTAATTATTACAAATTTTTAAAATAAATTAAATTAATTTAATTGTTTTTAATCCTAAATATAAAGCTGTAACTAATCCAAACATAAGACCACACAAAATTAAATAATTTAAAAATACAGTCATTAAAAAATTCCTTTAAAGTTTAATTAATATAGTTTCTAATTTTTATAAACCACAGTTTATTTATAACATAGATTGAACCATATTATAAAGAGTATCTAAATAACTAATTTATATTTTTAGCAAAAACTAATAACTTTTATTATAATATTACAATGAAATTAATTTTAAAATAAAAATATAAAATATGGTACTTAAGAAAGCTGATAAGTTTGATGTAGTATCTCCTTTTCAAGGAGATCCATTTGTTGGACACCTTTCAACTCCAATCACTAGTTCAAATTTAACAAAAACATATTTAAGTTTATTACCAGCTTATAAAGCTGGTTTATCTCCTCTTTTAAGAGGTATTAACATAGGTTATGTGCACGGTTACTTCTTGCTAGGTCCGTTTGTTAAACTTGGACCATTACGAGACAGCCAAGTTGCAAATTTTGTTGGGTTTGTTTCAACAATTAGTTTAATTATAATTTTAACTGCGTGTTTAATTATTTATGGGGCTGTTACTTTTTCAAAAAATAAAACAAATTTTCCAAATGAAAGAACTTCTGTTGATTTTTTAAATACTAAAGGTTGGAATCAATTTACTTCAGGTTTTATTGTAGGTGGATTCGGTGGTGCTGGAATTGCATATATCTTATTAAAATTGATAAATTTTGATATTAATCCTTTCTAACAACTTATAACTTATTGATTTTTCAACAAACTTTTGTTAGGATTTTTCTTGATCACTATCTATAATAACTTATTAATTTTTAATTAGAGATAATAATAATAATGGCAACATATAAAGTTACACTTAAAAGCGACGCAGAAGGAATTAATGCAACAATCGATTGTCCAGATGATAAATTCATTTTAGAAGCGGCAGAAGATAGTAATATCGAATTACCTTACTCTTGTCGTGCAGGTTCTTGTTCAACATGTTTAGGTAAAGTTACAGCTGGTACTATTGACCAACCTGATCAAACATTCTTAGATGAAGATCAAACAGGTGCAGGTTTTGTATTAACATGTGTCGCTTACCCTACATCTGATTGTACTATATCAACACACGAAGAAGAAAACTTATACTAATTATAAAAAAGAACTTAAGTTAGAATTTCTGACTTAAGTTCTTTTTTATAATTAGTATTCTCTTACTTTTTAATTATTTTTGTTGAATTATTTTTAACGAACAAGAAACACCTGCAGGCAATTCTGTTTTTAATAATAAATCTAAAATAGCTGGAGAATCTGTAGTAATATCTACAAAACGTTTGTATAAACGGACTTCAAAATGTTCTCTTGAATCTTTATCAACATGTGGAGAACGAAGTACACAAAAACGTTTAATTTTTGTCGGAAGAGCAACTACACCACGAACTTTACATTCTGTTTGTAATAAAATAGAACGTAATTGTTGTGATGCCAAGTTAATTAATTCATTATCAAATGATCTTAAAAGTATACGAAATTTCATAATTTGTTTATTTAATAATATTTGTTACAAGACCAGAACCAACTGTTCTACCACCTTCACGAATTGCTAAACGCATTCCTTGTTCGATAGCAATTGGTGCAATTAATTCAATACGCATAGTTACATTATCACCAGGCATTACCATTTCAATTTCATTTCCATCAGCTGAAAATTCTGCGATTTGACCTGTTACATCTGTAGTTCGAACATAGAATTGAGGTCTGTATCCTTTAAAGATTGCTGTGTGACGACCACCTTCATCTTTTGTCAGAATATATACTTCAGCATCAAATTTTGTATGACAATTAATTGATCCTGGTTTAGATAGTACCATACCTCTTAAAATATCGTCCTTTTGAACACCTCGTAATAAAATACCGATGTTATCACCTGCCATCCCAGAATCTAATGTTTTTTGGAACATTTCTAATCCAGTAACTGTTGTTGTTTTAGTTTCATTAATTCCAACTAATTCAACAGTCTCACCTACATTAATTTGCCCTCTTTCAATTCTTCCAGTTGCAACTGTACCACGTCCAGTAATTGAGAACACATCTTCAATTGCCATTAAGAATGGTTTGTCGATTTCACGAGCTGGTGTTGGAATGTATTTATCAACTTGATCCATTAATTCAAAAATTTTATCAACCCATTGATCTTCTCCACGCTTAACAGTAGGATTTTCAGTTACCTTATTTAATGCTAATAAAGCTGACCCAGATATAAATGGAATTTCATCACCTGGATAATCATAACTATCTAATAATTCGCGTAATTCAAGTTCAACTAATTCGACTAATTCATCGTCATCAACTTGATCAGCTTTGTTTAAGAAAACAACTAATTTTTGAACACCAACTTGACGTGCAAGTAAGATATGTTCTCTTGTTTGCGGCATAGCACCATCAGCAGCTGATACAACTAAAATACCTCCATCCATTTGTGCTGCTCCTGTAATCATGTTTTTAACATAATCCGCGTGACCTGGACAATCTACGTGTGCATAGTGACGAAAATCTGTTTCATATTCTACATGAGCGGTATTGATTGTAATACCACGTGCACGTTCTTCTGGTGCTGCATCAATATCAGCATAATTTTTTAATACAGCACCACCAATTGTTGATAATGTTGCTGTAATAGCTGCTGTTAATGTAGTTTTACCATGATCTACGTGTCCAATTGTCCCAACATTAATATGTGGTTTACTACGGTCAAATTTATCTCTTGCCATTTTAATTTTTAATTTATATAAATATATATTTTTTATATACTTTTAGCGAAAATAACAAACTCCTGTTATCTCATTTGTGCAAAAGCTTTGTTAGCTTCAGCCATTTTATGCGTTTCGTCTTTTTTCTTAACTGCGTTACCTAAACCTTTAGCAGCTTCTAATAATTCATTTGCCAATTTTAATGACATTCCTTTTCCAGTACGTTTTCTAGAAAATTCTACAATCCACTTAACTGCAATATTCGTAGCACGAAATTTATTTAGTAAGGTTGGAACTTGATAAGTTGCTCCACCAATACGTTTTGCTTTTAATTGAACTCTTGGACTAATATTTCTTACAGCTTTTTCTAGAATTAAAATTGGATTTTGATTAGTTCTAAATTCAATTAATTCAAAACCTTTATAGACAATTCTTTTTGCTAAACGTTTTTTACCACTTTTTAAAAGTCTATTTACTAAAAGACTTACCAATAAGTTATCATATTTGGCATCTTTTTGGGGAAAACGTTTTTTAGTTGAAATTCTACGTGACATATTTTTATTTAATTAAAGTTTATAAATAATATCTTATTTCGCAGCAACTTGTCTACGAGTTCCATATTTTGAGCGACTTTGTTTTCTATCTTTTACACCAGTACAATCTAATGCACCACGAATAACGCGATAACGAACACCCGGTAAATCTTTTGCTCGTCCGCCACGAATTAAAACAATTGAGTGTTCTTGAAGACTATGTCCTTCTCCTGGAATATAAGCTGTTACTTCAAATCCACTTGTTAATTTCACACGAGCAACTTTACGGATTGCTGAGTTCGGTTTTTTTGGTGTTGTTGTATATACACGAGTACAGATACCACGACGTTGTGGACAAGATTTTAATGCAGGACATTTCGTTGCATAAATAACCTTCGTTCTATTTAGTCTCACTAATTGTTGAATTGTTGGCATATTTATTCTGTTTTACTATTATTTGATGATTTTAAATTATATTTACGTGTGAATTTTTCAACACGTCCTTCTGTATCAATAATCTTTTGAGAACCTGTATAGAAAGGATGATTACCTGACCAGATATCTACAGTCATTTCTTCTTTGGTTGTTCCTACTTCTAAAACTACCTTTCCATCGCAGAAAATTTTAGTTACATGAAAATCAGGATGTAATCCAGCTTTTGCCATAATGAATTTTTTAATATTATTAATCTTAACGTTTCGAAAATTGTGATGCTTTACGTGCTTTCTTTAAACCATATTTACGTCTTTCTTTAATTCTTGAATCACGGCGTAATAATAAGTTTTGATTTAAGATGTCGCGGTATTCTGGATTAATAGTACAAATTGCTTTTGAAAAAGCTAATTTAATTGCATCCATTTGTGAATTAATTCCACCACCTTTTACACTTATGTGCATATCGTATGTATTAGCAAGATTTACTAGTATAAATGGATTTTTAATTAATTCGGCTTCTTCTAAAACACTTTGAAAAAAGTCTTCAAACTTTTTACTATTTACTGTAATTTGTCCTGAACCATTTTTTAAAAAGACTTTGGCTACCGATGTTTTTCGTTTACCTAAACCTGTGTACAAAACGTCTGTTGTATTATTCATAAAATTTTATAATCTTAATTATTAGTTTACTTAAATCTCAACTTTTATCCAATTATCTGAAGTTGCAACGTCAACATTTTTACCTTTTAAATAATTAATTTTATTATCTGAATAGATATAAAGTTTACGATAGTAATCTCGTCCTAAAACTCCTTTGGGTAACATACCCCAAACAGCCTTTTCAATAATTCTTGAAGGGATTCGCTCTTTTAACTGTTTAAAAGTTTCAATTTTCATACCACCTGGACGTCCTGAAGTACGGTAGTATAATTTTTCTGTCTCTTTATTACCGCTAACTCTAATTTTATTGGCATTTAAGACTACTACATAATTACCTTGGTTTACACCTGGGGTAAAGTATGAAGTTTCTTTTCCACGTAATAATTTACTTACTTCAGTTGCTAAACGCCCTAAAGTTTTATCTGTTGCATCAATGACATACCATTTTGGAACATGACATTCTTGTTTTGGAAAGATTGTTTTCATGATGTTAGTTTTTTTTATCAAAATCAATATTTAAAATGAATCGAGTTTTCTGAATTTTTATTTATAAATTTTTTTTGCAAGTTGCAATGATATCGATACAAAGTCAGGATTAACAAATAAAGAGTAGAATAAATGCATTAGAATTTTCAGTGCTTCTTGTATACTACGTTTTGGAGTTATACTTCCATTTGTAGTAACTTCTAACTGTAACGATTCTTTTATATTTCCTTTACTGTCATGAATTAATTTAATTTTATAATTCACTTTTTTTACCGGCATAAAAATAGAATCAATAAACAGCATTGATGGTTTTGCTGCAGAAACTTTTTTTTCTATTTTATTTTTTCGATTATCTTCACTTAATCTGTAACCCTTTCCTTTTTCAATATCAATTTCTAAATATAATTCAGAATTATCCACAATACTACATATATATTGATGGGGATTTATAATTTTTAAAGTATTTTTTGGTAGGTTAAACATTCCTGCTGTAACGACCAAAGGTCCTTGTACTTTTAAATAACCTTTTGCTTTTAGATTTTCTGCATCTTGATTACTATGAAATGAAGCTTTGAAAATAACTTCTTTTAGATTTAATAAAACTTCTAAAATGTCTTCGCGCAATCCTTCGACTACACTAAATTCGTGTTTTAAGTTGTTTATTCTAACACCCGTTATAGCTACACCAGTTAAATCTGATAACAATGTTCGTCTTAAAGCGTTTCCTAAAGTAATACCTTGACCTAATTCAAGTGGCTCAATTAAAAATGAACCGTAACAATTGCGATCTTTATCAATATAAGTTTCTATACAAGTTAATGTATTCATAAAATTTCAATATGTAAGTTTATAAGCTACGTTTCTTGGGTGGACGACATCCATTATGAGGAATTGAAGTTTTATCTTCAATTGAAAGAATATTTAATCCAGCAGCTTTTAGTGCTCGGACTGATGTTTCTCTACCATTTCCTCTACCTTTAATTACGACTTCAACTTTTTCCATTCCCATATCCATAGCCTTCAATGCTGCATTACGTGCTGCGCTTTGAGCTGCAAAAGGGGTATTTTTTCTTGCTCCTTTGAAACCAGAAGTTCCTGATGAAGCCCAACAAATAGTATTTCCTAAAATGTCAGTGATAGTAACAATTGTATTATTAAATGTTGTTTTAACATTTGCAATTCCAACATTAATAGATTTTTTTTGTTTTTTCTTTTGTTTTGACATTTTTATAAGTTATTTTTTACGGATAAATAAACTTTGTTTACGAGATGTTCGATTATTTGTGCGTGTTCTTTGACCACGAACTGGTAAGCCTTTTAGATGTCTACGTCCACGAACTGAACTAATTTCAATTAAACGTTTGATATTTAAACTAATTAGGCGTTTTAAATCTCCTTCTAATTTAAATTCATCCGTTTCTAAAATATCACGAATTGCTGAAATATTTTCATCATTTAAGTCTGATACTTTAATATTTGGATCAATTTGTAATCTTTCTAAGATATTGTGTGAAGTTTTAATTCCAATTCCATATATAGCTGTTAATGCGATATATATTTTTTTCTTATTTGATAAGTTATTACCAAGAATTCTAACCATATTTTTTTAATAATTTTAAATTAACCTTGTCTTTGTTTATGCTTTGGATTAGTACAGATAACCATAACTCTTCCATGTCTTTTAATTACGCGACAATTTTCACACATCTTTCTTACTGATGGACGTACTTTCATATTATTTTTAATTAATTTTAATTAATATTTTCTAAAATATTTTTATAAAGTGCTTTCAATGTTTTTTGAATTTCAAAAGCCACCCCTACAAGAATAATTAAGGATGAAATATTTATTTGATTTAAGAGTGAACTATTTATTACTTGCTTGAAAGAATCATATAAGAATAGAATGAAACATAAAAAAATCCCTCCGATAATTGAAGTTGATCTTACAACATTTTCTAAATATGAAATAGTTTCACGACCTGGTGTTACATTTACAATTGAAACTGAAGCTTTTCTTAATTGTTCTGAAATTTTTTCAGGATCCCAAAAAACAATTGTATAAAAATAATTGAAGCCAACAATTAACAAATAATAAAAAATATTTACTAGTTGTTTTGAGGATCCAAACATCGAATCTGCTGCATAAGACAAAAAAGGTAAAAGATTAGATGCAATGATTATTGGAAAAATTCCAGCTTGATTTAATCTTATAGATAACCCATTATCTTTTACTTGAAAGTTTGTTGATAATTTTTCACTTAAGTTTCGTTTTTCAATATTTTCTAAAAAAGCTAATTGTCTTGCTGAAACAACTTCAATATTAATTCTAGCTGTTTGAGAAATACAAATTAATAGAGTTAAAAATAAAAGAAATAAAATTTCGAGTGGGAATAAACTATCATTTCCTCCTACAAATAAGTTCTTACTAATAACTGTAACAACAATATTGGTAAAAATTATGATCGATGTTCCATTTCCAATACCTTTTGTATCAATAATATTACTTAACCACACTATCAACATTGCTCCTGTCACTAATTCTAAAGTTACGTAGAAAAAGTTAATTAATTCAACATTATAGAAATAAGATTTTAAATAAAAAATAAGAAAAAGACTTTGAACAATTGAAAAAATAACTGTTAAAACTTTTTTATAAAACGTTAATTTACGTTTTCCAGTTTCTCCTTCTTCTGATTGTAATTTTTCTAAACTAGGTATTAATGCCGTTAATAAATCAATTAAGATTGACGCATTAATAAAAGGAATAATTCCTAACGAAAAAGGACTTAATAAAGTCGCTCCGCCACCACCCGAGTACATATTAATAATTTGCATTATTGAATTTCGATTTTCCATCTGTAAAAAGGATTTTTTTAACGCATCTTGATCAATTCCCGATAAGGGTATCGTGTTACAAAAACGAAAAATAAATAAAACAAATAATGTTAATAATATTTTTTTGGTGGGGCTATTTTTAAACTTTTGTTTTGGAAGTTTATCAGCTAGAGATTCTAACATTTTTGTATTTCTTCATAACTTTGTTATAAAAAAGTTGTTTTCGGTTTGATTGATATTTACCTAATTCTACTTTTTCATTTAATTCTGTTAAAGCAGCAATTGTAGCTTTAGCATTATTTAAAATATTGCTTGAGCCAAATTGTTTCGCTAAGATATTTTTTACTCCACCAAGTTCTAACACTGTTTTAATTGAACCTCCGGCAATAACACCTGTTCCTAATGAAGCAGGTCTTAACATTAATTTACATGCACCGTATGATCCGTTTACAACGTGTGGAATTGAATCTTTTAATGTTAGTGGAACATTAATTAAATTTTTCTTACCGTTTAAAACAGCTTTATCAATGGCTAAATTTACATCTTCTGCACGACCAATTCCTACACCAACTTTGCGTTTATTATCTCCAATAATCACAACCGCTCGGAATGTCATTTTCTTTCCACCCTTTACAACTTTTGTTACACGTTTGATTTGAACAATTTTTTCGTCGTATTGAACTTTTGATAATCTTAGAACTGATTGTTTTTTGTTTCTAAAACTTGGTTTTTTTGTTTTTGTTGGAGAATTTTGTAATTCCGTATTTTCCATATTGATTTTTACTAATTCTATGTTAATTGTTAAAATTTTCTGTT
>Ga0115001_10001153_pt1 | contig 20346 bp, 14 predicted proteins | sample ArcticOcean_MG_C_12_FD_89869 | JGI IMG/M metagenome (GOLD analysis project Ga0115001, IMG submission 89869) | Marine microbial communities from western Arctic Ocean - ArcticOcean_MG_CB8_130 | ecosystem: Environmental > Aquatic > Marine > Oceanic | place: Arctic Ocean: Canada Basin | collected... | reverse complement strand
ACTACTACTACTACTACTACTCAAAGAAGAAGAAGTAGAAGAAGATCGTCGCTGTGCCAAGTTCGGCAGACCGTTATGACTATTGATTATATTATCATTATTTTGTTCAGTACTGTTTCCCGCTCGAAAAGATGATGATGATGTTATCGTGAATAAAATATATCCAACACAAGTGATGAATAGACATGTTATTAACGATCGTCTCTTCGATTTACTGGATTGAGGAATAATTGCGTTATTATTGTTGTTGTTCGTAGGAGGCATTATCGTTATTATTATTAGCAAGTTTTGGAGCGTGTACTGACCTGCACTTTGCCCTATATCATGTATAGATAGATACGGACGAAAGTGTGAGGCATCAATGCTCTCGCCTGACAGCCTGATGCATGATGGCTGTTTTAAAAAGAATTAAAGAATTTAGGTTTTATAAGAATTACAACAATAACGCGATAAACAAAAGAAGGGAGAGAGAGAGAGAGAGAGAGAGCGCTAAAGAATTAAAATTAATCGCACTCAATTTCAGCTTTAAGAACGACACACGAACGATCCAATATCGCAAGAACGTTCGCTCTTAATTGCGGTCTCACCATGGCCTCGCATTTGAACCTGTCTTCATCGGAAACGTCCTCGGCGGCTAAGAAGTCAAAAGGCGTTTCGAGCGCCGTGTCTAAGACATATCGCCAACGTAAACCTTGCGGTAAAGTAGGTAACGTGACTAACTCGGTCTTATAGTTCGCATTGAAAGCGACGTAGAACTTTTCTGGATCATCTGGAGTGTTTGCGGATATCGTATATGCAATGAATCTACTCGTTTCTTCCCAGTTCGGTTCGTGCGGTTTTAAGCCGTGCCATTGGCAGTTTGCGTCTGTAGGGAAATCGGGCAATCGAAAGGCGCCATGTAGAGCTCGGAATTCGGCCATTTCGCCACAAAAGCGTTTTAATCCATTCCCAGATAACGGATCTAACGCTTCTTCCCAGTTTATATAGTTCAAATAGTTATCGTGGCAATACGTGTTGTTATTTCCATTTTTCGTATGACCGTACTCGTCTCCCATGGTGATCATCGGAACGCCTTGAGAAAGAAATAAAGCGCAGAAAAAGTTACGCATTTGCCGTTCTCGTAAACTTATAACGTTTATATCATTGCTCGGTCCATCAGCATTTGGTCCAGCGCCGCAATTCCAAGAAATGTTATGATTTTCTCCATCGTTATTATTCTCACCGTTGAATAAGTTGTTCTTTTCGTTATAGGAGACCAAATCGCGCAACGTGAATCCGTCGTGGCAAGTGACAAAATTGATTGAAGTTTTCGGTTTACGTCCCGATGCGTGGTAAATATCTGGCGATCCACATAATCGAGATGCCATTGCTCCTACAAAGCCGTCCGAACCCTTGATGAAGTTTCGTACGTCGTCTCTAAACTTTCCGTTCCATTCTGACCAGACGCCGTAGTGCGGAAACGAACCGACTTGGTATAATCCTCCGGCATCCCAAGCTTCTGCGATTAATTTAACGTTTCTTAAAACTGGATCGTTCGAAATCGCTCGTAAAACTGGAGGATCTTCTAAATTCGTTCCGATTGGAATCGTTTGCAATGGATTCTTTGGGATGGGATATCCATTTTGGTCGTACACAATTTCTTCTTCGTCATAATTCGGCATATTTTCTCTTTCAAAAACGTATGACGACGACGACGAATTCTCGTATGTTGTCGTCGTTGTTGATGTTCCATTTGATCCTTCTAAATTTAAGTTTGCTAAATAATAAAGTTCTTCTGCCGTAGGTCCTTCTTCGCCTTTATAGTGAGACGCTTCGCGCGTCAAAATGCTCGCTAAATCGAAGCGAAATCCATCGACGTGGTATTCTTCGACAAAATGTTTTAAAGAATCGACGATTAACTGAGTAACCATAGGGTTATTGCAATTCAGAGTGTTGCCACAGCCGGAGTAATTATAGAATTCCCCAGACGGTGCAGTGACATAGTAACTTCTATTATCCACGCCTCGAAAAGAAAGTGTTAAACCTTTCTCGTTTCCTTCGGCGGTATGATTGAATACTACGTCTAAGATGACTTCGATATCGTTTCTGTGACATTCTCTTACTAACTTTTTAAACTCATCGTTCGATTTTCTTCCGCATTCTGCTTCGCCCGCTTTTGCATATTTCGTCATTGGTGTGAAAAAGTTTACCGTGGAATATCCCCAAAAGTTCCTTCGCAACTCGCCAGTTTGAGGATTGCGCGTGCTCTCGTCTGAATATTCCAACTCGTTGAACTCATGAATTGGGAGCAATTCTATGCAATTCACGCCAATAGATTTCAAATATGGAATCTTCTCAATAGTTTCCTCGTACGTCTTACCAATCCCTCTAACATGTCCTTCATAAATCGTTAAATCTTCGAGGTTATAATTTGGAGATTCCACGTCTTCCCAGTCGAATTTCTTAGTTGTACTAGAAGGAATCGACGCCGGAACGCCGCTCGCGTATTGCGGCCAGTTCTTTTCCAAATCATTTTCAGCGCGCTTGTTCGTTTCACCGTACGATTCGCGATCGCAGCATACGTGTTTTGCGTATGGATCGAGTAAAACTTTGTTATAATCGAAGCAATGCCCAGGTAACTTAGGTCCGTTCATTCTATACCCGTATAAGCAATTCTCTGAAAGTTCTGGAACTTCGCAGTGCCAAATAATCGCGCCATCTTTTGCTCGTTCGGTCTTGAAGCCTAATTCGGGATCTAAATCGATCTCTGCCGTGATCTTTCCCTTTTTAAAATCCTCTTCTGAATATAACACTAACGTAACGCTCGTCGCGTTTTGCGTTTGTATCGCAAAGTTCACGCTTTCGTTCTTTAACCGCGTCGCGCCTAATGGCGTCGCGGTTCCACGTTTCGGTACGCCTTTACTCAAAGAAGAAATCTCGATTATTGGTCTCAATTTATTATTATAATCGCTTTTGATGCGTGATTTTGTTTCTTCTTTGTCTTCTTGTTCAGGTTTCTTCTTAATCGTCTGTGTCTGCGTCTGCGACGTTTTCGATTTCCTTTTCGTCGTCGTCGTTCCTCTGGACGACTGCACGGCATTTTTAACAGCCTTATTCGCTTTTTGAGTGCTACTGCCAGTACTGCTCATCACGTCGACCGTTGTTAAGGCTGGATTATTTGGATCCCCAAACTTCGTCTTTCTCTTCGGAGGCGGCGTATCTGATTCAATCTCAATCACGTTTTCTCTATCTGCCGCTTCGTCTGCATAGTAGTTTCCTTTAATCCATAAAGTCTTCGTCTTATTACTCTGATTGTTTCGATTATGAATTCGAGAAAAAGCGCTTTTTCCGCGCTTATTTAATGATACTACTATTCTTCTTCTTCCCAGCGCATTGTTCCGATCAAAACTGGACAAGAAATGAGAATTCATCGATCGATCGATCGATCGTTCTTTTTAGTTTATGAAAGAAGTGTATCTAATATCAATCGTCAGAGCGCGATAGAAAGTAAAATGAAGAATAGAAATATTGACCTGGCTTTTACTCCCTTTTTTACTCATCATCAAGTCATCATTTGGGTATTATTTTATTATTTCACGCGTAGTACGCGTTTGGGGATCGTGCGAGCGCATAAAAATTAAATTATCAATTCATCGTGTAATGAAACAATATTATATATTACAGTATAGTCATCGCACGAGCCATTCTGATAGCAGCTCTTACTGCGTTACCTGCGTAAGCTATTCTCGTCTCGGCTTGTTCGGCGGTTGCGCCGGGGCCGATTATTCCCATACCAACCGGCTTCGAGTATTCGAGCTCTAATTGCTTAAAAATCAACGAACAAGTGTTACCCATTTCTTCACCGTGTAAAGTAGAACCTTTTTCTATGTATCCTAACACGCACGCGCAGTCTAAAGTTTCGTCTTGGAGCATGTTTTCTAATATCAAAGGCGCTTCGTAGGTCCCCGGGACGAAGACGACTCGAGTGATTTCGGCGTTCATCGCGAGAGCGGAAAGTCGAGCATCTTCGAGCATGCGGTTCATTAATTGGTCATGGAATTCACCTATATATCGTTAATGATTTGAAAGAATGATGAATATATGTTTGGTACAATAATAATAATTGAAATGGGGAAAATAACTTACCGATGACGATGCCTAGTTTGATCTTCCTCAGATCATCATCATCAGTTCGATCGTCGTCACTGAATCCAACGTGTGAAATATCACAATTTGCCCATTTCGATTTCTCTTCCTCTTTTTCGTGTTGAAAAACAACCTTCCCGCGCGTATGATGTTTATACTCCTCTCGAACAGTCTGCGGTTCGTTCCAGTTTTGCGCCTTCGTCGTCGTCTTTGTTTCTCCTAAAAATAATTTTGATGCCGTCCACGTTCTTCTTCCGATGATTGTTGTTTTCGAGCTCTGCTGTTTTGACCAGCGCCGGTGACTATCGTTTCTGTCCTTCCTCGGTGTCGTTGATGTCGTCATCGTTGTCGATTTTATTGTTGGTTTTGATGTTGACCTCATCATCATCAATCAATCAATTCGTCGTAATATATACACCGTAGTTAATTTATTACTTTTACTATTAGTAAAGACTGATGCTGATTTTTCCCCTCTATACTCTAAAATTTACTGAAGATATTGATGAATAATAATCAAAATTTGTCTACTGATGATGAAGTGTAAAAAGTGAGAATAAGAACACAGAACAAAACAAGGAACAAAAAAAACGCTTCAGGTCAGCCGCATGGCATCGTCGAATGTGGAATGTGCATTTGACGCGATCATCAAAGCCAGAAGTGATCGTTCTCGCGAACGGCTCATCTGGCAGGCCCTCCCGCTCAGCCACGCTGGCTCTTTGCTCGTCATCAACGTTGAAAAGTTCGTCAGTTTGAAAGAAACTGAAGAGTATCGAAGACTTTAGAAATAATCCATATTAAGTACAGTCGATGCAAGTAGGGTTTAGGAGAAGATCTAAATAGAGAAAATATCATTAAAGAAAAATGCACGACACATCACCGCACATCAAAAGCACGTCTTCAAAAAAACGATAGCGATGATCATGAAGCGATTACTCGTACGGTGTGCAGGTAAAAGCGTTTAATGAAATTAATGCGCGGTACCGATGATGAGGCTATTATAAAAATGAAAATAAAAATGTCGAAACCCTAAATGAAATTGGTTCTTATTTATAGCCTGTGCTGCCATTTCAGCATGACTCTGTAATGTAAGAAACTAGACGTAATAAAGACTTCAAAAGTTGACGACGATGCAGAGAAGTCCTCGTCGTCGTCTTCTCCCCTCTTTGTCACATCGTTATGTCGCCGCGAGTACATTATTATCATCATCTACTACTGCTGCTACAGAGAATGAAATAAGTGTTATTCTTCTTCGACTGTTCTCATCACAGTCATCTTCGGGAGAATATCAACATTCTGTTAAGAAGAAGAAGAAGAGTAGACATCATCATCATCATCATCATCATCATAATAGTAATAATACTAATACTCATAAGAACAAAAGTCATTCAGCAAGAACAACAAACAACCGTGGATTCGCCGCTTCTTCTTCTTCTTCTTCTTCTTCAGAATCTCTCGAGAACAACGGAAACAGAAACAATAACAAATCTTCAACAATAACAACAACAACAATAAAAGACTACATAGAACTCGCTCGATTGGATAAACCGATAGGGATATATTTACTTGCATATCCGTGTCTATGGTCAATAGTACTCGCATCATCTGATATATCATCATCATCATCATACGAAACAATAAAAATGTCCGTGTTATTCTCAACCGGAGCTATTCTCTTAAGAGGCGCCGGGTGTACTATTAACGATATTTGGGACAGGAAAATGGACTCGAAAGTAGAGAGAACTAAGAATAGACCAGTGGCATCTGGGCGAATAACAGTTCCAAACGCTTTAAAGTTTTTAGTAACGCAGCTTAGTTTGGGTAGCGTAATTTTATACCAACTCGATTTGAACACGCAAATTCTCGGTGTAATGTCTTTACCGTTGATTGCAATTTATCCTTTAATGAAAAGAGTGACGAATTTGCCTCAATTGTTTCTTGGATTTACGTTTAATTGGGGTGCGTTAATGGGTTGGACTGCGATTACTGGTGGAATTTTAGAACCCCCAGCTGTCGCTTTGTATTTCAGCGGCGTATGTTGGACGATGGTATACGATACTATTTACGCTCACCAAGATATCGAGGACGATAAGAAAATTGGCATAAAATCATCCGCGAGATTGTTCGAGACAAACACGAAAGCGATTTTGTCTCTTTTCGGCACTGGAGCACTATCTGGTGTACTCATGAGTGGATATTTAGCCGATGTTCATTGGATGTTTTACCCGACTATAATTTCAACCGCCGGCGCGCATTTGTTTTGGCAAATATATACGGTTGATTTAAAAAATAGGAAAGACTGCGGCGATAAATTTAGGAGCAATCAAACGTACGGAGGTTTAGTTTTAGCATCAATTTTAGCTAGTAAAGTAGTAGCGCACCAGGCGGCAAATAGCGTTGCTATGGCTGGATTTATGATTTAAAAAAATGTGTACTGTACTGTTTGAAAAGATTGTGCTGGATTCATCGATTGACGGTTTGTATCATAGTACGTAGTCCCGTTGAGCTCTTGACCGTGCGTCACAAATTCAAGGAGGCTTCATGCCAATCAACAGTACTGACTACAATTGCATCTATTTATTATAAATAATTTGTACCTGGTACTACTGACTACTACTACGAAGGGCTAAAATCGAAGCTATCTTCGCTTCGTATCGCAACCCGTCATCTTCCTCTAAACTTTTGCTCGCCTTTTCGAATTCACCTCTACGAATCGCATGTATCCACTTTGCTTTATTATTGTTATTCGTCGTATTTGAGTCAAGAAATTGAGAGAGTTGCTTCGAAAACTCGTCTGGGATTTCTCTCAAAATCGCAGAAACTCGTTTATTGTTGTTGTTATTCTGCGCGCTCCAAAAGATTTTCTGAAACACGTAAAAACAAAAACTATTTTCGTTGAATGGCGCCGCAGCTTCGGCTTTAAGCGTTCGCATGTAATGAAACAAACGCGGTTTTCCTCCTTCTGCGTCGCAGAATGTGAACAATTCATCGTAGCCAAAATGCGATTCGCACGTTGCGGCGACGTTTTCAGCTTGCAAAACGTGCGCTCGAGCGCAATTTAAAAGAGCGGGCAAAATTAACATTCGGTCGTTTTTATATTCCTTCAACGATTTTTCAGTCCTCGTGAATAAAACGTTCGAAGCCGAGGCATCGAGTAATGGCTGAGCAACTGTATAAAGTGCGGCGCCGACGTCCAATCTACTTGCGTTGAACACGTCGATTGAGAATTTAGATATAACTCTCAAGCATTCTCTCGCGGATGCTTGAGACGTCCAATTTTCTTCAACAGAAACTCTTTGAGCTGGATATAAGTCGCTATGACGTCTTCGAAACTCGTTCGAGCAATCGAGTGCGATTGAAACCACTCTAGCAGCTTGATTCAAACACTCTAAGCGGATGTTATCCGCCGGACGTTCACTTTGTTGAGAAGCTTCGTTGATTTTCTTTTCGACGACGCGAGCAGTCGCGTTCCAAAACACCTTCGAAAATAAAGACGAACGACTAAAAAATATATCGTCACTAACGACGACGACGGAAGCTTTGTCATCGCTAAAACGAGATAATGTGTTGTCCGCTTTTCCTATTTCCCTCCCAGCATCTTCTACGATTTCGCTCAGTATACTTCTCCTTTGATTTGTTTCTTCAACTTTAAGAGTATCTAATAAAGCTCTCAAGCTCAAGAGCGCAAAAGTTGTTTCTCCGTTTCTCAAGACCATCATCTTTTCATGAGGTGCAGTATTTCCCCACGCACCAGAGTCGACTAGAAATTTCGTATATCTTTCATGCGTAATCGATTTTTCCTCCAATAAAGTCCTAACGTCCTTTCCCGAAGCAGTCCTTGCCCCAGACCAACGCTTCGGTAAAGTATCAACTATAGCGGCCGAATGCGCGGCGAAAGGCTTAGTTTCTTTCCCAGCGATTATTTGCGTTGCCGCGAGTTCTGCAACTGCTTCGTAATTATTCATATTCTCAAAGGAATCTTTCACAAATCTCGCATCGGCCGCTCTCGCACTATCATCGTATGCAGTAGAAACGCTCGCATACGGCGAGCGCAAATCGTCCAAATTCATCTTCTCATGCTCTTCTATAACTAGCGGGTTCGATTGTTGTTCGTGAGCGAAATCGACAATTCTAGTTTTAATTGGCGAAGTAAACGGAGCAGCATTCGTTCGTTGAGGAGGTGAAGCGTATTCTTCAGACTCTGTTGGAGGAACGAACTCCCAAATGCTCAAACCCGATGATGGATCAGCGAGCGCCAAAAAAGAACCACTATTCAAACTATTACTACTGCGACACAAAGATACTATTTCTTTTTGCTTAAAGGCCGCAATTGTTTTTGCAAAATGTGCTCCGTAATAACACGTCGTCGTCGTCGTCATCGCCGCCGTCTTGTCTTTAGTCTCTGATGAGTCCATAGTCACGATTGCTTTGCCATTACTCGATAGAAGAATTCTTGCGCAACTTGAGGAAGATATTTCAAACGACTGCACTAATTGAAACGCTTCGAGGTTTCGCTCTTGCTTAAACTCGAAAACATGCGCTACCTTGTGTAACTGAACTGATTCGCATAAAAAGACTGCGAAAATTACGTCGTCATACTTTTTGATATAATCCCAATCTAAAACTTTACTGAACTGATTCGTACGCGCCGCGAGCTCGGTGTTGATATCGCAAGAAGATACTAAATCGGGAGTAATCACGGACGAATCTAACGAACACCTCCAACATTCGATCACGCCCTTCTCTTTCAAAATAAAAAAATTTCGCGATACAGTATTCATTCCGCTCAATTCTTTCAGCTCCGGCATCTCCGCCGCCCATTTCAAAGACACTACTGGTTTATGACTCCCGCTATTGAATAACAAACTCCCGGCTTTTTTGGTTATTTTTGATGCTATTCTCGCGGCCGCCGTCGCAGCCTTTTGCGGTGAACTCAAAATAGAATCATTCCGTCTCTGAGTAGTAGTAGTAGCAGAAGGTGACCCACCACTTACGTTCATCATTGCAGTCGTAGCCTCTCGTTCGCACTTATCGACTACGCACGCGGAGACTAAATCATCGCATCTCGCACAAAACACGTCCCCGTTCGTATCGCCAATAATCGCCACGACTCCGCCGTCTGACGTACACGACACGATCAACGACGTCGGTTTAACTATACCATTACTACCATCCCCAATCTTAACCAAACAATACCCTCTCCCCTCGCAACTATCCCGCTCGCTCGCTTCCACGAACGCGCATACCCCAGAACGTTTCGCAACGAAAACTCCAACAACTCTCTTCTTATTCTCTGACTCGTCTTCGCAAGTTCCTATTAACATCTGGTCTCGATCTTCCACAATCGAGCGTTTCTGTTCCGTGTCTAAACCGAAGAACGCTCTGGAGAGGTCGAAATAATAATAATTCTCGTTCTCATTCTTCCTCTGATTGATTTGCACGAGTACTCCCTTCGAGTCCTTCGTTAACACTTTCACTGTCGTCGTTGTTTTCTGTATCTTCTTCTTCTCATCATCGCCTTCATCGTCATCGCGATCATCGTCATCCCTACTACTAGTACTGGCACCGGCAGAGATTTCACTGAACAGAACGTCGTAGTTGTTATTATTTACTTGTTCTTCTTCCAATTCTTGAGAAGCAGCATTAGCATTAGCAGTAGCAGTAGTAGTAAATTCTCTCTCCGTGTCTAAATCGAGAGTACAGATCTTCCGTTCGTGATGATAAGTTTGCATGTTTTGTTCCCAAGCGCCGTGGTTTTATTTATTTAATTAAATTATTTATCGTTCTTTATTATCGCGTCGAATGCGCTTTCAGTTTTGTTCTTCTCTTACGCTGCCGAATTCGGATTTCCCCACTACCAATCAACAAATCAACAAATCACACAGACACATATTATTATGATGCTTAGTATCAGTACTCGTGCGTGCACTGATTGAACCCTGCTGCATAGTAATACGATTAGCGATTGAAAGAAGAGGGGGAAGAAGACGATGAGTAGTATACCGCGTATCAATAAAATGCAAACTTCTTCACTTTTTGGAGATTTACCTACTTGTAGCGCGAAGAAGAAGAAGAAGGAGGAGGAGGAAGGAGACGATGATGACGTTGTTGATGCCGTTGATATCGCCGATAATGATAACAACGATAACTTAGCGAGAGCCTCGTCTGGGAAAGAGACTAGTAGTACTACTTTTACTGCTCATACTACTGCTACGATCAAGAAATCGATAAGTCAAACGACGAAGAACCAAATGTTGAAAATGCAACAACAACAACAAATGATGTTAAAAGCGAAGAGAAATAATCATTCTCAACAACAACAACAACAACAACAACAATCGATTTTGAAGAAACAACAACAACAACAGAAGGAGAAGACGGCTATGATGATGATGAACTCGAATGTTTCTCAAAATAATGACGTCGTTAGAGGAGGACAATGGGACTGCGTAGATGAATACGACCCTTCGACGCCAAACTCGTACGAGGACGAAAAGATGAAAAGTACGCGCGAGGATAGGGAGAAGAAAGAGAGAGATGATGATGCAATGGAAAGGAAGAATAGGATTAGTGAAATGCATCAGCAAATGATTATGATGAAGAATAAGAAAGAAAAAGGACAAGAGATTTTAGAGATACCAGTCGCCGAAAAAGGGATGTCGTTGGCCATGAAGATGATGATGAAGATGGGGTGGGAAAAAGGTAAAGGACTAGGGAAACAAGAACAAGGAATAGATACCCCGTTAGAGATACAGAAATATGATAAAGATGCTGGAAGAATCGTTAAATCAAAACCTTTGTTCAAAGCGCGACGCGTGATTAAAATTGAAGACACTTCGAGTAATAAAGGTTGTGATGAGCTTCTAGAGCCGTTTGACGATACGGTTGAAAAGACGTCAATTTTAATGATTAAAAACGTCGAAACTAGCGTCGATGAAAACTTGGAAGATGAAATTGCCGAAATATGTGAAACGTACGGTTCAATACATAGAATATTCTTATTCGAAGTCACTGAAATAAATTGGCGAAACGAGAAAACGCGAGTTTGCGCTTTTGTCCAATTTCTTAAAGCCGATGATTGTTTACAATGCGGGTTAGAGATACATAATAAAATATTTGGTGGGAGGAGAATAGAGTGCGCTTTCTTTGACGAAGGGAAGTTTCATAGGAAAGAATTCGCGCCGTTAAGAGCGTAGAAGTAGAAGTAGAAGTAGAAGTAGAAAAAAAGTGCTCGCAATGGCATGCATCAGGCATAAAAAGTGCTCAAAAAACGACCATCATCATTAAGCGAATAATATCTAATTACTATCTATCATCATGCGAGCTACTGTTCCGACGAATCAAATAATACCTACTTCGCTCGTTTCATTAACAACACCGAGAAAGCAGAAGAAAACAAAAACACGCAGACATAGGATAGCTTCATCGAATAGTAATAGTAATAATAGCATGACTAAGACGACTAAAAAAGATGTAGAACTCGCTATTCAAGGCGAAGCAGTTGTGACGATCTTGGGAACGATGACGTTCGGTTGGACTTATTCGAGCACTGTTTTAGATAAAGAACAATCGGAAGAGATTATCATGGAATACATTAAAAACACAAAGAATAGTAAAATAGAGCTCGATACTGCTATTGCCTATGCTAATGGAGAGACCGAAGTATTATTAGGGAAGATTTTCAGTACGATGGAAAAAGATGTCTTGGAGAAGATTTCGATTGCGACGAAAGCGAACCCGTGGGGGGAGAAAATGAAATCGACCGCTGGTGAAGGCGGATTAGAACGAGATAATTTTAGAAAGCAAGTAGGTAAAAGTTTACTAAATCTGCAACCTGGTTCGATTGATATTTTGTATTTACACGCGCCGGACTCGGAGACGAGATTGTTCGAGGTTCTCGAAACCGCTCAAGGGTTGTTCAAATCTGGCGCGTTTAAAGAACTCGGTTTGTCGAACATGGCTGCGTGGGAAGTAGCGAGAGCGCACGCTATTTGTAAAGAAAATAATTTTGTCGTACCAACGATATACCAAGGCATGTATAACGCTTTGACGCGTGAGGTCGAACCGGAATTGATACCTGCGTTGAAGTCTCTAAACATGCGCTTCGTTGCATACAATCCATTGGCTGGCGGCTTATTGACAGGAAAACATACAAAAAGTGATGAAGAAATCAAAGCTGGAAGATTTAAGAACAACGACATGTATAAAAATCGTTTCTGGAACGATTGTTACTTCGATGCCGTCGAAATTGTTAAAAAAGCGAGTGAAGAGTGCGGAATATCGCCAACAGAAGCGAGCTTAAGATGGTTATATTTCCACTCGAAATTGTCTGGGAAAAAAAGAGACGCTGTTATCATTGGAGCGTCATCGCTCGCGCAATGTCGCGAAAATTTATTGGCTTCGGAAAAAGGGCCTTTGCCGACCAAAATGGTATCCGCTTTCGACGAGGCTTATGAAAAGGTAAGAAGTGTACAACCTCCTTACTTTCGAGGAACGTTCTTAATCGATTAGTAGTGGTTAAAAATCGAAGTAATAATAATAAATAATAGGTCTGTATCTTTCATGTACTAAAACAACTTTCAACGAAATGATCATTCTGCTTTACGCTTCGAATCTCCCGAGCTGCTGCGGACGAGCTTTGACATTGCGACAAAAAAAGTAATCATACCCAAAGCACAAGCGATTAGAATAGAACCGTATAGCTTTGGCGACATCGTTACGCTCTCGTGCATTTGCGCAAGAGCATAATCAATACCTGCCTCCCTAAACGCTCTCATCCAATGTTTCGAATCTCTTCGTACGCGTAAACTATATCCATGAAGCGCCTTCATTTTCTGCTCCTTATACACTCGCATGACGCCAATAGCGGACAACGTCTTCGGTACATTCATAAAACGAGCGTCAATCGATCGCATCCATTGCTTCACATCGACCACGCTTTTCCCAGCCGCAGTATGATCTGCATCGAACACTCTCATTTGCTGTCTCTCGAAATAAACTAACGAAGGGAACTCAATGAAACCATCAAAACGTGCTCTCGTGAAATATTCCTCATCGACGTTGATTTCAGCCGCGACGAATCTTTCGCCTCGATACTCTTCTCCCTTCTGTTCTTTATCCAATTTTTTCAAAGTCGCCTTTAATGTTGGCGTCAAGAATTCGTTATACGAATGATGAACATCGAAGTATATTAACCATTTTCCAGTTGTTTGCCCAGTCGCCGCTTGCGTTTCTTTCTCGAACGTCTTATCGGTTAGTTTTAATATCTCGTTTTTGGCATATTCTTTACATTCAACCGTACTCTTGATTGATACTATAAGGATTAGGAGTACTACTGATTTCGTGATGATCGTTGATCGCATTATTATCATTACTTTTATTATAAACTATTACAAACTATTATTAAATCTGAAGAAGAGAGAGTTTGAACAGACAGAGTAGACATTTAGCAGACAAAAAAGGAGAGACCCTGATGCCCTGATGCTGGCAAGTTTCTTTATCCAAATATATTTAATTTTATTACATCGAACACACCACTATTCTCTCTCTCTCTCTCTCTCTCTCTAGGGAAGCGCAAAAGTGTTTGTTGTTCTCATCATCGTCATCATCATCATCAGAAGACGCGCGCGCGCGGCGGCGGATTGAGTTTGTGTTTGTTTCAATCTTTCTTTTCGTCGCCGGAGGGAATTTTCCCCATCCATTTTGCTACGATCGGCGTTAAAGCCACGGTTGGTGGGAAACGTATAGGGCTCGCCGCTTTATGAGCAGCGTATGCAATAGCTACAGTCCCAACCTTTTCTGAATTCTGCGTCGCCGTGATGCCAATTACTGATAATAAAGCCGCGACGTCTACGCCCGAACTCACGAGGACGTAAAACACGCCGAAAGAAACGAGCGAAAGCGATATCGACGTGATTAAATACGCCGACCCGTACGTCTTCAAGAGCTGTTTCGCCATATCCATTCTCGACCCTGTTAACTTATCTCCAGTACTAGTTCCTTCTTGTTCCTGTTCTTCTCCATTCATCATATCGGTCTTCTTCTTCTTCGTTTCTGGAGTAGATTTGAATATGTTCCATAGCCCAGCCTCGAGTCCCCATTTCTTCGTGATTTCTTCAATCTCTGCTTGTTTGTCCTCTTTAGTCGCTCTTACGCGATGCCTATTTACCCCTCTCGTTTCTCTGTTCATTAACGATCGCGTCGTCGTCGTCGTCGTCATCGTTCTCACCATATTCTTCTTCTTCTTCTGCTCGTCAGTACGATTAGAACAATAAGTCATTATTAGGTTGTTGGAAATATTCTTATTTTTGATGACGACTAAAACCCGTCTCGCGCTGTTCTTATCAGTAGCAGTACTCCCTTTATTACTACTCTTCGAACTAGTGATAACAGTGCTTTCACCAGACCGTACTCTCGTTGTCGTGATCATCATCATCATCAGTCGAGTCCAGTCGTTCTTTGATACGATCTCGTCCTTTGTTTCTTGATGATGAGTTGATGCGCTGCCAGCACTTTGCAGTTTTGCCTGCTTGGCTTTTTCCCTCTGTTTTTCTTGATTTCAATTATTCAGAATTTCCTGCTTTTGATTGGCTTTTTCCCTTTGTCTGTTTGTTTTTCTTGATTTTTCTTGATTTCTGCTGTTTGTTCTTGATTTTTTCGCTCGCGCTCTCTTTCGTCTTTTTTGTTATTTTATTTATTTCCCCTACTTCGGCGGCGAAAGAAGAGGAAGAGGAAGAGGAAGAAGATGATGATGATATCGCCTAGCGCTAATCCACACAAACGACAAGAAATAATAACACGCACGAAACAAAGGACGACGTCGAGAAGAACGCATCTGTGTCGATCGCGCAATGGACTACAAGTGACCGCTTTAAGTAAAAACAGAGCATGGAAACGACCGATTTGTGTGACGACGATGGGACAAAATCGCGGTCAAAAAAATCATCGTCAACGAGCGCAGATGACGATGACGACGACGGGTTTTTCGAGATCGGTCGTTCCTCAGCAGTTGCTCGCTATGAGACAAACGAGGATGGAGGTGATGATGCGTGAACCGTTAGCCCTTAAATCATCTTCTTCTTCTTTAACTGCAGTAATCAGTGGAAGAAGGAGTAGGAGAGGAACGAGGGGCAGAACACAAATTTTGTTGGAGGCTAAAGATGATGATGATGATGATGTTGATGATGATGAATACTTTGAAGATGATGATGATGAAAGCGACGAGGTTGCGAATGATGATGAAGAAGATGATGATGAAGAAAACGAGGAAAATGACGACGAAAACGAAGAATATATAGAAGAAAACGTCGGGCGACTTAGAGATACGTTCGAAGCAGCAGGTATCGAGGACGCTAAATGGATAGATTTAGACGAAGAGGAAGACGTAGAAATTACTGGCATCGTATCCGACGCGCGCTATGCGCTCGAGGGTGACCTTTTCATATGCGTAGATAACTCTGATGATAAACTAGATCCACACGATGGCCATAACGAAGTTGAAGACGCTATTAAGTTGAGACGTGCGGTTGCAGTTGTTTCAGAAAGAGAAAAAGGGGTTGTAGAAAACGCAAACGGAGCGCCAGTCGTTATCGTGAAAAGCACGAAAGATATTTTGGGAAAACTTGGCAAGGCTTTTTACGACGATCCGTCTGGGAAACTCATCGTCGCCGGCGTTTTTGGACACAGAGGGAAAGATACTACGTGTAATTTGATTAAAGAAATATTCGAGGCGAGCAAAGAAGAAATACTTAAGACGAGCGGATATAGGTTGAAGAGAGAGGGAACAGATAGCAAAAACGATGCAGACGACGACGACGACGATGAAGATGACGACAACGTAGAGGTTGAAAATAGAGCAGGTGTGATCACCTCGAGTGGGTACTTTGTGACACCATCAATCCTTCCCGAAGATATGGACGAACTCGAGCACGCGTGCTCGGAATGTGGCCAAAAATGCGTTCCAGCCGATGAAAGAATAACGCAAGAGAGAGAGGGCGGCAGCATATTTTGCCGGGGGTGCGAAGCCTCGGAACTTTTTCTCGATCCAATCATTCCGAACATGAAAATTACTCAACACGGTGGTGCTTGGAGAGCAGAAGAGCCAGACTTGAACAAAGACAGAGCATGTTCCGCACCAGGGTGGCTTGCGCCATATCAAGGAAAGTACGAGATTCCAGAGAAAGCACCAGACGCGTTGCAAAACCAACAGATATTAGCTGGCATGGTCGATGCAGGCGCTTGCGCAGTAGCCATGGAAATCTCCGACGAAAGCTTGGTAAAAGGGCATATTAATAACATCGACTTTGACATCCTTGTATTTACAAATTCTCCTAGAATGGCAGCTCTAAACAACGACAATAAAAAAGACAAGGCGGCGGCTTCGACTTCAGATGCATCTTCGGATGAAGAAAACGAAGATGATGTTGGGATAGATGATATAGTAAAGCAAGGAAAAGTTGAAAAAGAAGAAAAAGTGAATGATGATGAAGGCGATGATGATGGAGAGTACGAAACTAGTTATGAAAGCAACTTATCCGAGGAAGAGGTACAAAACTGGCGTGAGCGAGCGCTTACGCTTGTATCTTCTTTAAATGATAAGCAGAGGCAGCGCGTTGTCGTAAACTTAGATGATGAATTTGCTGCTGATATAATCGCCAATTGCAAAGTTCCAGTAATATTATATGCTCGCAAACCTGAGCATAAAGATATGGCAGATGTTTTTTGCGAGAGCGCCGAGTTGTCTCTTTATGAGACCGCTATTAAGGTGTACATGAAAAATTTAGACAAAGAAGAGGAAATTGTTACCGCACTCGTTGGTGATGCAAATATTTCGAACGTTTTAGCTTCAATAGCTTGTGGTTTTGCAAGTGAAATTGATATCGAATCTATCGCGGAAGGTTTATCAAGAGCTAATTCTATACCTGGTCGCATGCAACTCGTCGACGAGGGACAGAAGTTTTGTACTTTGGTCGATAGCGCAAAGACGCCGGAGGATGTTCGAAACGCAATTCAGTCAGCGAGAGCAATTACGCAGTGTCGTCGTGTGATCGTCGTCGTCGGTGCTGATGGTACTAATCATGATTATACTGTAATGGATTCTGCGCCAGAGAAAGAGTTGAGACGTAAGATGGGCGAGACGGTGGATAAATATGCGGATGTTGTCTTTGTAAGCACACAGTCACCAAAGAACGAAGATTGTTACGATCTGTTAGATGACGTCGTCGAAGGCTTTCGAAGTCGTGTGTACGGGTTAAGGGCGGTGCAACTAAGATTACCTGACGGTATTATTGCAGATATTCCTTTCATGCAGGATATGTATTTGCTTCATCCAAACGCGCAAGCGGAGGCGGTTGAGTTACAAAACATGGTGAAGCGATTCGTGATTGTTGATAGATTTTTCGCAATTCGAGCAGCTATTGGATTGGCCGAAGACAACGATTGCGTCTTAATACTAGGAAGAGGTGACCAAGATTTCTTTGAACTCGAGGGTCAAAAATATTGGTTCGACGACGTCATGGAAGCGAGAGATTGTTTAATTCGCATAAAATCTTTACACGCAGAAGGTGTTGTCACGACGTCTTTACCATGGTATCGAGTAGAGCAAGGTCGCTTCCATGGGAACATCTTAGGTTTAGTAGAGTGATTTTAATTGATTATAAACACGTAACTGCTGTATATTTGTTATTACCATACACTATTTATTCATTCCTCCTCTGCGCAGTCATCTAATTCAGAAATCAACGAGAAAGCATCGATAGCTTTTTGTTTAATTTCTCTCAAATACACGCTCCCACGCGCGTTTTCATTCGCACAGTCCACGTATCTCTGTTTCGCCTCATCCATAATATCCACAGCTCTTTGCGCCAAAACCTTCGCTTCGTTTTCGCTCTCCGTGACTACTTCTTCCAGGTTTTCTTTGAGCTCCTTTATGCCTCGCTCGTATTTTAAGAAGAACTCCGATAGCTCTCGATTTTCCATCGCTAACGCGTCAGTCGTGTTATTCGTCCCATCGTTCGAATTATATTCGTTGTTATTCTCGTTATCATTACTATTAGTGTTATTGTTCTTCATTGTACGGTCAATGGGTTAGTATTTTCTTTCGAGATCTCGCGTGTATTTTTTAATCACTAACACCATGTGGCAGCGCTCACATTTTTACTCTCTCGAAGGTTATTCAGCTTTTTTGGTTTCCCCACAAATAAGCATTTTTAGCACTTTATTCGTTTTGCCCATACAACACACTCTTTTGGAAAACACTCGCGTGCTCGTACTATTACTAGCACTGAAAGATGTATGCGAGATGTTTAGCTCGCGTAGCTCGACGCGCGATCAACAAAAACAATAATCAACTCGCTCAATTCATTCGTGCATCGTTCGCATCGAACGCTTCGACGGATCTTCAACGGTTGAACCTCGGTCACGACGAAAACTCTGTGTTCATGAAGTGGTCGCAACCTGAGACGCAGAATTTCTCGCATCAAGCGATCTTACAGCAGGACGAGTGCAAGGTATTTATTTATTCTATGCTCGATTTCTTACGAAGATGATTTGTTTGTTTGTTTTTTTGTTTGTGTGTGTGTGTGTGTTCTGTCGAGAAATGGGTGACGCGTATTACGTAATAAATAGGTTTGATTGTTTCCTTGATTTTGATCGTTCGATCTCTTTCTCGGCTTTTGGGATTTTGGTGGATTTTCTCTCTCTCTCGCTCTCTCTCGTTTGATTTCTTTGACGGTCGTCGCGAGCGTGATCATATTTATTAACCGCGGTTATCATCATCATCTTCCTCAAATTCTAATAATGCAAATGCAATGTATATATATATGTAATAATAATAATAATAACAGGTCACGACGTTAGCGTCTGGATTAAGAGTTGCTACAGAAGCCGCTCCGTATAGCGAAACTGCGACGATCGGTGTTTGGATCGACGCCGGATCGCGATACGAGTCGAAAGCGACAAACGGGACGGCACACTTTCTTGAACACATGGCGTTCAAGGGAACGGCAACGCGCACTGCTGCGTCTTTAGAGCAAGAGATTGAGGATATGGGTGGACACTTGAACGCCTATACGTCGAGAGAGCAGACGACGTATTACGCAAAAGTGTTGAAGAAAGATATCGGTAAAGCGGTTGATATTTTGTCGGATATTTTACAACGTTCGGCGTTAGAGCAAAGAGCTATTGAGAGAGAACGAGGAGTAATCTTAAGAGAGGCTGAGGAAGTGGAGAAGGAAATCGAGGAGGTTTTGTTCGATCACTTGCACGCGACTGCGTTTCAGCACACCGGTTTAGGCAGAACGATTCTCGGATCTGCAGAAAACGTGAGCACGATTACGAGAAATGATTTGGAAAAATATATCAAAACGCATTACACTGCGCCCAGAATGGTTATTGTCGGAACTGGTGCAGTTGAACACGATCAATTGGTGAAGCTCGCGGAGAGCGCGTTTAAAGATTTGCCGAAGGAAGGCGTTTCGACCAAAGATGCGATCATTTCCGATCCTGGACATTTCACAGGTTCAGAGGTGCGAATCAGAGACGATGACATGAAAGTGACAAATTTCGCGGTCGCTTTTAAAGGTGCGAGTTGGACATCACCTGATGCGATGCCGTTATTGGTCATGCAAGCGATGTTGGGTTCGTGGGATAAAAACGCGCCGGGCGCTTCCGAGGTTAGCTCAAAGTTGGCGCAAATCTTTCACTCAAACGACTTAGGAAATTCATTCATGACATTTAACACAAACTATTCCGATACTGGTTTGTTTGGTGTCCACGTAGCGACGGAAAAGAATGATGCATTGGACGATGTTGCATTTGCCGTCATGCGCGAATTTCAAAACTTGATTTATCAAAGCCAACCCGAAGCCGTGGAAAGAGCGAAGCAAGCTTTGAAAGCATCGCTCACGTTACACCAAGAATCCTCGACATCGGCGAATGCAGAAGAGATTGGTAGACAGTTGTTGACGTATGGAAAAAGAATGACGAGAGCAGAGTTGTTTGCAAGAATTGACGCGGTGAACGCAGAGACTGTGAAGGAAACCGCGTGGAGATACCTTCGCGACCAAGAATTGGCAATCGCCTCTATTGGTCCAACACAATTTCTTCCAGATTATAACTGGTTCAGATCGTCTACTTACAATAACTTTTATTAATACATTCAAATAATGCATATGTAGTAAACGTCGTTCATCTATGATGCCCCGCGACCGCCGCTTTTTTATTATT
>Ga0115001_10001144_pt1 | contig 20425 bp, 14 predicted proteins | sample ArcticOcean_MG_C_12_FD_89869 | JGI IMG/M metagenome (GOLD analysis project Ga0115001, IMG submission 89869) | Marine microbial communities from western Arctic Ocean - ArcticOcean_MG_CB8_130 | ecosystem: Environmental > Aquatic > Marine > Oceanic | place: Arctic Ocean: Canada Basin | collected... | reverse complement strand
GTTCGTTCTCGTTTCTGCCCATGCCAATGTTTCGTTTTCGTTTTCATTTTATTATTACTCTCCTTTATTCGTTATTATTATTGTTGGAGCATTTACAGCAGAGAAAACTGTTTGGAACACCAAGGATGAACAAACACAAGTACACAACGGTTTTTTTGATGATTTTACAGCAGCAGCAGCATCAAAAAGACACAAAAAGACACAAAAAGACACCATCAGCAGAGAAGTATTTATAGGAAGAATAAGATCTTTATTGAACAATCGATTGATTAATGATCGCAACTGCGCTAGAAGAAGAAGATAGATCGAAAGAGACACGCATCGAAATCCCTTTACAGGACAGAAAAGTCGTCCACGCGTGCAGGTTCGATCAATGGTCTAAACAATTCAACGAAAACACGTTTCAGTTTCGGACGATCGAATGTGACCACGAAGTCTGCGAGTTCATTTTAAGGGATCGAGTGATGGTCAGCGAAGACGGTTCAGGAGTGCCGAAGAGGAAGAAGAGGGATGTACTGGAGAGGTTAGGGGAGGATTTTTTAGTCGCGAGTAGTGATAGCGATAGCGATAGTGATTGTAGTGATAGTAGTGATGATGAGGAGGATGAAGATGATGATGATGATGAGAAGAAGAAGACTTCAAAAGTAACGACGACGACGACGACGACAAAGACGAGACGACAAACTAAAAAGAAGAATAATAACAAAGAACTCTCTGAAGAGTTCATGAAAAGCATAGAAGATGCGATTTTAAAATTAGGGGGATGCGTGCACCCGAAATTGACGTGGTCCGCGCCTACAGACGCCGTTTGGTTAACGCAGTTTTCGACCAAATGCATGAACGCTAACGAGGTCGTTTTGTTATTGCAGAGTAGCGATAGGGTTGCGCATGATTTAGATGGAGGTGCGTATGCGCATTGTGAAGATTGCGATGTTGGTGATGATGATTGTTTAGAAGACGTTGCAGAGGAAAAGCATAGTTTGACTTTAAGGAAACACTCGAGTACGTTAGAGTTATCGAGAGAGTTTCGAGCGTTCGTAGTCGACGGTGAGATAAGAGGGATATCTCAGCGCGACGTGTCCTCGTTTTATCCATTTTTAATCACCGAAAGAAAGAAAATTGGAAATACTATTGAACGGTTTTGGAAGGAGACAATTAAACCGACTATTTGGCATAGAAATTGTGCCGTTGGCTATTGCGTAGATTTAGTGCTATCGAACGATAACGCAAAGGTGAGATTTATAATCGATTTTAACCCTTTTGGAGGGGCGACGTTGCCTTTATTGTTTTCTTACGAAGAACTCACTTCTCGTAACAACAACAAAAATAATACTACTACTAGTAATGATGATGAAAAAGATAATAATTCGCCTTCTTCTTTTTGTGTAGAAGTAAGAGTCGTCGAGACGCAAGGAAAAGTGCTACCATCGAAAGGGTTTGGAGTGCCTTACGACCTCGTCGATACGAGCGAATCCTCTGCGATCGCTGAATTCATTAGAAGGCAACAGCGAGAGCAACAACATGAACGATTATGATTGTATATTACATAGCACTCTAGAGCGCGCGCTCGCAGAGGCATCAGCAAAACTCATTTCTATTTTTGCACTTCTAAAGCTTCTATTAACCCCCCGGCTTCGCTAAAAGGGCCCCACGTAATTCCAGCAAAACCTGCTTCGACGATAACTAATTTCTCGACATCTTGCGACCAATCGCACCCTTTTGCCATTTTTTTCACCATCCCACTCGTCGCTTCTTGGTACTTTGCTAATAAAACATTATCTTTCGATTTCGCGTGTTCGAACAAAATCAATCGACCGCCCGGTTTCAAAACGCGTTTTGCTTCTGAAAGTGCAAGCTCTGGCTTTTCAAACACGCACATGGAAAACGTATCGACGACATAATCGAACGTCTCGTCTTCGTAAGGCAATCTTTGTACGTTTGCAATTTCAAATTTTGCTTTGATATTATTGCTATTATTATTATTATTATTATACATTTTCGCCCACTTCTCTTCCGCTTTTTGTAACATCCCTGGCGATAAATCAATCGCGGTTAAACTTTTAATATTGTTATTCATTTGATAATATGGCAAGTTTAACCCAGTTCCAACGGCCAGTTCTAACACGTCTCCCTCTACTCTCTGAAACATCTTCTGTCTTAAACCGTCAATACCTAACTTTGCGGTAACGAACTCGTTCCCGTCTAAATCATCATAGTTTGCAGCGTATCCATCGTATTCGTTCTTCACCTTATTTGATAAAGTAGTAGTACTTTCAGATTGTTCAATCATCGCGAAAGCTTCTCCTCCTCCTCTTCGCCAATAGAACATCCTATCACTATTCGTGTTAAATAAGAAGTTCAACATACTACTAGACATCAAAGCGCTAATAACAACCTTTCTCCTCGTTTTCACAACTCGATAATGTTCATCATAATCATTATCATTATTATTATTATTATTACTATTTCTAGTACAAGAAAGAGCACTACACAAAGCTGATTCTATTTCATAACAACCAATATGATGACCATGATCATGACTATGAATATGATGATGATTATGATGATGATGTTGATGATTTTTCTCCCTCTTAATAACGAACGATGGGCAAAAAGTACTCTTACTCCTATTATAACGACCTCTATAAATTCTGTTACTTCTATGCCATGATAATTTCGTTCTCGTCGTCGTCTTCGTCGTCGTCGCTTTTGTCGTCGTTGACATTGATACTATTACTATTACTACTATGCTATTTAATTTTTGAATGTACAGTTTCGGAGAAGACGGAAGAGTAAAAAGAGAGCGCATGTGTTTCTTCTCGATCCAAACTCCACATCATATAACGTCACTCTTCGTACGCAGTAATAGATCAAGTAAATACGTTAGTACTCCTACGCTCTCTAAAATAAACGAGCAGCACGGAGAACTTCGTTAATAAACAACTCTGTACAGATCTACATCTATCTATATACATACATAGATAGATATAGATAGATCTCTCACTCTCTCGGTTAAGTTTAAGAATATTTTTTGTTTCCAACGAAGAAGAAAATAGTAATTATAAAATTATTATTCCCTCGCGGTCGCTCGAAACTTCGTTAGTGACGACGATGATCCCGTTGAAGTTTATACTAGTAGTACTATTGATCATAAGTAGTAGTAGTAGTAATGATGATAATAATGATAATAATATGAGAGTTGGTGTTAATGCGCATCCGTATAAAATTAGTTCTAGTTTATGTGGAACTCAAGCTCATCCTAATTCGAAGAGATCAGGGCATAATGCGCCTGTAGGAGTAGATCAAGCTATTACGTTCAAGATGCAGTTCACGAATCCGATAGCGTCGAATGAAGCACAAATTGGGGAAGATAATCGTGATAGGATGATCCCGGATCAATGGGATGTCGGAGGGAATTTTTATTGTAAGAACTGCCGAATGACGATTACGACAAAGCATACGGATTCGGAGGCGTATAAAGAGCTATTGACCGTCTCTGAAGGGTCTCTTTTGGAGCAAGGGAGAGATATGAACGGTAATACAAATTATGGAATTGGAGTGCGTTGTTCTGGACAGAGATATGATGCCAATTACGAGAGTAATATTCATCATTATATATGGACCGCGCCGAACATGGACGTAGGTGAAGTCACTCTTAAACTCACCGCGGCAGCCGGACAGCGTAGCCAGTTTAAAACGAACTTTGTTACTTTAACGTACGATGAAAGTATCAAAGACGCGTTTATGAAGCCATCGCCGCCACCGCTTCCTCCTGGGCAAATTGAATCTCCATCGCCGCCGCCGGCTGATCATTTTGGCGGGTTAGTCGATGCAGATAGAGTCGTTGGAAAATCTGAGAGGAACAAAATTATAGCCGCACATGGAGCTGTAATGTTATTCACGTGGTCCTTTTTCCCACCGTTAGTTATGTACGCCGGGAGATTCAAAGATAAACTCTTCGGCAAAGAATGGTTCAAAGTACATAAATATTTAGCAAACACGATGTTGCTTTTGTTTGGAATAGGGCTGATCCTCGCCAACCGCTATAGGGTAGTTACAAAAGGTCGAATATCGTATCCGTTTGAAAAAAGACATGGGTGGAGTGGAATCATCGCAGTCATGTCTCTTTTCACACAACCAGTTTTGGCATATTTCAGGCCTGCGAAGTTTATTGGCGATTCGACCAAACTAAGCGTTAAAAGAATTGTTTGGCTTTGGGCGCACAGACTCGTGACTTTAAACGTGATTATATTTACGATGTTCTCAGTGCGCACTGGTTTATTGGATTATAAAGATTTAACGTTCGGTCGTGAAGTTATAGATAATGTTTGGAACCGCTCGTTTATTGTCACTTGGGTCATTTTAGTCTATATCGCAATTCCAATCGTTCTGGAAATCGTCGTGCGGCATAGAGGTAAAAATCAAAGAAAATATTCTCAAATCGAACTCCAAGAAGTAGCCGCCGCTGATGATGTCGATGAAAACCAAACAAATGAGGAAACGTTGGAATAAGTTTATTATTATTGTTGTTGATCCATCATTATCATCATCATTATCTCTATATTGTATCATATATGTGTACTAACATTACATTGTTGTTGTTGTTGTTGTTGTTGTTAATATAAAATATAATAAAAATACAAAATATAATCTTAGTACCGTACTGTACACATTCTATCTATCATCTATTGAGTCTTCTTTTTGTTTTGTTTTATATGATTTATTTCATTCTCTTCCATGGCGTTCATTTCATCCACTCGCTCGTCGATTGCATCCGCCAAATCCGGTTCGTACAGTAACAATCCAAATAGAACTTCTAACCAAACGTATAACGGCGCAAAAACGGTCGTATTCAAAACAGTATTCACGTTCGTCGTCGCAAACGTAGGTCGACGTCGTTCAATTAAACCGTGTCCAACACAGACCTGTATAAAAAACGCTACTAAAAGACCATATCTCGCGAATTCCAACGTAAACGGCCATGCGAATACGCACGCTATTGCCATTATCATCGCCGGGAAACTAAAACACACTAAAAACGTCGTCGCTACGAAGAAATCTTTACTCTTTTGTAAATACATCAAGTACGACAAACAAACTATGATATGCGCTAAAGTCGGTCTCATGAATATATAAAACAACTTATTCACTTTGAACTTCTCGGCGAACGCGATTGTCATCGTCTCTACTGTTTGCGGTACTACGTACGCACACTCAATATTCGCCAAAAAGCATAATAAACAGAACACTATGATCGGCATAGTGATCAAATGTATCCACTTATTCATAAAATTCTGATGTTTATGGAAATACTCAGCCGCTTCTTTTATGAACGAATCGTTCCCGTACCGCTTTCGCCTTTCTTCCTCTTCCTCTTCTTCGGTCTTATTGAACGATAAAGTGTTCGAGAACATCTGTTCAGTTATTTGTGCCTTCGTTGGCCTTTGCGAGAGTTCTTTTCTCATCTTCTTCGCCTTATTGTTTTTATTGTTATCATTACTCATTGTTAAGACAACTCTGATATTCGATAGATGGTGAATAAAATATGCACTGCCAGTATGACGACTGTGCTTAGTGTGATTAAAATCGTACCACAGTGCGTACGCTTCTTATTAAATATATTAAGCTCTCGTTTCAACGACCGTCTGACGAAGGAAGAAGTCGTTAGTCTTTGCAGTCTCTGCTTTGCTGCACTAGTGGGGAAATTCGGATCGATGATAGAAAGATTTCGTAAAAAGGGCTTTTCAAAAATATCAAAAATAATATCTTCTATATACTGTGCACATCCCTCATATAGTAGTAGTAGTACATATACTAATTAGTATTATTATTAAAATGAGCGCACAGGCCATGAGCAGTAAGGCCACAAAAGTGTTTAGTACTGCCGAGCAGCAGATCTCATCGAATAAGCAATCGCTGTTTAGATCCGTCTTAATCAATAAAAGTAAATCCGTTCCTCAAACGTGCAAATCTTTTACGACATCGACACAACCGTCCGAGTCATTCGATCAACGAATTGGTCTTACTGAACAATACGATGATCATCATCGACAACAGCAACAACGAATGATCGCTATTCAATCGTACTTGATCGTTAACAATAAGAGAAGATCTGATAAGAATCTTCAAAAGACTCGAGCGATGAAGAAATCTGGGGATTCCCAACTCTGCAACGCAGCTAACGCTGCCCCAGCTACTGCTTCTTTGAACACTTCCTTAGTGAACGGCAAAGGGGCAAACGCGAAGAACTTGGGGTATTCTTTCTTGGCCGGTTTACTTATATGGATCTGCCCAGCGCCTACTGGAGTGACTACGCAAGCGTGGCATTTGTTAGCCGTGTTCGTTGGGACAATCGTCGGGATTATTACGCAACCGTTACCGTTAGGCGCGGTTGCGATGATCGGTTTGGGCGTTTCGATGACGACCGGTTTGTTGCCGTTCGCGGCTGCTTTTTCGGCGTTTTCGTCCGAGATTCCGTGGTTAATCGCCATCGCGTTCTTCTTAGCGCGTGGGTTCATTAAAACCGGTTTAGGGAATCGAATTGCGTATTACATCGTTTCCTTGTTCGGGAAATCTACGTTAGGTTTGACCTATTCTTTGGTCTTCTCCGAAGCGCTTTTGGCGCCAGCGATTCCATCGTTGGCCGCGAGAGCTGGAGGGATCTTCTTACCTTTGGCAAAAGCTCTGTGCGTCGCGTGCGGTTCTGATCCAGCAGATAAGACGGAAAAGAAAATGGGCGCTTACGTCATGACGACTTTGTTTCAAACGTCTACGATTACATCCGGTATGTTTATCACGGCTATGGCCGCGAACCCGTTATCGGTGAACTTGGCCGCGGCGGTTACTGGTATTACGATCTCGTGGGGACAATGGGCGCTCGCCGCGTCTTTACCAGGTCTTATTTGTTTAATCCTCGCTCCTTTGGTCTTGTACGTCTTATACCCACCAGAGGTTAAGGACTCTCCAGAAGCCCCTGCAAAGGCGAAAGAAGAGTTGGCGAAATTGGGCCCAATGTCTGGCGATGAAAAGATCATGGCTTTTGCTCTCGGCTTAACCGTCGTACTTTGGATCTTTGGTGCCTCTGTTGGTGTCGGTTCAGTCGCCGCGGCGTTGAACGGTCTCACAATCTTGCTTGTTTCTGGCGTCATCTCGTGGAAAGAGTGCTTGGCCGAAGGTCCGGCGTGGGATACGTTGACTTGGTTCGCCGCGTTGATCGCCATGGCCTCCTATTTACAAAAATACGGCTTAATCCCATGGTTTGCGAACTCTGTGGTTAAAATCGTGACCGGTATGGGCTTGGCCTGGCAACCGGCTTTTTTGATTGTCGTGTTGTTATACTTCTATTCGCATTACTTATTTGCGTCTGGAGCTGCGCACATCGGTGCGATGTACACGGCGTTCTTATCCGTCTTGATTGCATGCGGCGCTCCGCCGTTAGTGTCTGCCATCATTTTGGGTATCTTCTCCAACATCATGGGCTGCACTACGCACTACGGTATTGGTTCTGCGCCGCCATTTTTCGGTGCGGGCTACGTTCCGTTAGCCACGTGGTGGAAGATCGGTTTTGGCATGTCCATCATGTACATCACGATCTTTCTCGGTGTCGGCTTTCCGTGGTTCAAGGTTATCGGCTTGATGTAATAATTAAACATCCATCAAAAAGTGAGATGATATGAATAAATACGTATAAAAAATTATTATACGTACTTACGAGTATGTTATTTGTGAAAGTTTAATGACCTACATAACAACCATCTAATCATACAATATCTACATCTATGTTCAACAACAACAACGACACAGACTACGCATCTTTTTAAGAACGTTTATAAAACAAAAGATCTTGTTCCATTTGTTCCTTGTTCATGTTTTCAATCGTTCTATAGCTATTTCTTATTCTCTTTCCTACTTCTTCATCTTGTCCAGGCGGGATCCAAACGAACAGAGAGTATAATCTTCCCCCGTATACAGTAATCGTGGCAAAAATATGCCCGAACGAATCCATGCCGACCAAATCGTAATCAACGTATAATTGTCCGCCAGTGCCGTCTTCTCCGTTCGCTCCAACGTTTCGTTCAGAAACTATTGGATCCTGATCGACTGTATATATAGCATCTTGTAAAGAGTAATCGCTCAACGCCAAATCCTCAAAAATACCCATTCTATCAACCTTCAATCTCGTATACCCAGGTAACGTCACGCAATACGCTTTCTCGGTCGATTTTTTCTTCGGATTCACCCATCTCGCGTCCGTTCCATTCGTCGATTTCTCGGTCTTATTCACCGTATCGGGTTCAAACGTCTGCGGTACGTCGAAGAAGTATTTGAACTTATCAAAGTTATTATCGGATCCACCGTATCCACCATAGGACGAAGAAGACGTCGCTTCGCCATAGAATCTCTTAAACCCGTCTCCCAAATCTTGTGGGTTTTGTATCAAAGTCGTCGTTTTTTGTTGTTGTTGTTGTTCTCCGCTTTCAGAGGCTAAGGCGAACGATGAACTATTATTACTTACTTGAGAAGACGTTAAAGTCGATACTAATAACGACGATAAAGATGTCGCAGTCGTCCTTAAGAGAATACTGCGACGACTTGATTGTGATACTATTTCCATTCGTGTCGTCGTCGTCGTTAACGATGTACTGTTTCTTTCAGTAGTAGTAATCTTTTCATTGTTATTATTATCGTTCTCGTCATCTTCATCAACGACAACACCGTCAAAGGCAGCTTCGTCATAAGTGTTCAAAATCTTATTAGAACGACAATAATTCTTTTTACTTTCGTTTCGTTTGGATTTAATACAGTTCTGCGTCCATGAAAGATGAGGAAGTTTAGAATTAAGCGTTATTGGTCTAGTTCGAGTGAACATTTCTTACTACTATAAACGCACAGAGCGTGTGTGAAAGTGAAAGTTCAATAGATTCTGAAGTTTGTTATCCGCTTATTCTTGAAATGAGAAAATTTTTGTCTGCTGATGCCGATGGTAACGAGATTTCGGACTTAGTGGCAGTAATTGTTAGGCTCGATGATAATAATAATTATAATAGCAATAACAACAACGAATGTATGCATGAATGTTTTATGGTGTGTGACTCTTCTTTTTGTTGTTTGTTTTTTTCATCAAATAAGTATAAAATTAATTTGTTCTACAGCAACCGTTCTCTCTCGCGCTTTCTCATTTTTCTTCTTCTTCCATATATTATATATCTTTTTTTCTCTCTCTCTTTCTCGCGCTATATCGATGAAGAGCTTTTATTTGTTCAAAGACATCATCGTATTCGAAGTATCGTTCGCGCCAGCCAAGACGGCACCATCCAAGTAAGAATCCGCCAATTGGACTCTCTTGACGTTTTCTTGCTCGTTCTCCAAAGCTTTACCGTATTCGAGCAAAATTTCCAAAGACATTTGTGGTGGATCAAATTTCACTTCGTTACCCTTCTTTACGTTAACCAATCTCTTACCAATGTTCTCCAAACCTTCAGCTAAGATGAATTCACGGACTTTGTCATCGTAAACACGAGCTCTCAAGGCACCAAAGAAATCGATGGATTGACCGTCGAAAGCGGTAACTAATGCGCGCACATCATCCATCGAGCAACCGTCAGCTTTGAAAATTCCGCCGGCAACACCGACACGATCTTCAAACGTTGGTGCCCAGTAGAACTTGTCCATACGACCATCACGAACTAACGGGGCGTATAAAGTGGAGAAATCGTTACCGGTGGCAATGATCGGCACTCTCGGGATTTCGATAACTTCGTATTGGCCTGGCAACTGAACGTTTGTTGGGTTATCCGCGATGTTCATCAAAGTTGCGTTCACCATTTGGTTATTGACTGTGTATTGCGTAGTACCGCCCATTCTACCAGCTCCGGCATCAAGATCGTTGATGAACAAAGTGGACAATCTACCCTTCTTGACGATGTCAGAAGCTTCGCGATAACGTTGACGGACCAACTTTGCCGGTTCCCCGGCGTTACCGGATTCTAATTCCCCGGCGGACATGACGATTGGCGAAATACCAAGTTTGGCGAAGATCAAGTTCGATTGGAAAGTCTTACCTTGACCTTTACCACCCCAGACACCCAAGATTAATGGAACCTTGATTTTCGGGAGGTCCATGAAATTCTTCGCGACGTGAACGGCTGTCTTGTCCAAAAACGACGGCGAGATGTAATAAAAGTTACCATCGACGGACAAGTTGTCCAAGTTCTTTTGGCCTTGGGAGATGTAATCCGTGGACGACATCACGGCGTTATGCGTACCACCCATACCGAATCCACCTTGGAACTTCGAGTCCACCATATCTCTCCCTCTGGCGATATCTTGCTGATCGTCCGAGATATCTTCATCCATCCCTTTCCATCTCGACATTTGAACTTTAGAGCCATTCGTGACGTTGGAGACTTTGGAGCCTAAAAAGTTCTTCCCAGCGATTGATCGAGTGTTGACCTGTTTTTTTCATTTTTTGTTGTTATCATTGAATGATCAGTAGTACGACGACGTATATTTGGTCAGTAAAAATATGTAGAGTGATGAGTGAGAGCTTTTTGTCCTCTGCCCTTGTTTGTTCTCTTTTTTTTTTAAGAGTTGCAAAAAGAAACTCGTGGCTCTCTTCGAAGGCTCCCTTATCCTCTAATCGTCGTTCTACTGAACGACGACGGATTGAACGAAACGCGTGCGAACTGAACGAAGCGAACGTAACAACGATTGAACGCTGATAGTATTTAATAATCAAAATAAATGACCACTGCAATCGGGAAGTATAATTCGCTTTACTGCGATGCGCGACATTTTTTATTCACGCGCGAGCGCGCGTGTCTTTAAAAATCCAGTTATAAAAAAGAAGAAGATTGATTACATCAAAAAAAAAGGAAATCTTTATCCACGCGCGCGCGTCCGCGACACTCGCTCGCGAACGTGAACCGTCATTAATTTGAAGAAATTCGCATACTTACCGTTTGTACGGATCCAATTTGTGCGATTGCGGACATTTTTTTATTTACTGTTAGTTACCGTGAAATAAGTGACGAAATCGGATCGGTTTCTTCTTCTATATAAAGTACGCGTGACTCAAAAAAACTGGTCTCTAATAGCTTGCATGACCAGATGACTCAAAAAGAGCTCCCGTTCTTCTTTTGGCTGAAACAAAAAGCACACGTGGACAGTGCTGTTGCTCAGATTTTCCCTGACTGTGAAAAACAAAAAAAATCTCATCGAGACCAGGGGAACCGAATCATTGTCGTCGTTATTAAAAAGGATATTTTCAAATGATCAGATTTTTCTTACCTGTCGTATGCAGCACAAGGCACCTACATACAGCTCATACAGCTCATAATAAGTAAATCATAATAAGTAAATCATAATAAGTAATAAAACTATGAAACGATTGTTCGGGGTGAAGAAAACAGTCGAAGCGGCGTCGTTATCTACGACATCACAGGAGGTATATTTAATTTTTGATTATTATTTATTCATATATATTCTTCTTCTTCTTCGTAACTCGATGAGTTGAATTGAGTTGACGGGACAAGAGACGCGTTTTCTTTCTTCTTTATTATTATTATTATTATTATTATTATTATTATATATATATAACGCTCATACTCTCTCTGAATAGCTCGACAGAAGAGGAGATCAAATAGACCAAAAGATCAAACAACTCGATGTGAATTTAATGAAAATCAGAGATCAAATGAAGAAACAACAATTAAGACAACAATCAACATCGTCAGGGACATCGTCGGAACAATTAAAAAAGAAAGCGCTGGTGATTTTGAAGCAAAAGAAAATGTACGAACATCAACGAGAGCAGTTATATAATCAACAATTCAATGTGGATTCCGTGCAATTCGCTACTGAGAACGCGAAGGCTACCGTGGACACGGTTCGAGCAATGAAAGAAGCTTCGAAAGTTCTGAAAGTACAGTTTAAACAAAAAGAGTTCGACATCGACGCGATCGACGCTTTGAACGACCAAATGCAAGATTTGTTAGATTATAACGAAGAAGTGCAGGAATGCTTAGGGCAAAGCTATCAAACTCCCGATGATATAGATGAAGACGGGTTAATGGATGAGTTGAACATGTTAGAACTCGATTTAGAAGATGATTTTTTATTAGAAGATAATGGACAAGAACAACAACAGATGATTCCGAGTTATTTAAGGGACGACCCGTTACCACAGGCCCCGGCTGAGAAACCTTTCAATGAGAGAGGGTTACCAGCGCCACCAGCGAAAAATGAAGCATCAGACGTAGTAGCAAATCAACAACCACCACCACCCATAGCGCAATCAATTGCAGAAAAAGTGTAAACTAATTTTAATAATAATAATAACAATAGCGAGCTCATTTAATTAATTTAATACATATCACAAAATTATCGTGCGATTGGACCAACTCGCGCGCAATCGCCTTGGTGCGCCTCGCATAAAAGTCCACCATCAACGGCAATAGTTTGACCGTTGATATATCGTGAGCATGGCATTGCTAAAAAAGCAACCGCAGCCGCGACATCAGTAACTTCGGCGGCTCTCCCTAAAGGCGTACTCTTTTCAGCTTTACGCAAAGAGTCATTCGACGCGGCTTTAGCGAGCATTTCGGTTTTTGTCACCCATGGTGCGACACAATTCGAACGCACTGTTGGTGCCCATTCGCAAGCGAGCGTTTTCGTAAGTTGTATTAAAGCCGCTTTAGAAGCTGCGTACGCAACACCCGACCCTGTCGAAAGCAGTCCAGCTACGGATGAAACGTTAATGACGGATGGATTTTTTGAAGAACGATAGAGGCGCTCGCCAGATTCGACGCACATGAAATAAGGCGCTGCGAAATTTATATCCATGATTTGCTGAAAATCTTCTTGCGTTTGCGAATGAATCGGTTGACGATTGTTCCATCCAGCGTTGTTCACGAGAACGTCGAACGAATTCGTACCAAAAAACTCATCGCACGTGATCAAGACTTTAGTGCGTCCTTCTTTGGTGCATATGTCAGCGTCGATGCCGGAAACTTTGTGACTGCCAAACTTTTGACGCATCTCAGTCACTGCAATTTTTACATTTTCTTCCGTTTTTCCACATACGAAAACCTTTGCACCTAAAGCCAGAAATTCTTCTGCGCACGCACGGCCTATACCACGCGTACCGCCAGTGATGAGAACTCTGTGAAAGTCTAATCGCCATCGTGTCTGGTTCGTCGTCGCCGTCGTTGGTATAGATGATGGCGAAGGTGCAGTTCTCGCACTCGTAGTAGTCGTTTGAATATTCATGTTGTTATTGATCTTCGATACAGTTGCAACTGCTGCAACTTGTTGTACGGCAGGTGCGGTAGTCTTGTTCTTTGGAGGTCGTCCTCTCCCTCGTTTAGCACCAACTGGCGTGACGTTTTCCGAAGATGGTTCAAGTTCTTTATCAGACGGAGGTTGGGGTGTTTTCTTTTTCACGATTTGAAACGCTCCTTCTTTCGGTCCATTCTTTTCACTGATAGGCATGCGCATTGGGAGCATCATCGCTCGAGAAACGTTTGCATTTATTGCGGCGGTGGGCGCATTTTTTGGATTCATATTGTTGTTGTTGTTGTTGTTGTTGTTATCTTTACGCGGTCTTCCTCGTGTTTTTTTTGGCGAAACGAGAACAGCCGCCGCAGCGTCGTCGTTTACCGCTGATATTGTTGTTGTTGTTGTTGCCTTTACAGCACTTATATTCCTACCTTGCACAGCGTCCTTCCGTGGTCTACCTCGCCCTTTCTTCATTGGCAAAGCCAAAACCGCCCCTTTATATTTAACCACCGCTCTTGACCCAACCGCCTCGGCCGTAGATCGAGCGACTGCCTGCTGTGTTACCGCCATCTCGGCGTTCGTCGTCTGTTCTTCATTATTGTCTCTATTTTCCATAATATTTTTAACTCTAATCTCATGTTTTAACCATAAATGATCTTTCAATTCATCCTTATTCGAAGCTTTTGCGCCACACATGACGCACAAGCGCGCTCGACCGTCCACGACTAACTCAAACTCTCCACTTATCGCGTTTCTCTTCGCTCCAACTTGGATAGATGACTTTGTCGCTTTCGTCTTCGTCGTTATAACAATACCTTTCTTATTCTTCTTCTTTTGTTGTTCTTTCGTCTTCTTCTTCTGCACGCCGCCGCCTTGCGTACTAGTAGTAGTTCTTTTCTTCTCATAAATAGTAGTTGAAGGAACACGTGCAGTACCATCATCGTGCTTCGGTGGTCTCCCTCTCTTCTTCTTAACGACGACGACAACTTCTTCTTCTTTATCATCATCTTCTTCATCATCATCATCATCGTTCATCATCATCATCGCACTCCTATTAACGCTATTCTTCGTCTTCTTCTTCTTCTTCTTTTGAAAAATATCTTCACCTTTCCCGTTTTTGTTCATCTTCGCCGGCCTTCCTCGTTTCTTCTTCATAGCGACGACATCTTCACAGTTATTGGATATGTTATTATTATTATTATTATTATTATTTAAATCAGCATTGCTAGTATGTTTGATTTTGTTCTGTTCCTTCGTCGGTGTGTTCTTTGATCCTTTCGGTCGTCCCATTTTTATGTTAATATTATTAATATTATCGATATTGAAAGTGTTGCGTGTTGCGTGTAAATTTATTGGATCGCATGTGTGTGTGTTCTCCCTTATTCTCTATTACGAGTGAAAACTAAAATCAAAGGATAATTTCTAAAACGCCTTCTAAAGCTAACAAGCGCACGACTAAATAGGTCAGCCTATCACCGAATACGTCCGATTTAGTGACTCTTAAACCACCTGAGGTTCTCCTTGACCAATAAGGTTGTAAATCGAAACGAAGAGAATCAGGCGATGGGACGCCGTAGACGTTCACTTTTTCGCAATTCTTTAAAGCGAAGAATAAGGCAAACATACCTATTGGCGGGGTGTTGTTCGTCGTCGCCGTATTAGTCGTCGCCGTCGTCGCTTTTGTGTTTTCTTTTTGATCTCGTTCGCTCTCACTTATTATTATTTCTCCGCCACCGCGGATTTTAATATTACGTTCGCCTAGATTAAGTAAAGCGGTACCGCAAGTTCCGTACGCTTCTCGAATTTCGGTAACGAAATTTTCGTCTAAACTAATCACATTCGTTAACCGTTTATTCTCATCGTTAATTTCATCATCATCTTCTTCTTCATCTTCTTCTTCTTCTTCTTCTTCCGAGCTATTATTATCATTATTATTATTATTATTATTGTTGTTGTTGTTATTATTTTCCGAATTTCCTTCGTTACTACTACTGCTACTGAAACTACTAGTCTTCAACGCATCTTTAATTTTTGTCTTTGATTCATCGTCTAAACAGACTATATATTTCGCAAACGGAGTCGTATATTTAACCACAATTTTCTTCTCATCGCTCGCATCGTCTTCTTCTGAAATTTCAATACCATTATTTTCCTCCATCATGTTGTCATTATCACTATCGTTATCATCATCATCATGGTCTGTTTTCTTCCTCTCTTTCTTTCGCTTCTTCTTTTCGAGCACTAATGATTTCTCCTTAATCGCCTCGCCAGTTTTTGAGATATCATCAAAAAACGAAGACGAAGACGATGAAGACGTCGAAGAAGAAGATTGAACGATCCTATACGTCGCCCTTCTCCCAACAAACTGTTCAAATCTCTTCGTCGGCGCATCATCAGTCCTTATCACTGCGTCGTTCGCATCGATCTCTCCTCCTCTTTGCGCGTCCTTGATTGTATGCGCCGTTCCTACTAAAGCGCACGTCTCGTGCTTCTTCTTCTTCTTCTTCTTATTCGCTACTGACGTCGTTGTTATACTATTATTTATGCGCCTCGTTTTGTTATCGTTATTATTCAGCATATCAGTCACATACTCAGGTAACGTCGTATTCTTCAAGACCATTTGCGATAGCGTAGTAGCGGTATGAGTATACCTAGAAGAGAGAAGTACTACTAACTGTTTATATGGAGTGAGGAGCTCACGGTCACTGCTGTGAACGTTCCTATCCTCAGCAGCATCAGCAGCGGCAGCAGTGCTACTAGAAGTATCATCAACAGTAGTACTAGCACGAGTAGTATGACTCCTACTGCGAGTATCGGTTATGCTCCAACGAAGACTGTGCAGATTCACGCGTCTCGAGTAACAGAAACAGAACAGTTTAACCGATAAACAACTGAACGAACATAGGACTAAAACTACTTTAACTAACGAGTACGAACGATCTGCATCTGCAACTGCTGAAGAAGAAGGAGAGGGAGAGGCGGTCGCCGTGGCCGTAGTTCTCTTCTTCTCCGTCCTCTGCGTCATCGGTCTCTCGCGAGTCGTATTCTTCGTTCTCTTCAAAGAGTTAACCGTTCGCACTAAAGTTTCTTATCATCGGCATCAAAAGATTGCTATGCTAAACAGTGATCAATAAAGTGCCGCGACGCTGATTTGCTGAAAATATCCAAAACAATAATGTGATGAAAAGAATGATTGTTTCCGCACTCATCATCGTTGATAAAGCGTAATAAACATAAACAAAATCGTTCCATGATAATAAAACCAAAAGAACACAGAGAGAGATCAGTAAGAGAGATTAATAAGAGATGTTAACGACGAAGAGAGAGATGAGGGACTACTTCCAGGCGTTCAATTTCGAACGAGAGTTATTGAGAAGGGCCGAAACCATCGCGCAAGGACATCAGGAACTACTGAACGAAGAGCAACGACGGATGATTATTGAGAGGAAAAACGGTGCACATCAGCAGCAGCAGCAGCAGCAGATGATGACGAAACCGATCGCGCAAATGAATAAACAAAAAAGGAGCAAGAGAGATAGAATTCTATCGTTCCTTTTATTCAAGGGAGATAGGGCAGTGGAGCCTTTAAGGAGCCATAGATTATTAGACGAACGCGAGCGCATATTCGGACTATCGGAAATGCCTTTAAAATGGATTACGAAAAGAACTAACGATGAGAACGAGAACGCAGAGGCAATGAAAGTTGATCAAATGCATAGGAAAATGTTAATGACAATATATGCGAAATTAACTGGAGAGTATAGACACGACGAGGTTTTAAAGCGCGGGAAGCATTGGGAAGAGATTGGATTTCAAGGAGAGGACCCGGCGACGGATTTGAGGGCGTGCGGCGTACTAGCGGTTTGTAATTTGTTAGCCTTCGTATCTACACAGTCAACGACAACAACAACAACGACGACGACGACGGCTGTTTCGGTTTCGGCGTCCGCAATTGCAGTACATAGACTCTCGCGCTGTCCTGGTCAACAGTTTCCTTTATGCGCTCTAGGCGTCACGTTCACTTCGTGGGCTTTACGCATGCTAGAGAACGGTTTCTTCAACGACCACGTAGAGAACGATTCTGTGAACCATAACCATACTGGTTTATGGGATTTGTTCGATTCGTATTACATCGGGTGTTGGATTTCGTTCTATAAAACTTGGAAAAAGGGTAAGTATTCCTTAAAAGACGCGAAAGATGTTTTAGCGAATCTAGAGAAACGGTTAGTATGTAGAACCGGTGTCGGTAAAGCCATTCGCGCTTCGCATATAAAAATAGATCTTTAGTACGCATAGCTCTAATAATAACGATATCAGTTAATCGTAGTAGTACCATTTGTACGATAATATTTGAAAATCCTTTTTTGAACGCGTAGTAACAACGTCTATCGTCTATGCTCACTACAGAAAATATACACGCGAAAATAGTCATATACGCGAAAATATAATGTCGGGACTACAAAAACAACAACAACGATTCAAACAATTACTATCGACCGCGATATGCTCCGAAGCCAAAGTCTTAATGGTCGGCGCCGGTGGCATCGGTTGTGAACTCCTAAAAACTTTAACACTCACTGGTTTCAAGAAAATTACGATCATCGACATGGACACTATTGACGTTTCGAACTTGAACAGGCAGTTCTTGTTCAGGAAGAAACATGTTGGACAATCGAAGGCGTGCGTCGCGAAAGATACCGTAGATCGCTATTACGTCTTCAAAGATAACGATGAGAAGTTAGAAATCGAAGCGTTCTGTGCGAACGTGAAAGATGGGCAACTGTTCGGTTTAGAGTTCTTTAAAGAGTTCGATATTGTGTTGAACGGTTTAGATAACTTAGAGGCGAGGAGACACGTGAATAGAATGTGTTTAAGTGCGAATAAGCCTTTGGTTGAATCTGGTACGACTGGGTATAAAGGGCAAGTGACAGTGCATTCGAGGGCGAAGACTTGCGCGTGCTTCGAGTGCGCACCGAAACCGGTACCGAAATCGTTCCCGATTTGTACTTTGAGAGATACGCCGAGTACGTACGTGCATACGATCGTGTTTGCGACGGATTTACTGTTTCCGAGATTGTTCGGGGAAAACAAGGCATCAGATTTAGATGAAGAAGAGGCGAGAGATGCGTTTACGAGGAAAGATGGAGAAGACGCGAAAGCGTTCGCGAAGAGAGTGTTTGAGTACGTATTCGAAAAGAAAATCAAGGATTTACTTGAGAGAGAGGATATGTGGAAAAACAGAGATAAAAAACCGAATCCATTGGATTCGAAGAGACTTTTGGAGAATGATATTGAGAATGATGTTGATGTCGTCGAATACGGAGACGCACACGAAAAATGGTCCATGGAGAAAGCGGCGAAGGTTTTCATCGCCTCGGCAGGTAAATTGTTCAAAAGAAACATGCAAGCGATTGAATTCGATAAGGACGACGAAGATGCCGTTGCTTTTGTTACCGCAACCGCGCAATTGAGATGTTCGAACTACGATATTGAATACATGTCTCGATTTGACGCGAAAGGCGTCGCTGGAAATATCGTACACGCTGTCGCTACGACGAACGCAATAGTTTCTGGGCTCATCGTCATCGAAGCTTTGAAACTTTTAAATGCAAAGAAGCAGCTTGATAGTATCACTACCGCTAATAATAACAGTGACGGAGAAGATGAGGGTAAAAATGAAGGCGGAAACGATAAATTGGTTCAATTGGCAAACTCGCGGTATACGTTTGTTGGAAATTTTAACCAAGGTCGACAACTTTTGCAACCGCTCTCACCGGATGAACAAAACCCTAAATGTGTCGTTTGTGGTAACGCTCGAGCAGAGCTATGTTGTGATATGACAGAAACGACTTTGGCTGATGTCATCTCCAAGGTTTTAAAGAAGAAGTTGAACACGAATGAACCGTCGATTACGAAAGGCGATAACATTATTCATGAAGAAGGCGATGATTTAGACGAAGATGAGAACGAAATGTACGCAGGTTTAGGGAAGAAAACACTCGTTGAGTTAGGACTTGAATCCGGTGGTATCTTAAACATAAACGATAACAGTCAAGATTTAGAATTCGATCTCGTCGTCGTACATAAAAATCTCACAGATTTTGACGAAGAGAAATTTCCGGAAGGATTCGAGCTCAGAGGAGAGACTCCGAAAGTTGGCTCTGAAGAAGAAAGGAACGAACAAGAAGAACAAGAAAAGGGTTCAGCCGAGAGCGACGATGATATAGAACTCATCGAAGAAGGTATTGATATCACAGGTGGAACGAAAAAGAGAAAACGTGATGATGCATAGAATAAGCATATATTACTACTACTACTACTACTACTACTACTACTACTACTACTACTACTACTACTATACTATGGATAGGACGAAAAACCAGCGCGCTCTTCGTCATCGAGTTCGGCATCACAAAAATGCTCGTATTTCTCTTCATCCATTAAATCTAAGCAATTCTCTATGCCACTCGCTCTTGCTTCGCAAGAGAATATCGTCTTCCCTGGTACACATTTTTGATACGCGTTTTCTACTACGTCTTCGCAAAACCTAACGTTCCTAACCTCAAACGGTAACTTTAAATCTCTTACGCCGTTTACGTTTGACCATAAAGAGTGATATAGTTCATCCGCGGCCGTTCTATGGAACCCGGTCCATTTCATTCTCGCAATTATCTCTTCGTTCTTAATAAGCTCATCGCCGCCGCTCATGCCTATCAGTTTTTCTTCCTTCATCCTCTTCAAAATCTCTTGCACGTCTCCTATTTTATCGAAACCGTGTGCGCTCAGTGCTACCTTGACGTTCACTACATTACTCTCATTTTCTTCCTCTTCACTCTTTCGTGATATTGTTAATTTCTCATGCGTCGATGTATACAAGACAATCCTCTGTTTATGTTCACTGGCACTCGCGGACTCGTTCTTAAAACCTCTTCTAGGGGAAAAGAACTTATCCCGTGCAAGTGATGACGACGAAGACGATGATTCGGATTCGGAGCTCTCATCAGTTAATACTGAACGAATAGTAGTAGTAAAAGTATGAATGAAATTATTATCGCGGTGCGAGTGTTTTGATAGTAATCTCTTCGTCGTCGCAATTCGTCTTAACATAGTAGTATTGCTTAGGGGTTGTTCTTCCTTATTTGTAGAT
>Ga0115001_10001141_pt1 | contig 20452 bp, 13 predicted proteins | sample ArcticOcean_MG_C_12_FD_89869 | JGI IMG/M metagenome (GOLD analysis project Ga0115001, IMG submission 89869) | Marine microbial communities from western Arctic Ocean - ArcticOcean_MG_CB8_130 | ecosystem: Environmental > Aquatic > Marine > Oceanic | place: Arctic Ocean: Canada Basin | collected... | reverse complement strand
GGACTCAAAATCCGGTGGTAGCAATACTGTGAGAGTTCGAGTCTCTCTTCGCCCACCAAATTATGGAAATAAATAAATTAAATAGTCTTGTAGAATTATATTTTAGAAAATGTAAAGAAGTTGATCCCAAAAAACAGTTTTTAAAATGGTTAAAACCAGGCAAACAAAGTCATAGCTGGGGGGATATAAGAGAGAGAATTTTTAAACTTTCTTTTAAAATTAAATCTCTGATTAATGAAGGAGAAAGATGTTTAATTTTGTCAGAGAATAGACCTAATTGGTTAATATCGGATATCGCAGTGATGAACGCAGGTGGTATTTCAGTACCTATTTTTACAACATACTCATCTAATGATTACGAATATATTTTAAATGACTGCACGCCTTCATTAATAATTGTTTCAAACGATAATCAATTTCAAAAAATAAAAAAATATATCAATTTAGATGCTCAGAAAATTATATCTTTCGAAAAGTTAGAAGTTGAAAGTTTGTTAATGCAAGATATTTTAAATGAAGATAATCACAAAGAAATAATTAATCATGATTTAAAAAGAAATATGCCAGCGTGTATAATTTATACTTCAGGTACTTCAGGTAATCCTAAAGGAGTAGTTTTAAGTCATGGTGGGATTTTATCTAACTGTGAAGGAGCCGTTGAATTACTTAAACCATTAACAAAAAAAAAAATCCCGATATTTTTAACATGGTTACCTTTGTCACATTCATACGAACACACTGTTCAATTCATTCAAATCATTGTGGGTGCAAAAGTTTATTATGCAGAAAGTTTAGAAAAGCTTATTCCAAATATGGGTTTTGCCAAACCAACTATTATGACAGCAGTACCAAGATTTTATCAAAATTTATATACTAAAATAAACATGAATTTTGAAAAGCAAAAAAGAATAAAAAAAATTATTATTAACGCCACATTAAACCTAGGAAAAAAAATACTCAAAAAAGAAAAATTGAATTTTAGAGAAAAAATTGTTAATTTTATTTGTGATCATCTAGTTAGAAAAAAAATACAAAATCAATTTGGTGGAAATCTTCAAGCATTTGTATCAGGCGGCGGGGCTCTAGATCAAAATATCGGCGAGTTTTTAAATGCTATAGGACTACCAACTTTACAAGGTTATGGACTTACTGAAGCGTCACCCGTGGTTAGCTGTAATTTACCAGATCTAGTAAAAGTCGAAACTGTAGGGCCACCATTTAGGTCTAATGAAGTTAAAATTGCTGATGATGGAGAAATCCTTATTAAAGGCGAAAATGTAATGCTCGGTTATTGGAATCAGAAAGAAGAAACAGAAAAAGTAATTAAAGAGGGTTGGTTACATACAGGAGATATTGGAGAACTTGATCAAAACAATTATTTAAAAATAACTGATAGAAAAAAAGATATTATTGTAAATCTTGGAGGAGATAATATTTCTCCAAGTAAAATTGAAAATATTTTATGTTTAAATCAATTAATTAAACAATCTTTTGTTTATGGAGATAAAAAAAATTATTTAGTAGCAATTATTGTATGTGACAAAGAAATTGATAAAGAAAAAATTAAACCTGTAATTGAAAACATTAATGGCAATTTAAATTTAATAGAAAGAATAAAAAAATTTATTCTAATTCACCATGAATTTACAATAGATAATGGAATGTTAACACCGACATTAAAATTAAAAAGAAAAATAATTATAAAAAATTACTTAAAACAAATAAAAAAACTTTATTAAATTTAAACATTTAAGTGGTTAAAAGTATTGGTATTAAACATTTTTTAATTAATTTAATTTAAGTTAAAATATTTAATAATTTTAAAATAACTTTGTAAAAACAAAAAAATAAGTTGTAAAGTTATGCGTAAGTTTATGTTTGACATAAAAGAAAAAAAACTTAAAGATTATGTATATAAACGAATCATTAAGATTTGTTTAAACAAATAGGGAGATAAAATGGCTAAAAGAAAAAAAGCGAAAAAGAAAACTAAGAAAAAAGCAAAAAAGAAAACTAAAAAAAGAAGAAGATAGTACTTTTTTTAACTAAACGCCCTTTTAATTAAATAATTAAAGGGGCGTTTTTTTATTCTACTTCAGTAATATTTTGATTTCTACCAAGAGCTTTATCCATTTTTTTTTGAACATCCTCTGGCGTAATTTTTAGTGCTGCTTCAAATTCAGATTTTAATCTTTCATAAGCTTTTTCAAATAATTGTCTTTCACTATAAGATTGGTCTGCAATAATATCAGAATTCTTATTAAGATCTTTAACAACTTCAGCGAGTTCATAAATTTTACCAGAATTAATTTTTTGATCGTATTCTTGTGCCCGTCTACTCCACATAGTTCTTTTAACCTTCGGTTTACTTTTTAAGATAGAAACACATTTATTTATTTGGTTAACTGAAGAAATAGACCTCAAGTTAACTTGTTGATTGATTGGAACTGTTAGAGTTAATTTTTCTTTTTCAATAAAAATTTTATAAAATTGTATATCGATCTGGCCTATAGTTGCTTTTTCTACAGATATAATTTTACCCACTCCGTGCTTTGGATAAACTACATAATCCTTGACCTCATAAAGTCTTTTTTCAGTTGCTTGTTTTTTTATTTTTTTAATTTCGACTTTTTCTTCTGGAGTATATTTATTACTATTCGCAATTCTTAATGGAGGAGATTCATTTTTTTTTACACCTTTAGATTTTGCTAATTTTGCGGGGATCTTTTTTAGAGGATTTTTTTGTTTCTGTTTTTTTTTTGTCTTTTTAATTTTAAGCATTTTTCTCACCTGGTTTTTCTGAAAAATATTTACTATGTTTTTCTTTTATTTCTTTAAATTTTTCGTGCTCGTTCATGGGGTTTTGTTTTTTTGTAATATTAGGCCATATTGCAGAAAACTTTTTATTTAGCAACAACCATTTGTCTTTGTCTTTTTCATTATAATCAATGTCAGCTACAATAGCGTCTATTGGGCACTCAGGTTCACATACGCCACAGTCAATACACTCATCAGGGTTAATCACTAGCATATTTTCGCCTTCGTAAAAACAGTCAACAGGGCATATGTCAACACAATCTGTAAGCTTACATTTTATACATTCATCTTTTACAATATATGTCATAGTAATTTTATCAATTAAACTATTTAATATTTAATGCAAGTAATTTACTAAAAGGGTTAGTTTTATTTTTCTTAATAATTATTTTTTCTTTGTCTTTTCTGATTTCTCCGGCAAAATAATAAGTATCTATCTCTCTTGACTTTTTATAATTCATTAAATCAATAAGTTCGAGAAAATTTTCTTTCGTACAACCTAATAAATTCATCATTTCTGATGATATTTTAAATCTACGATTAATACTTTTTTCTATAATATTTATAAATAATTTTTCTAATATGTCTACCCGTACAAAATAATTTTTAAATTTTTCAAATCCACATAATAATAGAAATTTTTCATCAAAATTTTCATTTGTTACGAAATTTAGTCCGAATTTTGGATTATCTATATTAGATGAAATATTATTATAAATTTTCCAAAGCATTGTTCTTATAGTAACCGCTTTTGGTTTTAGCATTTTAGGAAGAAAAACATGGTAACGTCCAACTTTAATACCCATGTTCCAAAGTTTTTTTCTTTCTTCTTTAGAAATAAGTTTTACAATTTTATCTACATTTTCTCTTTTCAGAACTCCGTTATTTTCGTAAAGCTGAAATGACAAAGCCCTTAAATACTGGTTTTCAATTTTTATTTTTGTTAAATTAATTAAATCTCCCAAAGTTTCATTAATATAAGAGGAAAGCCAATTTTTAGTAAATTGCTCTAGTTTTTTTTGAATATCTAAAGGCAGCGCTTCATCTGCGATTATTTCTATTTCTGGATTTAAATAATTTTCACCTTTCTTTATTTTTGCTATTGGATCATCTAGCCAGACAATTTTATTTTCTTGGTTAAGAGACAGTTTACCTGTGTCCATAATCCGATCTGCTCTTTTGATCAATTCTTCTTCCACTCCTTTACGTGCAGCCTTTTTTATAGATTTTAAATCCACATCTAAATTATTTGAGCTAAAATCTATAATAAATTTTAAACCTTTGAGTTTTCCAACATATTGTTTATCAATCAAAACTTTATTGTCTTCACTTACAGCTGTTTCTAAAAACACATCTTGTTTTAAACCTCTTGCTAAAATACTAATTTTTTTATCAATAAAACTTTTTGTTAGTTCTTCATGCAGTCTATCTGATAAATTATCTTCAATAGTTTTAGTTAATTGAATCCAGTAATCTGAATTTTCCACCCAATCTTTTTTATTAGCCACATATGACCAAGTTCTGACATTCGAAATTCTATTAGCTAAGACATCTATATTGCCATGTTTTTTTTCTAACCCGCTAAGTTGTGTTTTCATGTATTCGTTTGGAATTCTTTTCTTTTTAATTGATAAAAATTTAAACACAGCATCAACAACACTTACATGTTGCCCGTAAGCTTTTCTTTCAAAATCTGGAATTTGACAACATTCCCATAATAGTTTTAAATTATTACTGTAAGTGTTATTTTCTATATTTTTTTTTAATAAAAATCTGAGAACGATTTCATCAATCGACTCGCTAGTGCGTATAAGGTTTTTATTCGTAGGCTTAATTTCAAGAGAAGAAATTAATTTTTTAACATTATCAAAATTTAGATTTGAATTTCTCCAATAAAGCATTTTAGTATCTGGTAGACTATGGTTTTCAATTTTTTCTATTTCATCTGAATTTAAATTTTCACAATCTCCTGTTGTTCCAAAAATTCCGTTGTTTTTGTATCTACCTGCTCTTCCAGCAATTTGAGATAATTCTACTAAATTTAATCTTCTTGTTTTTTTTCCGTCAAATTTTTTTAAATTGGAGAAATAAATTTTTTCGATATCCATGTTGAGACCCATTCCTATTGCATCTGTTGCTACTAAATAATCAACATCTCCTGATTGATACAACTCTACTTGTGAATTTCTAGTTTTAGGACTTAGAGAGCCCATAATAACAGCAGCACCACCCTTTTGACGTCTAACTAATTCAGCAATTGCATAAACTTCTTCTATTGAAAAAGCTATTATTGCTGTCTTACCATCTAATCGTGAAATTTTTTTATAACCTCCATAAGAAAGTTTTGAAAATCTTTCTTTTTTTATAAATTCAACCCCCTCAACTAGGTGGTTAATTATATTTTTCATAACCTGAGAGCCTAAAAACATTGTTAATTCCTCACCGCGGGCATATAGAAGTCTATCTGTAAAAATATGTCCACGTTCTTTATCTGCACACATTTGAACCTCATCAATCGCTAAAAAATCCACAACTTTATCTTTTGGCATTGATTCAACCGTACAAATAAAAAAACTTGCTGAATTTGGAATTATTTTTTCCTCACCTGTTATCAAAGCAACTCTAGTGATGCCAATTTTTTTTACACATTTTTCATATACTTCTTTAGCTAATAATCTTAGAGGTAGTCCAAAAATTCCAGAATCAAACTCGAGCATTTTTTCAATTGCATCGTGAGTTTTGCCGGTGTTTGTTGGCCCTAACAGCGCAATAATTTTTTTTGATGAATTTTGCATATTTGTGTTTGATTTTTTTTTTTATACTATATGTAGTCCTGAAGTGAGAACAAAGTAAGAGTAAAACATGACCGAATCACTTTGTCAAATGTTCTAGTTTTGAAAAGTTATAGTATTTTCCAGACACCAGAGGCTGTAATTGCAATTCCTTCTGAATTGAATATTTCGCACGTAATAAAAACAAGTGATGTAGTTTTTTTTTGAATTTTGATTTTTCCTTTTAATGTTTGGTTTAAAACAGAAGCTGAAAGAAATTTAATATCGAGAGAAATTGTTACGCATCTTTTATTTGTTAACATGTGTGCAGCCGTACCCATGCCCGTGTCTGCTATCGTAGATAGAAAACCCCCATGTGCTTTTTTCCCAGTATTAAGATGAATTTCTTTAATAGTAGTAGAAAACTCATAATTATTTGCATCAAGTTTTTTAAGACTCAATCCACCGTTGTGACTCATAAAGCCTGTATTAGTTTCGTCCATAATTTTTCTTATCATAAATTGGTACAATTTGTGAGAATATTACTGCAAATAATATTAAAAATATTCCCAATATCTTAATTTCATTTAAAAATTGGTCTAAAATTAACCATGCAAAAATTGCCGCAAATACACCCTCCAAAGAAAAGATAATTGCTGCAGGTGCCGGAGTTAAATTTTGCAAAGTGTAAGTTTGTAGTAAAAATGCTAAACCGCTAGACAAAACTCCAACATAAAGTATTTCGTAAGCATCTTTAAATATATTATCGAAAGTAGGGTCTTCAAAAATAAACATTGGAAGAATAGTAAATAAAAATGCAATAAAGCACTGTCCCATTGCAATGGTTATTGGGAAATTAAAAAATTTAATTGTTTTACTAATATAGATTATATGTATAGCCCAACAAAATGCGCTAAAAATTCCAAGCATATCTCCGTATCTCACAGATACATTTTTTAATTCACTTAAAAACAAACCACCTATCACACAAAAAATAACAGCTGGCCAGACTGACCAATGAATTTTTTTTGAAAAAATAAAATAAGACATTAAAGGAACTATCAGCACGTACATTACGGTAAAAACTCCGGTGTTTGCAACATCGGTGTATATTAGTGAAACTTGTTGGAGCGCTTGACCTATACCCAGTATTGATCCTAAAAGAATTAAATATGAGAAAGCTTTTATACTATCAATTTTTTTTTTTTTTATTTTTTTAAGTTCAAAAAAAAGAAAAAAAGGAAGTAAAGTTAGGAAGCCAACAAGAAATCTTCCAACGTTAAAAGTATGAGGACCAATAAAATCCATACCCATATCTTGAGCTACAAAAGCTGAACCCCATAAAATCGAAGTAAAGATTGCACAAATAAGAGAAAAAATATTTTTATTCACTAAAAGTGAATATTGCAAATTTGTTTAAACAGCAAGTTTGAATGCAAAGTCTTTTCCTAAACTTTGACTTAAATGTACGCAGAATCTTGCACCTTCTGCACCATCAATAAACCTGTGATCGTAAGATAAAGATATAGGTAGTATTTTCCTTGTTATGAATTGATCATCTTTTTTAACTACTTTGTCATATGATTTTCCTATTCCTAATATAGATAATTCTGGAGAATTAATTATAGGTGTAAAAAAAGTTCCCCCAATACCTCCTAAGCTAGAAATTGTCATTGAACCCCCAAAGAACTCTTTTTTATCAATTTTGAGTTCCTTACAAAGCTTACTAATTGTTCTGAGTTCTTGACTTATTTCTTTAATGCCTAATCGATCAACATTCCTAACTTTAGGAACCATTAGACCATGTGGCGTATCTACAGCTACACCAATGTGAAAGTACTTTTTATAAATAACTTTTCCATTTTCAGGATCTATTGAAGCATTAAAATTTGGATATGCTTTAAGACCATTTATCATTGCCCTCATAATAAAAGCTAATGGAGTGACAGATATTTTTTGCCCAGTGTATAAATCTTTTAGAGAACTTCTAAACTGCTCCATTTCTGTAATATCTATTTCTTCATGTTGAGTAACATGTGGAATTTCTGCCCAAGATCTAACAAGATGAGGCCCAGAAAGTCTTTTTATTCTTGGAATATCTTTTACTTCAATTTCACCAAATTCACTATGTTCATATTCATTTTTAATGACTGATTTTTCTTGGGTCGGACTAGTTGAAATATTTGTAAAGCTATCTTTTATATAATCCTTAACATCGTCAGTAGTTACTCGGCCAGATCTTTCAGAACCTGGTATGTTGTAAATATCAGCACCTAATTCTCTTATAAACTTTCTTACATTTGGACTTGCTTGTTTCGCTTTCTTTTCTCCAGTACGATGAGATAATTGATTTTTTTTATTTTTATTAGGAAAATCTATAATTTCAACTTTACTATCAGCATTATTGTTTTTATTTTTTGAAACTAATTCAGTTTTAACTTTTTTATTTTTCTCCTCATCTAATGATAAAATTGTACTTCCTTCAGAAACCTTATCTCCTACTTTAATATTAATTTTTTTAATTATCCCTTCAAAATTTGAAGGTACTTCTACAGACGATTTATCACTTTCTAAGGTGATAACTGACTCATCTATTTTTATTTTCTGGCCTTCTTTTACCAAAACTTCGATCACCTCAACTTCTTTAAAATCACCTATATTTGGAACGATAATTTTTTGCTCAGCCATAATTACAATTTTGTTGGAAATGCTTTTTTCTTATCAATATTATATTTTTTGAAAGCTTTTTCAGCACTATCAGAACCTAATAATTGCTCTTTTGCTAAAGCGCTTAGCGTGTAAGCAACTATATGCTCTTTATCTACTTCAAAAAATTTTCTTAAATTTTTTCTAGTATCACTTCTCCCAAAACCATCTGTGCCTAACGAATAAAATGGTTTGTCAGTGTAAGGTCTGATTTGATCTGAGAACGATCTAACGTAATCTGTAACAGCTATTACTGGACCATCTCTTTTTTCTAGACATTTTTCAATATAGCTTTTCTCTTTTTTATTTTTTGGATTTAGAAGATTTTTTCTTTCAATTTCCATTCCATCTTTTCGTAATTCATTAAAACTAGTAACACTCCAAATATCAGAGTCCACACCATATTCCTCAGATAGTATTTTAGCTGCTGCTATAGCTTCTCTCAAAATAGTTCCAGAGCCCATTAATTGAACTTTAATTTTTCCTTTATTTTTATATTCTTTAAATAAATACATGCCTTTTAAAATTCCATCATCGGCTCCCTCTGGCTTTTCAGGATGAGAGTAGTTCTCGTTCATGGCCGTAATATAGTAAAAAACATTCTCTTTTTTTTCATGCATTCTTCTTAAGCCTTCTCTAAAAATTACTGCCATCTCATAGGCAAAAGTTGGATCATAAGAAACACAATTTGGAATCATGGAAGCTAAAATATGGCTATGACCATCCTGATGTTGTAAGCCTTCACCTGCAAGCGTTGTTCTTCCTGCTGTAGCGCCTATTAAAAAACCCCTAGCTTGAGCATCGCCTGCTGCCCAGGCAAAATCACCAACTCTTTGAAATCCAAACATCGAATAGAAAATATATAATGGAATCATTTCTATATCGTGATTTGTATAAGCAGTTGCTGCTGCTATCCAAGATGACATAGCTCCAGCTTCTGTAATTCCTTCTTCTAATACTTGGCCACTTTTTGTCTCTTTATATGAACTTAGTTGTTCGGAGTCCTCCGGTTCATATTTTTGACCTTCATGTGCATAAATTCCTATTTTTCTAAAAAAACCTTCCATACCAAAAGTTCTCGCCTCATCTGGAATAATTGGAACTAATCTGGGTGCAACATTTTCGTCTCTAAGAAGATTAGTTAGCATCCGAACAAGGGCCATCGTTGTAGACATCTCTTTTTCACCAGTAGATTTCATGAAACTTTCAAAAATGTCTTTAGGTGGAGCTTTGATGGGTGTTGCAAGAGAAGATCTTTCAGGAATAAATCCACCCAGTTGTTTTCGTCTTTCTTTTAAATATTTTATTTCTTCAGAATTTTCAGCAGGCTTGTAATATTCAATATTCTTTACCTGTTCGTCAGTTAAAGGGACGTTAAATCGATCTCTATAATATAGTAAATCGTCTTCATCTAATTTTTTTTGCTGATGTGTGGTATTTATACTTTCACCAGATTTACCCATGCCATAGCCTTTAACAGTTTTAGCAATAATTACAGTTGGAGAACCTTGATGTTGCATTGCAACGTGATAAGCAGCATAAACTTTGTGTGGATCGTGGCCACCTCTATTTAGTTTCCAAATATCATTGTCAGTCATAGAAGAAACTAGTTTTTTTAACTCAGGATATTTACCAAAGAATTTTTCTCTTACGTAAGCACCGCCTTTAGCCTTCATTGCCTGATATTCTCCATCTACGACTTCATTCATACGCTTCATTAGCAGTCCAGTTTTATCAGCTTTTAAAAGAGGGTCCCAGTAAGAACCCCATATGACTTTTAAAACATTCCATCCTGCTCCTCTAAAACTACCCTCTAATTCTTGAATAATTTTTCCATTTCCTCTCACTGGGCCATCGAGTCTTTGAAGGTTACAATTCACTACAAAAATTAAATTATCTAGTTTTTCTCTGGCAGCCAAACTGATGGCACCCAATGATTCTGGTTCATCCGTTTCACCATCACCTATAAAAACCCAAATTTTTCTTCCCTCATCTTTTAACAATCCTCTATTAATTAAGTACTTTAAGAATCTTGCTTGATAAATTGCCATAATAGGACCTAGGCCCATTGAAACAGTTGGAAATTGCCAAAATTTTGGCATAAGCCATGGATGGGGGTATGAAGAAAGACCTCCGGGATATACTTCTTGCCTAAATCTATTTAATTGTTTTTCAGTAAGTCTTCCTTCAAGGAATGCACGAGCATACATACCCGGTGCAGAATGACCTTGAAAGTATATTAAATCACCACCAAAATTTTTATTTTTAGCTCTCCAAAAATGGTTCATCCCGACATCATATAAAGTTGCAGCAGAAGCAAACGTGCCAATATGGCCACCAAGTTCGCTGCTAATTTTATTAGCTCTTACAACCATAGCAGCTGCATTCCATCTAATATAGGCACGAATTTTTTTTTCTATATTTTGGTCTCCGGGTGACTTAATTTCTAATTCTGTAGGAATAGTATTTATATAAGGAGTGGTCCTAGTGTCAGGTAAAACAAGTCCAGCAGTGTATGCTTCAGAAATAACTTTATTTAAAAGATAACTAGCTCTTGAAGGTCCGTCATTTTCAATTACTGCATTTAAAGAATCAATCCAATCCTTTGTTTCAAGTGGATCAATATCTTCTTTAGATGAATTCTGAGAAAAAACCTTTTTTATTTTTTTTTCTATAGCACTACTTTTTATTTCCTTTTTAACATCACTGTTCTCTATTTCTTTTATTGGCGTATTATTCCCAGCTTCTTTTTTGTTGATATCATATCCAGCGCTTTCTAGTTTAGCCAGCAAACTGCCTTTTGAAACTTTATCTCCAACTTTAACACTTAACTCTGTAATTTTTCCAGATAAAGGAGAAGGAACCTCAACACTCGATTTATCACTTTCTAAAGTAACGACGGGATCGTCTTTTTTAATTTCGTCTCCAACTTTGACTAGTATCTCTATGATTTCTACACTATCAAAGTCTCCAATGTCAGGAACTGATATATTTTGTGCCATATTTTTTTGATAAATTTAGGGAAACTTATAAAAAAAATCATTAACAATAAACAATAAAAACACTAAAAAAACACCGTTAAATAAAGATAATCAGGTAAAATAATAAAAATTTGAGAACATTAGGCATGTTTTATTTTTTAAGTTTAAAATTGAAGTTTTTTGTTTTTTAAACCTACTTATAAAGTTAAATCATGGCAGAGTTAAATTTGCGCCTGTAGCTCAACTGGATAGAGCGCTTGGCTACGGACCAGGAGGTTCTGGGTTCAAATCCTAGCAGGCGCACCAATTTTTATGAAAAACTTATATTTAAGTCGCTAAAAATTCAGTATTTTATTTATTATCTTAATATTTATTGTACTAATATTTCTCACAGTATTTCTATTATTTTTTACAAGAATCTTACTGGTAAGCATAAATTAGAATCAAAATCCCAAGAATAATTCTGTAGATTACAAAAGGCAAAAAAGTAAATTTTCTTAAGAATTGTATAAAAAATTTAATTGTTAAATAAGAAAAAAAGAATGAAAGTATAACACCTAAAAAATTTAACATAGATAACTCAAAATTTTTTTCTACAAATAAACTATTTAAATTGTATAAACTTACCGCACCTAAAGTTGGTATAGAGATTAAAAAAGAAATTTTTGCAGAATCCGAACGATCAAATTTTAAAAATCTTGCCGCAGTAATAGTTATACCCGATCTGCTTACACCAGGCATCAGGGATAAAATTTGAAATAGTCCTATAAAAAGAACTGAACTATATTTAAAGTCCTTTTTAATAGTTTTTTTTGTTTTTATTAAATCACTAAAATAAAGAAGGATACCAAACAAAACTGTACTCCAACCAATAATTTTATAGCTTCGTAAAAAGTCTATTAAATCAAATTTAACTAAAAAATAACCACACAACATTACCGGTATTGAGCTAAGTATTATTTTATAGAAAAAAATTTTATTTTGAATAAAATTTAAAAGATCTGTTTTGAAATAAATAATGATTGCTAGTAAAGAACCAAGATGTAGACTTATATCAAGAGTTAAATTTTCATTACTAAAATTAAAATACTTTGAAATTAAGATTAGGTGTGCCGAGGAACTTATAGGGAGAAATTCTGTTACTCCTTGAACTATAGATAAAAAAACTACTTCAAGCATTTAATAAACTATATAAGACTTTTTAAATTTTATTGATATGCATATTTGATATGCAAAATGAACATGATAAAAATTTGATTTTATTTATATTTATGTCAATAATTATTACCTATTTAGACTTTCAAGTTAATATTTATTAAGTATGCTACTCAAGTTTATGAAAAAAAAAATGTTACAATTTGTGAATTTAAACAAGGCTAATCCTGTTAAAAGAGGAGAAGAGGCAAGGAAAGAAGATTTTCATGAAATCTATAAAGATTTTATAAATGAGAAAGCAGAAGAACAATCAAGTAGATGTTCTCAATGCGGAGTGCCTTTCTGTCAGGTACACTGTCCCCTTCACAATAATATTCCCGATTGGCTAAAGTTGACCGCAGAAGGCAGACTAAAAGAAGCCTACGAGCTTTCGCAAAGTACAAACAATATGCCAGAAGTTTGCGGCAGAATATGCCCTCAAGATAGATTATGTGAAGGTAATTGCGTAATAGAACAATCAGGCCATGGAACAGTAACAATAGGCTCTATCGAAAAATATATCACAGACAATGCCTGGGAAAAAAATTGGGTAAAACCATTAAAGGTTAAAGTAGAAATAAATCAATCTGTAGGAATAATAGGCGCAGGTCCTGCTGGATTAGCTTGTGCAGAAGAATTAAGAAAAAAAGGATACCAGATAACGGTTTACGATAGGTACGACAGACCAGGCGGGTTACTCATATACGGAATACCAAATTTTAAATTAGAAAAATTTGTGGTTGAGAGAAGAACAAAACTCTTAAAACAAGGTGGAATTAAATTTGTTCAAAATTTCGAAGTCGGTAAAGACAAAAGCTTAAATGAATTAAAAAAGAATCATGATGCAATCTTAATTGCAACAGGTGTGTATAAATCTAGAGAAATAGAAATTCCAGGTAATAATTTAAAAAATATTTTCCCTGCTATGGATTTTTTAACTGCATCAAATAGAAAAGGCCTAGGAGATAAAGTTGAACTCTTTGACAACGGTACGTTGAATGCCCAAAATAAAGATGTCGTTGTTATTGGAGGCGGAGACACGGCTATGGACTGCGTAAGAACAGCAACACGTCAAAAGGCAAAATCAGTTAAATGTCTTTACAGAAGAGATAGAGAAAACATGCCTGGATCTGCAAGAGAAGTTGCCAATGCAATAGAAGAGGGTGTTGAGTTTATTTGGTTGTCAGGTCCAAAAAAATTTATTGGAAATCAAAAAATTGAAGAAGTTCAAGTTAATAAAATGTTACTTGGATCAGCAGATTCATCAGGTAGAAGAAAACCTGAGATACAAGAAAACTCAGAGTTTAATATTAAAGCTGATATTGTAATTAAATCTTTAGGATTTGATCCCGAGAATCTTCCAGAATTATTTTCAGCAAAGGAACTATCAGTTTCTAAATGGGGGACGATAAAAATAGATTTAAATAGTATGCAAACTAATATCGATGGAATTTTTGCAGCTGGAGATATTGTTAGGGGTGCATCATTAGTAGTTTGGGCAATTAAAGACGGAAGAGACGCCGCTTCTCAAATTCAGAAGTATTTGGAAGAAAAAAGCATTCAAAAAGATAACGTAAAAGCTGCATAAAGATGAGCGAATATTTAAAATACTTAAAAAATAAAAAGTTGTTACAAGACGGCTATGCTTACGACCCAAACACTGAACATGATGCTTGTGGAGTTGGCCTAATAGCTACAACTGATGGTACAAAATCAAGAAAAATAGTCGAATATGGAATCGAAGCATTAAAAGCTGTTTGGCATAGAGGAGCAGTAGATGCCGACGGTAAATCGGGAGATGGAGCTGGCATGCAACTTGAAATCTCACCAGACTTTTTTAAAGAAAAAATATTATCAACTGGTCATAAACATGATGCAAGCAAAAGAATATGTGTGGGAATGATTTTTTTACCTAAAAATAATTATTCAGATCAGGAAAAATGTAGAGAAATTATAGAATCAGTTTTGCTACAAGAAAATTTTTCTATTTATGGGTGGAGGCAAGTGCCAGTTAATCCAAAAGTTTTAGGAAAAACTGCAGATCAAAATAGACCAGAAATTGCACAAGTATTGTTTAAAAAAAACGAAGAATTGGAAACTAATGATCTAGAAAGAGAACTATTTGTTACTCGAAAAAAAATAGAAAAAAAAGCAAGAGAGAATCAGTTAAAAGAATTTTATATTTGTTCTTTTAGTTCAAGATCTATTGTTTACAAAGGTATGTTTTTAGCTGAGTCACTTGCTGATTTTTATCCAGATTTAAAAGATTTAAAATTTACGTCAAGATTTGCTATTTTTCATCAAAGATATTCCACAAACACATTCCCGAGTTGGGATCTCGCACAACCATTTAGAACTTTAGCACACAACGGAGAAATCAATACTATCAAAGGAAATATAAATTGGATGAAGATTCATGAACAAGACATGTCAAGTTCACTATTTAAAAATGTTGATGATTTAAAACCAGTTATCACAGCTGGAAGCTCTGACTCAGGAGCTCTAGATAACGTCTTTGAATTACTAACGCACTCAGGTAAGTTAGCCCCATTAATCAAACTCATGATGATACCAGATGCCTGGTCTAAGAGAAGTAAAACAGTACCAAAGAGTCATCAAGATTTGTTTAATTTTTTAAATAGTTCCATAGAGCCATGGGATGGTCCTGCAGCAATTTGTGCCACAGACGCAAAGTGGGTTTTGGCAGCGACAGATAGAAATGGCTTACGACCTTTAAGATATGCCATTACTTCAGATAATCTATTTTATGCTGGTTCTGAATCTGGAATGATAAAACTACCTGAAGAAAAAATTATTTCAAAAGGTAAGCTAGGACCAGGACAAATTATCGCAATAGATTTAAAGCTGGGAAAACTATATCTCGACAAAGAAATTAAAGACTATATTGCTAATGACTATAAAAAATACAATAAACAAATTATAGATCTAGAAAAAAAAATTTTTACTGAAAAAGAAAAACCAGGATTTATATCTGAAGAGTTAAAAAAAAGACAATATTTATCAGGTCTTAGTATTGAAGATTTAGAACTTATTCTCCACCCAATGGCAGAAGACGGAAAGGAAGCCATAGGTTCAATGGGTGATGATACTCCTGCAGCCGTTTTATCGAATTATTATCGGCCTATTTCTCATTATTTTAGGCAAAATTTTAGCCAAGTAACTAATCCTCCAATCGATTCGTTAAGAGAAAATAAAGTAATGAGTCTCAAGACCAGATTTGGTAATTTAGGTAATATTTTAGATTTTGATAATTTAACTGAAGAAAATATTTATGTTTTAGAAAGCCCAATTTTAACTAACTCTCAATTTAAAAAATTTAAAAATTTATTTAAAAAAAAAATTAGAATATTAGAATGTACCTTTGATATTAATTCATCGTTAAAAGAGAGAATAGAAAAAATAAAAAAAGAAGCAGAAATTGCAGTACGTGAAGGAAGTAATAACTTAATACTATCAGATAAAAAAATTAGCTCATCACATGCAAGCATACCTTCTGTTTTAGCAGTTGGTGCAGTTCATTCACATTTAGTAAAATTAGGTTTAAGAGGATATTGCTCTATAAATGTTGAAAGTTCAGATGTACTAGATACACACTCTTTCGTAGTTTTAATTGGCGTTGGTGCTACTACTATCAATCCCTATTTAGCAATTGATAGTATTTATCAAAGATTTGAAAAAAAATTATTTAATAGTTCTGATTTTGAGAGCTGTGTTGCTAAATTTAAAAAATCTATAGACGACGGTTTGTTAAAAATCATGTCTAAGATGGGTATCTCAGTAATTAGTTCTTACAGAGGAGGCTGCAATTTTGAAGCCGTAGGTTTAAGTAGGGCTATTGTATCAGATTATTTTCCTGGCATGAGCTCAAGAATATCTGGCATAGGTATAGGTGGAATAGAAAAAAAAATTAAACAGCACTATAAAAATTTTATTTCAAACAATATTATTACTTTGCCTATTGGAGGTATATATAGATATAGAAAAAATGGCGAACAACACCAATTTCAAGGAAATCTAATTCATGTGTTGCAACATGCCGTTGGAACAAATTCTTACGATAATTACAAAAAATATTCAAAAGGCATCCATGATTTACCACCTATTAGCTTACGAGATTTATTAGAGTTTAAAGAGAAAAAGAAACCTATAAATATTAATGAAGTAGAACCATTGTCTGAAATCTTAAAAAGATTTGGAAGCGGAAGTATGTCCCACGGTGCACTGTCATCAGAAGCTCATGAGACTCTAGCTATTGGAATGAACAGAATAAAAGGAGCCTCTTGTAGTGGAGAAGGAGGAGAAGACGCAAAACGTTTTGTTAAGTTGTCAAACGGCGATTCAGCTAACTCAAGAATAAAACAAATAGCTTCAGCACGATTTGGTGTAACAATTAATTATATTAATAATTGTAATGAGATTGAAATTAAAATGGCGCAAGGAGCTAAGCCTGGAGAAGGAGGTCAATTGCCCGGATTTAAAGTCACAGATGAGATAGCAAAATTAAGACATTCTACACCTGGTGTGACTTTAATTTCTCCTCCACCTCATCATGACATCTATTCAATCGAGGACCTAGCTCAGCTGATTTATGATCTAAAACAGATAAACCCTGGAGCCCGGATTGGAGTAAAATTAGTCGCTTCTACTGGAATAGGAACAATCGCAGCAGGTGTAGCAAAAGCTAAAGCAGATGTAATCTTAATTTCTGGTCATTCAGGAGGTACTGGAGCCAGTCCTCAAACAAGCATAAAGTATGCCGGTATTCCTTGGGAAATGGGCTTAACAGAAGTTAATCAAATTTTAACGCTTAACAATTTAAGGCACAAAGTAACTCTAAGAACTGACGGCGGACTAAAAACAGGAAAAGACATAGTCATGGCTGCCATGATGGGCGCTGAAGAATATGGAATGGGAACATCATCTTTAGTAGCAATGGGTTGTATACTAGTTAGGCAATGTCATTCAAACACTTGTCCAGTTGGAGTTTGCAGCCAAGACAAATCATTGCGAGAAAAGTTTACTGGCACACCAGATAAAGTTGTAAATTTTTTTACGTTTGTTGCTGCAGAAGTCAGGGAAATTCTTGCATCACTGGGATATAAATCTATCAATGAAATTATTGGAAGAACTGATCTTTTGACGCAAGTAAATAAAGGTTCGCCAAATCTAGATGATTTAGATCTCAACCCTTTGCTTGTTCAGGCTGACCCAGGAGATAACCCAAGATATTGTAAAGACAAACAGATTAATAGAGTACCAGATGCTTTAGATGAAAAAATTTGGTCAGATATAAAAGAAAAAATAAACAACAAAGATAAGTTTAATTTTGAATACGATATTGAAAACACACATAGATCTGTAGGCACTAGACTTTCACATTACTTATATAAGACCTATGGAGATAATAAATTAAATGAAGATTCAATTACTATTAAACTTAATGGCAGTGCAGGTCAGTCATTAGGAGCTTTTTTAATTAAAGGATTAAGATTAATAGTTGAAGGAGACTCAAACGACTATGTTGGCAAAAGCCTTTCAGGCGGAAAAATAATTGTAAGAACCTCACCTAAAAGTAATTTAGCTTCTAATGAGAACGTAATTATTGGAAATACAGTTTTATATGGTGCTACTGCAGGAAAACTATACGCTTCAGGACAAGCAGGTGAAAGATTTGCAGTTAGAAACTCTGGCAGTCTTGCAATAGTAGAAGGTTGTGGCGCACATGGATGTGAATATATGACTGGAGGTATTGTAATTATTCTTGGAGAAGTAGGAGATAATTTTGGCGCCGGTATGACAGGTGGAATGGCTTTTATTTACGATCCAAAAAATAATTTTGAAAATTATGCAAATCCAGTTTCAATTATTTGGCAGCAAGTTGAAACAGAATATTGGAAAAGTGTTTTAAAGAATAACTTAGATGATTTTTTAAAAGAAACAAATTCAAATAATGCTAAAATAATTTTAGACAATTACGAAAAAGAAATACTAAATTTTAAGCAAGTATGCCCCATCGAGATGCTTAATAAACTAGATAAACCTATTACTTTAAAGTCTACTCTTAAAAAGGTCAGTTAAATGGACACAATGAACATTGTTTGTTTTGGATTTGGCCAGGTAGCAAAAAATTTTATTAAAAAAATTAATTCAGAGAACTTAAAGATTAATTTAACTGTAACTTCTAGGGAAAAATCTGAGAAAAAGAGCTTTGATAATTTAGTTTACGAAAGTCTTCAATTTTCTGAAAGCTCTTTTGACAAAAGATTAATTGAGAATTTAAAATACTCAAGTCACATACTGGCATCTATAGCTCCAGTGAACGGAGAAGACATAGTGGTAAAGAACTTTAAAAATATTTTTGATAATAACAAAATAAAGTGGATTACATATTTATCTGCTACCAGTGTTTACGGTAATCACAACGGAGATTGGGTAAATGAAAATAGTAAAACAAATCCAACTTCAGCAAATGGCATAGCTAGATTGAATGCAGAAAAATCTTGGTTAGATCTTACGGAAAAACAAAATCTACCTCTACAAATACTTAGGTTATCAGGAATTTATTCTAATCAAAACAATATTTTAGCTAGACTTAAAACCGGCAATGTAAAAATAATTGATAAGAAAAATCAGTTTTTTTCTAGAATACACGTTGAAGATATTACAAATGTATTATTTAAGTCTCTACAGAAATTTAAATCAAAAGAAATCTACAATGTATCCGATGATAAACCTACAACATCTGAAGAAATTATTTTATACGGGTCAAAACTTTTAAATATCGAGAAACCAAAAGTAGTTGATCTGTCTACTATAGAAAGTGAGATGGTAAAAAATTTTTATAAAGATTCTAAAAAAGTTAATAATAAAAAAATGAAAGAATTTTTTAATTATAAATTAATGTATCCAACTTATCTTGAGGGGCTAGATCACATTCATAACAATATTATTTAATTCTTTAATTATTTTTGTTAAAGGATTTGCATCAGACAAGCTGTGATCTCCATTTTTAATTATTATTAGTTTTTTTTTAGCACGTGTAAATATTAATAGAATTTTTCTAGAAAGTGATACTGGAACTAATTCATCGTTTTTCCCATGAATCATAGTGACGTAAATTTTAGTATTAATTTTTTTTGATAAAACTTTATTTTTTCTTCCATCTTGTATCAACTGATATGTAACAGGGTACTCTTGTTGTCTTTGCTTAAATTTTGAATCTTCATGTCTAATAAAACTTATGCCTTTTTGTTTAATTTCCCTTTTTATTTTTTTGGTGAATTGCTTCCACATTAATCTATCTAGAAACTCAGGAGCAGAGCCAATGCCTACAAAACCTTTAATTTTTTTTTTAAAATACTTAAATTGATTTAAAGCAATCCATGCCCCCATGCTTGAACCAATTAAAATAAAATCATTTTTTTTTACTATTTTTTTAATTGATTTTTTAACATCATTTGACCATTCACTTATATTTCCTTTTGTAAAAATTCCAGAAGATTTACCATGACCAGAGTACTCAATAGCTAAAAACCCCAATTTATTTTTAACAGCATATTTTTTAAAAGTTTGAGGTTTTTTTCCATCAATATCAGACATAAAACCTGGAAGAAAAATTATATATAGTTTTTTTTTATAATAATTGTCTATATATCTTAGTTTTTTTGTCTTAGAAATTTTAAGATATTTAAATTTTTTCATTATTTTTTTATGTCAGGTTATAAATTTAATTTATTAATATATAATACTAATTATGACTACTAAAATAAACGTCTTACAGGTAATACCTAAATTAGGATTTGGTGGTGCAGAAACAGGTTGTTACGATTTAGCTCATTTCTTAGCTGAGCAAGAATGCAAATCATTTTTGATCACTAGTGGAGGTGAGCTTTTAAAATTTGTAAGAAGAGATAAAGTAAAAGTTATTCGTTTACCAGTTCAATCAAAAAATCCAATAATTAT
>Ga0115001_10001140_pt1 | contig 20459 bp, 18 predicted proteins | sample ArcticOcean_MG_C_12_FD_89869 | JGI IMG/M metagenome (GOLD analysis project Ga0115001, IMG submission 89869) | Marine microbial communities from western Arctic Ocean - ArcticOcean_MG_CB8_130 | ecosystem: Environmental > Aquatic > Marine > Oceanic | place: Arctic Ocean: Canada Basin | collected... | reverse complement strand
GACCGCATCGAAGAAGGCAGCAGTGCAAAAAACCGCATCGAAGAAGGTCGCACCGAAGAAGGTCGCATCGAAGAAGTCGGCGGCAAAGAAAGCTGTCGACCCAGCGACCCCGCGGCCAATACAGACTGTGCCGCCGAAGCTCGCACCGAAGATCAAAGAGAAGAAGACACCGTTCCCGTCGCTGCTTTCGAATGATGTCCCAGAAGTCGTCGAGGTGCCAAAGCCACGCGGCACGAGCAAAGACGGCATTGCGTACACGAAGGACTTCGATGTCAAGTTCCTCAAAGCGCAAAAGGACGAACTGCTCGCACGACGTGCCGGTGAACTGCTTCGCGCAACCCGCCTCGAAGAGGAAGCGATCTCGCTGATCGAAGACGGCGAAATGGGCGATGTTCAGTTCGACGACGAGGGTGGCGAAGGAGACACGATGGTCGTCCAGCGCGATCTTGATCGGCTGCTGTCGGGCCAGGCTCGCCAGTCCATTGGCGACATCGACGAGGCGTTGGCCCGGATTGAAGTTGGCACGTACGGCTACTCAGTGGTGTCGGGCAAGCCGATCCCGCGTGAGCGGCTCGAAGCGATTCCGGAAACGACCGTCCTTGCGGTCGAGAAGGTCAGCGGCGCCGGCTTCCGTTAAGCCTGGCTCGCAACTCTTCCATGTCCAATGCCCGTGCCGCCGTGTGGCGGGCCCCGGTACTGCTGGCGCTTTGCGTCGTCTTTTTCGACCAGCTCACTAAGCACTGGGCAGTCACCGGCCTCGGCGCAGATCGTGTCATCGACGTTTTCTGGACGCTGCGCTGGAACCTTGCCTTTAACAGCGGCATGGCCTTCAGCCGTGGGCAGGGCTTCGGCCCAGTCATTGCAGTGGTGGCCACACTGGTCATTGTCTGGCTCCTTGTCACGCTGCGAACCGAGTCAAGCAAGCTGTCGACCTTTGGAATGGGGCTTGTCATTGGCGGTGCAGCCGGCAACCTGGTCGACCGGGCTTTTCGAAACGAGGCCTGGTTGCGTGGTTCCGTCGTCGACTTCATCGACTTCCAATGGTTCCCGATTTTCAACATCGCTGACATCTGCATCAACGTCGGTGCAGGCTCACTGATCTTGAATAGCGTGCTGAGCGCCCGTCGCGCGAAAACGCTCGAAGCGGCCGAGTTCGAAGAAGCCCGCGGCGCAGCAGCAGCCGCTGATGCCAAAAATGCCACCGAATCCGTCACTGCCGAGGAGATCCCTGAACCATGATCAATGAGGACGTCCCCGCAGCACTTGACGGCCAACGTCTCGACCGAATCGTTGCGCTCCTCGGCGACATCAGTCGATCCGACGCTGCAGCAGCAATCGCCAACGGTGGGGTTTCCGTCGACGGTCAGCCGGCCTCGAGCGGCAAGGTCCGACTCGTCGAAGGTCAGTCCATCGGCGTTGACCCGACGTCGTTCCCACGGATTCAGCTGCCGCAGCCCGACGCCGATGTGGAGTTCTCGGTCATTTACGAAGACGAGAGCATCATCGTTATCGACAAGCCGGCCGGTCTCGTCGTGCACCCCGGTGCCGGCAACATGGAAGGCACGCTCGCCAACGGCCTGCTTGCTCGCTTCCCCGAAATCGTCGACGTGGGGGAGTCGAACCGACCCGGAATCGTGCATCGCCTCGACTCGGGCAGCTCGGGCTTGTTGGTTGTCGCACGCACTCAAGTCGCTGCTGACTTCCTCATTGCGCAGTTCGCCGATCACACATGCACGCGCCGCTACGAAGCGCTCGTGTGGGGTGTTCCCGACGCACCGCACGGGATCATCGATGCACCGTTGGGCCGAAGCCGCTCCGATCCCCTGAAGATGGCGATCGTGACGCACGGTAAGTATGCGCGAACCGACTACCGGGTGATCGGGACCTATCGCGAACCCGCCGTAGTTTCTCGTGTCGACTGCCGCTTGGAAACCGGTCGCACACACCAGATTCGTGTGCACCTCTCGTCGATCAACCATCCGCTCGTCGGTGATCCGACCTACGGTCAGCGCCGCCCGAACCTTGGTGTGCAGCGTCCGTTCTTGCACGCTGCGGAACTGGCCTTCAATCACCCGGATACTGGTGAACGCGTGACGTTCTACAGCCCGCTTGCGCCAGACCTGCAGGCCTGGCTCGACGCCGCCTCCACCTAACGCTGGTGCGCCTGGCGGCGCTGTCGACTGGCGTCGACCACAGCGCCTGCGCCGCTGCTAGCGGTGCTCGGTCTGCGTCTGAATCGCTTCGCTCGGGGACACAAGCTTGGCTGCGACTGATCCGCTCAGTGGCTGGTTGCTACTTCAGTGTTCGTGGAGGACTGGCCAGGGGGATTCGCCGTTGGCGATGCTGGTGATGCTGGCGAGTGAGTAGCCGTCGAGGTGCTCGCGCATGTGAGCGCCCGCCTGGTTCCAGATCTCCAAGAGTACGCACTGGCCTTCGTGGTCACATGCTCCGTCTTGGTGGGGCTCTCCGAAGTCGCCGACCGTGATCGGGCCATCGACAGCCGAGATGATGTCACTGAGCATGATCGCTGCGGGCTCGCGAGCGAGTACATAGCCGCCGCCCACGCCGCGCTTTGACCGCACGATCCCAGCGCCCTTCAGAGCGAGCAGAATCTGCTCAAGATAGGGCTGAGGGAGCGCGGTGCGCTCGGCGATGTCACGTACTGATGTGGGGCCGCCCTCTTCAATGTGAAGAGCGAGACTCAGCAACGCCCGGCAGGCGTAGTCCCCTCGGGTTGAGATGCGCACGACCTCACCATAACGATTTTTCGTCGTTCCTGAGCGATCCGGTAGAGAACGGTTCGCCCGCGCAAACGCTTGAGAAGAACAATCCTGGCTCTGACGTTGTGGTCGGACCCTCGAACATGGTGGACTGGTAAATAGTGAGATCGTCAGGCGTCGGGCCCATCATTCCGGACTATGCGGGAGCCAACGTGCGCGGGATCATTCCCGCACTCCTCGGTCCGAGGACTTGGTCAACGTCGACGCTGCCCTCGTGGATGCCGGCACCAATTGCCGACTCCGAGCAATGCGTGATGTTGGTGCTCGACGGCCTCGGCTGGGACCAACTCAACGATCACCGAGCCATCATGCCCACGATCGACTCGCTCGTCGGTCGATCGATCCACACTGTCGCTCCGACGACGACCGCCACGGCGCTGACATCGATCACCACGGGGTTGACGCCTGGAGAACACGGGCTCATTGGCTACCGCATGATGCTCAACGGTGACATCTTGAACGTCCTCCGGTGGAGTGTCGACGACAAGATCGTTCGGCGCCAGAAGCCGCCGATGGAAGTGCAGCCGTACGACCCGTTTATGGGCTACGAGATACCGGTCGTGTCGATGGCGGAGCTTGAGAACTCGGCATTCAGCGAAGCGCATCTCCGTGGATGTCGGCGAGCCGGCTGGCGGGCGACGTCGTCGATTCCGGTGGCCGCTGCCGAACTCGTCGAGGCCGGGGAACAGTTCGTGTACTGCTATTACGGTGGCATCGACAAGATTGCCCACGAACGTGGCTTTGGCCCGTACTACGAGGCCGAACTGCGTGCCGCCGACCGCTTGGTCGCTGACCTGCTTGTGGCCCTGCCGAGTGGGACGTCGTTGCTCATCACTGCCGATCACGGCCAGGTCGACGTTGGTGGCAACATCATCCGGCCATCCGATGCGATGTTGCGCGGCGTCACGATGCAGTCTGGCGAAGGGCGGTTCCGCTGGCTACACACCACGGCCGGGGCGCTGGCTGATGTGGCACAAATCGCCGAAGCCGAAGTTGGAGCGGTTGCCTGGGTCGTCACACGCGAGCAGGTCATCGACGAATGTTGGTTTGGCGCAACTGTTTCGCCACCGGTGAGGGCTCGGCTCGGCGACGTCGCGCTTGTTGCTCGCGAAGCAGTCACGTTCCACGAAGATGCCGACTCCGGCAGCTATCAGCTGATCTGTCGCCACGGTTCTCTGACGTCCGCTGAAGTGAACGTCCCGCTCCTCGCCGGCACGGCTTGACGAACGGGCGCTGCAGTATCCCGGTAGAAAGATCGCCATGTCCGACACGCCACCGCCTCCCGACGCAACCTCTGCTGAGAGCGAGCCGGTGCGTCGAGGCGTCGGACCAACGAGCGACGAGGCATCGCCAAAGAGCGCCGATGCTGGCGAACCAACTGAGCTTCGTGAGGCGGTCACGCAGCCAGCCAAGGTGATGCGCATCGGCTCGATGATCAAGCAAATGCTCGAAGAGGTCCGGATGACCTCGCTCGACGAGGCCTCTCGCGAGCGGCTCGCCGAGGTGTATGAACGTTCGATTGTGGAGCTGTCTGAGGCGATATCCGAGGATTTGCAGGAAGAGCTGCGGTTGCTTGCGCTGCCGTTCGACCATGACGAAGTTCCGAGCGAATCCGAACTACGCGTTGCCAAGGCGCAACTCGTCGGCTGGCTCGAAGGCCTTTTCCACGGAATTCAGGCCAGCCTCATGGCCCAGCAGGCCGTTGCTCAACAGCAGCTTGCTCAGATGCGTCAGCTTCCGAATGGCGAAGTCGTCCAAGGCGGAGCACAGCACGCGCCAGGCCATCCCGGAGCCGACGCCGCCGCCGACGCCGCGGCCGACGGCGACCGCCCAGGAACGTACCTGTAGCGGCCTGACGCTGCCGCCCGCCAGAGGCGCGAGCGTCAGGCCGGGCGGCAGCCAGCAAGGCGAACGGGTGGCTCCGTGGGTCGAGGAGGGACCGTCGGCGAGGAACGAGCCGTCGCAGCCCGATCGATCGACGGAGCCAGGACCCGAGAGCCGGTCGTATGCAACCGTTGGAAAAACGAAGGGATTCACTGCTACGTTCAGAATGCCAACGTTGTAAGTATCTGACGTTGATAACTCGCTCAGAAATTCGCTCAGAAAAGCCAGATGGCCGACTCCTTCACCCACCTCCATGTTCACACCGAATTCTCGATGCTCGACGGTGCCTCGCGACTTGACGAGCTAGTGGCCAAGGCAGTTGAGGATGGCCAGCCAGCGCTTGGCATGACCGACCACGGCAACATGTACGGCACCCTCGACTTTTACAAAGAGTGCAACAACCAAGGGATCAAGCCGATCATCGGCACCGAGGCCTACATGGCCCACGAGCACCGGAGCGAACGTCCATCGCGGCGGGGCCTTGTCGACGATTCGGGCGGCGAGACCGAAGGTGGAAAAAAGCTCTACTACCACCTGATTCTGCTGGCAGAAAACAACGAGGGCTATAAGAACCTCATCCAACTTGCGTCGCTCGCGTTCATGGAGGGCTACTACTACAAGCCCCGCATGGATTGGGAGCTGCTCGAGAAGTACTCGAACGGCCTGATTGCTACAAGTGGTTGCCTTGGTGGCCACGTGCTGCAGTCGCTCCTGAACGGCGACGAGCAGGGTGCGCTCGAGAAGGCCGCACGCCTGCAAGACATCTTCGGTCGCGACAACTTCTTCATCGAGATTCAAGATCACGGCATCGCTGAGCAGCATCGGACCAATCCAAAGCTGCTCGAGATCGCCAAGAAAATCAAGGCGCCGCTGCTCGCCACGAACGACACCCACTACACGCATCAAGATGAACACGATGCCCACGACGCGCTGCTATGTGTGCAGACCGGTTCGCTCATCTCTGATCAAAAGCGCCTGCGGTTCTCCGGAACCGAGCACTACCTGAAGACGGCTGCTGAAATGCGCTACCTCTTTAAGGAGATCCCCACGGCGTGCGATAACAGCCTGTGGATTGCTGAGCGGTCAAACATCGAAATTGAGTTTGGTAAACCGTTGCTTCCGGATTTCCCGCTACCTGAGGGTTTCACCGACGACGAGGCCTACCTCCGTCACCTCACCATGGCCGGCGCAAAAAAGCGGTGGGGTCAAGACATCCCGGCTGACGCGCTCGAACGGCTGGCGTTTGAGCTGAAGGTCATTTGCGACATGGGGTTCGCGTCGTACTTCCTGATCACTTGGGATCTCATCAAATACGCCCGTGACAACAACATTCGTGTCGGCCCGGGCCGTGGCTCGGCCGCTGGCTGTGCCGTGGCCTACTCGCTGTGGATTACCGACCTCGATCCAATCAAGTACGACCTCCTGTTCGAACGCTTCTTGAACCCGAGTCGTGTGTCGATGCCTGACATCGACATGGACTTCGAGACCCGATACCGCGAAGACATGATCAAGTATGCGGCCGAGCGCTATGGCCGCGACCACGTCGCGCAAATCATCACGTTCGGTTCGATCAAGGCGCGCAACGCCGCAAAAGACGCGGCTCGCGTGCTCGGCTATCCGTACGGCGTCGGCGACAAGATCGCCAAAGCGATGCCGCCTATGGTGATGGGCCGCGACACCCCGCTCAAGTACTGCTTCGAAGACATCCCCAAGTACCACGACGGGTACAAGGCAGCGGCTGACCTGCGTGCGATGTACGACACCGACCCGGATATCAAGAAGATCATTGATGTGGCCCGTGGCCTCGAGGGTCTGAAGCGCTCAGACGGCATTCACGCCGCCGCTGTGGTGATCACGAAAAACCCGGTCACCGACTACGTGCCGATTCAGCGCAAACCCGCGGCGGGAACGGCCCCCGAAGATGCTCCAGTCGTCACCCAGTATGAGATGCACGGGGTAGAAGATCTCGGGCTCCTCAAGATGGACTTTCTCGGGTTGCGCAACCTCGATGTGATCTCCGACGCCGAAGCAATGATTCGCGAGCGAGGTACTCCGAACCTGGTCGTCGAGCAGTTGCCGCTCGACGATAAAAAGACGTACGAGCTGCTCTCGCGGGGTGACACGATTGGCATCTTCCAGCTCGAATCTCCGCCGATGCGTCAGCTCCTCAAGGCAATGGAGCCCACGACCTTCGAAGACATTGCCGCTGTGCTCGCTCTGTACCGACCTGGCCCGATGTCGGTCAACATGCACTACGACTTCGCCGACCGCAAAAATGGTCGCCAGGAAGTTTCTTACTTCCACGAGGATGCCAAGGAGGTACTCGGCGACACGTACGGCCTGATGATCTATCAGGAGAGCGTGATGCGTGTGGCGCAGAAGTTCGCCGGGTACTCACTCGCCGAAGCCGACAACCTGCGTAAGGCAATGGGTAAGAAGGTCCGCGAGGTCATGGCAGCAGCCCGCGACGGCTTCGAAGAGGGTGTCGTCCGGACCGGCTACGACAAGCAAATGGGTGTGGAACTCTTCGACATCATCGAGAAGTTCGCAGACTATGCCTTCAATAAGAGCCACACGTTCGGCTATGGCCTCATTACGTACCAGACCGCCTACCTGAAGGCGCACTACCCGGTCGAATACATTGCGTCGTTACTCACCAGCGTTAAGAACAACCTCGACAAGGCCGCCACGTACCTCGCCGACTGTCGGTCAATGGGCATCAAGGTGCTCACACCAGATGTCAATCGCTCGCTGATTAACTTTGGTGCTCTGTCGCCGACCGAGATTCCTGAGGGCATGTCGCTGAACGTAGGAAGCCCTGGCGCAATCACGTTCGGTCTGTCGGCTGTGCGTAACGTCGGCGAGGCACTCGTCGAGGATCTCCTTGCCGAGCGAGCCGAGAATGGCCAGTTCGCTGATTTCTATGACTTTGTCGAAAGAGTCCCGGAATCGGTGCTCAATAAGCGAACGATCGAATCGCTGATCAAGGGCGGCGGGTTCGACTCACTCGGGCACCCGCGCCGTGGGCTCCTCAGCGTCTTCGAGCACATCATCGACACGACGGTGAAGCGCCGACGTGAGCGCGAAAAGGGCGTCATGTCGCTGTTCGGGGACTGGGGCGACGACTCTGCTGGCGGTGCTGGTGGCGACAGCTTCAGCGAGCGGACACCGATCCCTGAACTCGAGTTCGACAAGACCGAGAAACTTCGTTTCGAAAAAGAGATGCTCGGTCTGTACGTGTCTGACCACCCTCTCTTCGGTGTCGAGAGCGCACTGAAACGCAAGGTCGAGCACGCACTCATCGACCTGCCAAACATGGAAGATGGCGCGCCGGTCACGGTGGGTGGAGTGATCACGAACCTCGCTCGGAAGTTCACGAAGAAGGGCGACCAGATGGCCGTCTTTCTGCTCGAGGACCTCGATGCCTCGATCGAAGTGACGATTTTCCCGCGTACTCTGGCCGAGCAGGGGCACAAGCTCGAAGACGACCTCATCGTGTCGGTCAAGGGCCGCCTCGACAAGCGTGACGAGTCGCGCTTTGGTCTGATTGGTCAGACGATCAACGTGCTCCAGGGTCTCGCCGACGGACCTGCCGTGCCACTGAGGCTGCGGCTCCCGGCAACCGCTCTCGACGAGCTCAAGATCCAACGCTTGAAGCGACTTCTCAAGGAACATCCCGGTGAGTCCATTGTCATGATCGACATCGGAATGGGCAAGGTCGTGAAGCTTGCCGACGAGTTTCGGGTTGATCTTGACCGGGTCGTTGGTGAACTTCGGATGGCATTCGGACACGACGCCGTCCTGCTCTAAGTTGGGGTGGAATGGGAGCCTGCGGGCACTCGACGGGAAATATTGTCCCTGCTCAGTGGGGTCGTTTAATCGGTCAACTGAGGTGAACCGAACTTGACGAACTGACTTGCAATTGATCCGATGAGTGAATCCGGTGGCAGAATGGTGGAGATGGCACTTGAAGTTTCGACCAATGACGCGTCCGCACTGACCGACACCGACCTCGACGAATTGGCGTCGATGGAGGAAGCATTCAGCGCCGAAGCCTTGTCCAAGGCAAAAGAAGACTGGGTGCTCATCACCACTGCACGCTTCGGCGATGCGTTGCATGGGTTCACATTTGCCACGCTGGAGCGGATCGGTGGCACGCCGTGTGTCCTGTTTGGCTTGATGAGCGTCAAGCGCTCCTCCAAGCGTGATCAGGTGCTTCGTGGCCTCATGAGCGAGGCGTACCATCGTGCGCTGATGGCGTTCCCCGATGAGGACGTGGTCGTCGGCTGTCGCTTTGTCAACGCCGATTCGGTCGTTGCGCTCAAGGATCTCGATGATTTGACACCCCGGCCTGGCAACGATGCCGTCGGCGAAGAGCGGGCATGGGGCCGTCGCCTTGCAAAGCGCTACGGCATCGACTCCAAATATGACGCCAAAACGTTTATCGCCAAATCCGGTGCGCAAGACGGCTACATGGACTTCGAGTCGGCAAAGCCCGAAACGCTCGACCCCGAGGTCGTTGCAATGTTCGAAGACGTCCCGGTCGCCAAGGGCGGCGCGATGATCGTGTACGGCTGGACCATGGCCGAAGATCTCGTCAAGCTCGGCAAGCGCTGAGCGAACATTTGAGCTCCGGTTGATGACCGAGTTCTCAGATGTCGTTCGCAGTCGGCGGATGACGAGGGCGTTCGGGAACGATCCTGTCGACCCTGCAATTGTTGACGATCTCGTCGATCTTGCTTCACGTTCGCCGAGTGCTGGCAAAACGCAGGGGTGGCACCTGGTCGTGCTTGAAGGCGCAGCCACCGCACGTTTCTGGGATCTGTCGCTGCCCGCTGACAAGCGCGCCAGCTTCCGCTGGAAGCAGTTGCTTAATGCTCCGGTGATCGCACTGCCGCTGGCTGATGCGAGCGCCTACGTCGACCGTTACGCAGAGCCAGACAAAGCGCGAACCGGCTTAGGCGAAAATGAAGCGGCTTGGCCAGTCCCGTACTGGACGATCGATACGTCGATGGCGGTGATGACGTTGCTGCTTGGCGCACAAGACATTGGCCTCGGAGCGCTGTTCTTCGGGGTGTTCAACAATGAATCAGCGATCCGAGCCGAACTGGATATCCCTGAGCACTTGGAGTTGCTCGGCGCCATTGCGCTCGGTTACCCGGTCGACAATCCAGACGACGCGGCACAGCAGGGAGCGGGCGCAGGCCGCAGTTCCATCCGCGCTCGCCGCTCACCGGATGAGATCATCCATCGGGGTGGTTGGACGGGTACCCCGCAGCACTGACCTGTCACACTCTGGTCAGGCCAGAGTGTGACAGCGGCTGTATCAGGTGCCAGTTTCAGCGGTCGTTTCTTCCGGGCGTACCGGGAGCGAAATGCGTTTGCCGGTGAGGAGCTCACTGAAGCCCTCGACGGTGTCTTGGGGTGCCTGGCATGTGTGATCTCGACAGACGTAGACGTAGCCGTCTTCGCGGCCATCCCAGAGTGGTGAGTCGTAGGGCTCACCCCAGGCCAGCACGGTGTCAGGCCGCCAGACGGACTGGGCCATGCGGACGAGGTCGGGCCGGTCGCCGACAATGACGACCTCGGTCGTGCCCCGACGGCGCAGGTCAGCTGCGATGAGTGCGTTCGAGAACATGCCAACGCCCTGGTCGACCTGTGTGCCGAGCAGCTGCAAGATGCGATCGGCCTGGTTGGTGTAGCGCATTTCTCCCGTGAGGCCAGCGAGGCGGTATAGCGCCAAGGCTGCGGTTGAGTTCGCTGACGGCAGGGCAGTATCGGTCAGACCCTTCTGGCGAGCGATCAGTGCCTCTGCATCTTCGGCGGTCGTGAACAGTCCACCTTCGACCGGGTCCCAGAACCAGTCGAGCATCGTGTCGGCAGTTTCGACGGCTGCCCTCATCCAGCGTGACTCGCCGGTGGCTTCGGCGAGGCGGGTGAAAGCGTCGACGAGGTGGGCGTGGTCGGCGGCCAGCGCCTCGTGGCGAGCCTGCGGTGCCCCGTCGGCATGCCAGGTGCGGTTCCAGCGCCCGTCGGGTCGGCGGAGTTCGCGGAGTAGGAACTCGCCGTTCTTCTTCGCAGCCTCGAGCCAAGTTGGATTGTTGAAGACCGATGCGGCCTCGGCGAGGGTTGCGAGGAACATGGCGTTCCACTCGGTGACGATCTTGTCGTCGAGCCCGGGTCGCGTGCGGGCGTTGCGGGCCTGGGCCAACCGGAAGGTGCCGTAGTCAAGCTCGCGGGGTCGCTGGAGCACGCCACGGGCCTGCAACCGGTTGGGGATTGAGCGGCGAACGGGTGCGACGACCTTTTTCTTCTTGCCCTGCTTGCTGTCGTCGGTGGCCTTGGCGCCGTGATCGACGATCTCGTAGTTGCCCTCGTCGGTAATGTCGTACCAGTCGATGGTGGCCTCGACGATCTCCTTCTTCACGTCGTGCATCGCAGCACGGGCCTCGTCGGGCGTCCAGGTGTGGAACAAACCCTCGACGCCTTTGCCCTCCGCGTCGGGGGAGTCGGCGTCTTCGGCGGAGTACCAACCTCCGTCGGGATGCTGCATTGTGGTGAGCACGTAGCCGATGGTCTCGATGAGAACCTGGCGCCACTGCGGCTGGCCGAGCACGACGAACGCGTGGAGGTAGGTCCGCACGAGCAGCGCCTGATCGGGCAGCATCTTTTCGAAGTGCGGCGTGAGCCATTCGCGGTCGGTCGAGTAGCGGGCGAAACCGCCACCGATGTGGTCGTACATCCCGCCCGAGCACATGGCGTCAAGGGTGGTGACGATGATGTCCTTGGCTGCGTCGGCGCCGTTTGACATGTAGGCGCGGAGCATGAGTTCGAGGTTGAACGTCGACGGAAACTTCGGGGCTTGGCCGAACCCGCCCCACTCGGGGTCGAATGCCTTGCCGAGTCCTTGCACCGCGTTGTTGAGTTGTTCGACGTTAGGGATTTCAGTACCGGCTGAGAGCTCGGCGGTGCGATTGACGGCAGTCATCAACTGGCCGATGTTCTTGCGAATGTCGTCGGGCCGCTCTGTGTACACCTCGGTGATTGAGGTCAGCAGTTGGAGGAACTGTTCCTTTGGAAAGTACGTGCCGCCGTAAAAGGGTTCGCCATCGGGCGTCATGAACACGGTCATTGGCCAGCCGCCGCGCCCGGTCATGGCCTGCACGGCATCCATATAGAGCTGGTCGACGTCAGGGCGTTCTTCGCGATCTACCTTGACGTTGACGAACATCTCGTTCATCTGCGCTGCGACTTCGGCGTCTTCGAAGCATTCATGGGCCATTACGTGGCACCAGTGACACGACGAGTATCCGACCGATAGCAGCACGGGGACGTTGCGCGCCTTTGCCTCAGCAAACGCATCGGCGCCCCACGGGAACCAGTCGACTGGATTGTCGCGGTGCTGGCGCAGGTAGGGAGACGTCTCGTCGGCAAGCCTGTTCATCGTCGGGAGGGTAACGCCGCAGAAAGCGGCGATGACGGTGTCTGAAGCGCCACCGGACAAGGCCGAAACCAAGTGGGTGTTGGGCCCCTCGCTCGCGTTACCGCCACACGCATCGTTGGCTGGATCATCGTCGGATTGATTGCTGGTGGCATCGCCCGATGGATTGTCAAGGACGACCGGAGCGGCTGCATCTACACGATGGTCGTCGGCGTGCGCGACGCGCTCATCGGCGGCTGGCTGATGTCCGCGATCGACAGTGAGGGAGTCAAGGAGTTTTCCCTACGGAGTATCGGCGTCGCAGCGATCGGCGCGGTGCTGTTGTTGCTCGTGCTGCAGGCCTCTGGCGGACGCGGAGCAATTCGTCGTCGATAATCGATCAGATGACCGATCTCAAGAGCCGACCCGTTCAGACGCCAGTGGAGTGGAAGCCGCCGTCGCAGTGGACGATCTCGCCGGTTGTCTTTGGGAACCAGTCAGAGAGCATGGCGCACACAGTGCGGGCGACGGGCTCGGAGTCGTTGACATCCCAGCCCAGGGGAGCGCGGCCGTCCCACACGTCTTCAAACTTGGCAAAGCCGGGGATCGACTTCGCGGCCATCGTGCGGATCGGGCCGGCGGCAACGAGGTTGCAACGAATGCCCTGAGGCCCAAGCTCTTTGGCGAGGTAGCGCGACAGGCTTTGGAGCGCCGACTTGGCAACGCCCATCCAGTTGTATGCGGGCCAGGTGACCGAGTTGTCGAAGTCGAGGCCGACAATTGAGCCGCCCGGTTGCATGAGCGGCACGAACGCGTCGGCAAGGGCTTTGAGCGAGTAGGTCGACACGTGCATGGCAATGGCGACGTCGTCCCACGGGGCGTCCATAAAGTTGTCACCGAGGCACGACGCAGGTGCGAAACCAACAGCGTGCAACACGCCATCGACGCGCCCCCACTTTGTTGCCAGCGCCTCACGTACAGCGACACCGTGCTCGGGCACGGTGACATCGAGCTCGAACACTTCGATTTCGGAACCGTCTGGGTTCGTACCGAGCTTGCGCGCGGTGCGTTGCGTCAAGCGCAGCGCTCGCCCAGCGCCCGTAAGGACAATGTTCGCGCCCTGTTCCTGCGCAATCTTTGCCACGCCGAATGCGAGCGACGCATCGGTGAGGACTCCGGTGATCACGATGTTTTTTCCGTCGAGCAGACCCATCCGCCGAAACGTAGTCGCTGGAGCGCCCTGTTTTTGTGTGAGCGGTGAGAGCGTCGGTCGCTGGAATCGCTCACGCAAAACTCGGCCGTGTTTTTTGAGTACATAAAACGGGGCTGAATCGGTGGTGGGAGCTGTGACTCGCGCCCAAGACCTGCGGGGGTGCGGCAGCGATGTGGCACCCTGACCCTGTGATATCGATAGGAATGAAACAGGGCACTGCGAGCGTTGAGCGATGACAATGCAACTTTTCGACACAGCGCGCCGCCAAATCGTCCCCTTCGAGCCAGGCGAGAACGTCCTGATGTACACGTGCGGCATTACGCCCTACGACGCAACGCATCTCGGCCACGCGGCCACATTTATTGCATACGACATGCTGCAACGCCGGCTGATTGACATGGGCCACACCGTCAGGTGTGTCCGCAATGTCACCGACGTCGACGACCCGTTGTTCGCCAAGGCTCGTGAGCTTGGCGTGCACTACCTCGACCTTGCCGCATCGGAAGAAGCTCGCTTCGAGCGCGACATGGAAGCACTCAATGCGCTGCCGGTCGCGTCCAGCCCGCGTGCGTCGTCGGCCATCCCTGACATTCGGGGCTTCATCGGCATGGTCCTCGACCGAGGCTTCGCCTACGAGGCGGGCGGCTCGGTTTACTTCGACGTATCGAAGGTCGACTCGTTTGGTTCAATGAGCGGCTATTCCGAAGAGCAGATGATTGCCTACGCCAAAGAGCGTGGCGGCAAGGTCGACGACCCGAACAAGAAGTCTCCGCTCGACTTCGTTTTGTGGCACCCCTCGGCATCTGATGAGCCGGCGTGGGACACGATGTGGGGCGCAGGCCGTCCGGGCTGGCATATCGAGTGTTCCGCCCTCGCCCTGCGCGAGCTCGGTACGACGATTGATCTCCACGGGGGCGGTGCGGACCTGATCTTCCCGCACCACGAGTGCGAAAAGGCGCAGTCCGAAGCGGCGACCGGCGAGCAGTTCGTCAAGCACTGGATGCATACGGCACTCATCTCGATGGATGGCCAGAAAATGTCGAAGAGCCTCGGCAACCTCGTGTTCGTCGATGCACTGCGCGAGGAGTACGACCCGCGCTCGATTCGCCTCGCAATCATCGAGCACAATTACCGGGTCGAATGGGAATGGGATGACGAGCTGATGCCGCGCAACAAGGCGCGCCTCGAATCGTGGCTCGCCAACGATGCGTCCAATCTCAAACTGCTCGACCAGGTGCGCGAGCGCCTCGACGACGACCTCGACACGCCGGGCGCGCTCGTTGCGATCGATGCTGCTGCAGCAGCAGGCCACGGTGTCCGCGAAGCAGCAGAACTGCTTGGCGTCAACTTCGAGTGATTGGCGTGCGCCTCGATTTACGACGCGTTCACCCGGTCGCCTTCCCTGCGTCACCCCGGTGCTCTACTGTTGGCTTTCATGAGCGATGGTCCAGGAGTTGGCACCCTGCAACGTCGGGTGCGCAAAATCGGTGCTCCCGTGATGTCGAAACTGTGGGATATCAAGCTCAGTGGCTACGAACGCCTTCCAGCCAACGGGCCCGCAATTCTGTGCCCAAACCACATCTCGTTCCTCGATTCTGCGTTCTTGGCTTTTACGGTGCCCCGCAACATTTCGCTTGTGGGCAAGGCCGAGTACATGGACTCCTGGAAGACCAAATTTTTGTTCCCGGCGATGGGCATGATCCCGATCGACCGTTCGGGCGGATCTGCGAGCAACGGTGCGCTCGACGCAGCTGAAAAAGTACTCAACCGGGGCGAGTTGTTCGGGATTTATCCCGAAGGCACCCGGAGCCGCGACGGCACCCTTGGCAAGGGCCGCACCGGTGCAGCGCGCTTGGCCATGAAGGTCGGCTGCCCGATCTATCCGGTTGGCATCATTGGAACCGACGAAATCCAGCCACCCGATGCCAAGGTCCCCAAGCTGCGTAGGGCCGCCGAAATCAAGATCGGTCGTCCGATCAAACCCGAGCGGTACATGAACCGCGGCGCTGAGCACATGGCTTGGCGATCGATGATCGATGAGGTCATGTTCGAGGTCCGCGAGCTCTCCGGCCAGACCTACGTCAACCAGTACCACGGCCAGACCGCCGCGTCGGAGCCAATTGTTGCGGCCCGAGTGGGCCATGTCACCGACGCGGCCAACCGGTTCGAGCAGCAGCAGGCCGACGAAGCAAGAATCGCGCTGGCCGCAAACAGCTGAGCAGAGATCCCTGAGCAGCGGTCAATCCGAAACCGTTCGCCGGACAACGGGCCATCGCTTCTATCCTGGCGGTTCATGTCGAACATCACGATCTCGCTTCCTGACGGAACGACGCGCGAACTGCCCGAAGGCTCAACAGTCCTCGACCTCGCCGCGTCGATTGGTTCAGGCCTCCGCAAGGCCGCTGTGGCCGCAACGATTGCCGGGCACGAGACTGACCTCACCACAACGCTGGCCGAGGGCGATGTGGTGTCGGTCATCACAAACAACACGGACGAAGGCCGCCACGTCCTGCGCCACTCGACGGCGCACGTCCTTGCGCAGGCGGTGACGCAGCTTTACCCGGGTGCGAAGTTCACGATTGGCCCAGCTATCGAGAACGGCTTCTACTACGACTTCGATCTTCCCGACGGCAAGACGTTCAACGACGACGATCTGACAGTCATCGAGAAGCAGATGAAGGAGATCGTCAAGCAGAACCAGCCATTCACGCGGTCCGAGCACACGATGGCTGAGGCGAAGGAACTGTTCGCCGACCAGCCGTACAAGGTCGAGATCATCGAGCGCGTCGAGTCGATTCAGCAAGAGGGCGGCGCAGCCGACTCAGAAGACGCTGGCGAAGTCAGCGGCGGCGGCGTGATCAGCGCCTACCGCAACACCGACGAGTTCGTCGACATGTGTGTCGGGCCGCACGTGCCTAGCACCGGCAAGCTTGCCTTCTTCAAGCTGCAGCGGGTCTCGGGCTCGTACTGGCGCGGCAACGAGAAGGGCCCCCAGCTTCAGCGCGTCTACGGCACGGCCTGGGAGTCGAAGCAGGCGCTGGCCGAGCACCTCCATCAGCTTGAAGAGGCACTCAAGCGCGATCACCGCAAGATCGCTGTCGAACAAGACCTGCTCAGCTTCCCGAGCAAGCTCGGTGGCGGGCTCGCCGTGTGGCACCCGAAAGGCGCCATCATCCGCAAACTGATGGAGGATTACAGCCGTCAGCGTCACGAGAGTGGCGGTTACGACTTCGTCTATTCGCCGCACCTCGCAAATGCGAACCTCTTCGAGACGTCTGGCCACCTCGACTTTTACGCCGACGGTATGTACCCGCCAATGGAGATGGACAACGGCACGTATTACCCCAAGCCGATGAACTGCCCGATGCACTGTTTGATTTTCGACAGCCGTCAGCGCAGCTATCGCGAGCTGCCGCTCCGACTCTTTGAGCTGGGCACCGTGTACCGCTACGAGCGCGCCGGCACGCTGCACGGCCTCATGCGGATCCGTGGCTTCACCCAGGACGACAGCCATATTTACTGCACCGAAGAACAGCTCGCAGGCGAAGTCGCTGGCCTCCTCGACTTTGTGCTGTCTGTCCTTCGTGCGTTTGGTTTCGAAGACTTCACGTTCAACCTGTCGACGCGTGACCCTGACAAGTCGGTCGGCACCGACGAGATCTGGGAGACCGCGACGACGGCGCTCCGTGAGGCGCTCGACTCCCACGGCCTCGAATACGCGGTCAAAGAGGGCGATGCAGCCTTTTACGGCCCCAAGATCGACATCGATGTGCGAGATGCGATTGGCCGGTCCTGGCAGCTCTCGACTATCCAGGCCGACTTCCAGCTTCCCGAGCGGTTCGACCTCGAGTACGTCGGCGCTGACAACAACCGGCACCGGCCGATCATGTTGCACCGTGCCCTGATGGGCTCGATCGAACGATTCTTCGGCGTGCTCATTGAGCACTACGCCGGCAACTTCCCGACATGGCTGGCGCCTGTGCAGGTCCGGGTCCTGCCTGTGTCGTCACCGCACGAGGAGTACGCCGCAGAAGTGGTTGCGGCACTCAAGGCAGCAGGCGCACGCGTCGACATGGCGGTTGCGGACGATGGTCTCGGTAAACGCATCCGTAACGGCAAAATCGACAAGATCCCATACGTTCTCGTCGTGGGCGACGACGACGTCGCAGCGCGCACCGTTGGCGTCAATGTTCGCACCGACATGCAGGCCGAAGGCGCGCCTGACGTCGAGCGTGATGTGCCTCTCGATGGTTTTGTTGAGCGCTTCCAAGCGGAAGTCGCCGACGCTCAGACGGCAGCGCTGCAGGCCTGATGCTCGAACAGATCTGGTCAGGGTGGCGTTCGAGCTACGTGGTCGGGGCGGGAGCCACTCAGGCAAAGGGCCTGGAAGCAAACGATTCGAGCGTGTTCACTCAGTTACTCGAGTCGGGCTTGCCAGACGAGGAGACGCACATCGTGCACCGTGCCGAGCACGTCTTCTCGATCGTCAATATTCATCCGTACACGTCCGGTCACGTGCTCGTTCTGCCGTACCGCGAGGTGGCGGAAATCGAGCTGCTGACGGCCGAGGAGAACGCTGAGCTCTGGGCCGTCACGACGCAGGCGGCTGCGGTGGTGCGTGCGGAGTACAAACCCCACGGCATGAACATCGGGCTCAATCTGGGCCGTCCAGCTGGCGGCTCAATCCCCACGCATCTCCACATGCACGTCGTTCCGCGGTGGACTGGCGACTCGAACTTCATGTCAACGATTGCCAACGCCCAGACGCTGCCTGAGGCTCTCGTTGTTACTGCCAGTCGCATCCGTACAGCCTGGAACGCGCAGACCGCCTGAACATTTACTGAGATAGCGGTTCCTGAGATACCGGGTCCCGGGAATCTCAGGTGGCCGACCTCGATGTAGCGCTCGTAGGCTCTGCGGTGATGACCGACGACCAGATCGACGTGCTGCCTGACGACTTGAACCCAGCTGGGTTCGTCGGCGCCTATCTCTTTCCCGACAACAGCCGTCGGCGCTGGCCGGGAGCGATATACCTGGGCCTTGCAGCAATTGCTGCGCTCGTCTACTTCGTTGCCACCGACGCAGCCGTGGTGAACACGGGCTGGCTCGTCGGAGCTGTGGTGCTTGGCGCTGTTGGAATCTTCTCGATCACGAGTGGCTGGCGGATGACTGTGGACGAAAAGCAAGCGCTTGTTGCCGCCCAGGGTGCAGTCGGTTTTGCCGTCGGACATGCCTCGGCACAGCAGGTCTGGCGTGGCTTTCGGAGCCGCCCGACATGGCGCGTGCTCTGCTACTCGGCCGAAGAACCCCCCGTCCAGCGCGGCCTGGTTCTGGTCGATGCAGTCGACGGGCGAATCCTGGAGCACCTCATCGAGGAGAACGACGAGACCGAGTAAGGTCATTGCAACATGTTTGACGGCACCTTCAGAAAGCCGGTCGACAGAGCGGTCAAGCCGATCGGCGCACTTTTGCGCAAGACCCGCTTGACCCCCGACCACCTCACCATCGTTGGCCTGCTGGTCGGCATCGCAGCGGCAGTTGCCATTGGTTTCGGTCGTCTCTGGGTCGGACTTGCCCTCGTGATTCTGGCAGCGCTCCCCGACCTCCTCGACGGTGCTCTGGCCAAAGCCTCAGGAACCTCCAGCCAACGGGGTGCTTTTTTTGACTCGACGGTCGACCGCGTCACCGACTCGCTGCTGCTTGGTGGTATCGGCTGGCATTTCGCGCTGACCGAAGATCCCCGCCTCGTGCTGCTTCCGTTCGCCGTGGCGTCGATTTCATCGGTGATCAGCTACCAGCGGGCAAAGGCAGAGTCGCTTGGAATCGAAGCCAAAGGTGGTCTGATGGAGCGCGCTGAGCGGATTATTGCGATCCTCGTCGGTCTCGCCTTCAATGTCCTCCTCATTCCGATTCTCTGGATCATGCTGGTTCTTACTTCAATCACGGCACTCCAGCGATTCTGGAAGGTTTGGAACGCGGCCGATGTTGCACCGGTCACGGCCGCCCGGATCGAGATGCGTCGCTCACGTCGCCAAAGCCGCCGAGTTGCTCGAACAGCGCTTCGCCGCACCAGCATCCCACGCCGCAAGCCGTGAGCGGCCGAGCAGCGGCGCCTGAGTCTCTGCGTAACGTCGCGTGAGCGACGATCGGGGTTTCAACGCTGCGGGCACTCCGAGTTGGGGCAATCTCGCCGATCCGCGCTGGCACGCTGACCAACTTACGAACCGCATCACCACGAACTCGTACAAGGCAGGAGCGCTCGCAGCACGACTTCTGCCCGGGGCCGTCGCTGCTGGGCTGGCAACGCCTGCCGGCTTGGGCGCCAACTTTGCAAGCCCGGAACGCCGGGCGATGATCGAGCGGCACCTCCAGCGCGTTGACCCAACGTTGCGCGGCCTGCGGCTGCGTCGAGCCGTGCAGGAGTCGTTTGACTCCTATGCCCGCTACTGGATCGAGAGTTTTCGGCTCCCCGCTATGTCCAAACGTGTCGTGGCCCGATCGTTCCGAGAAGATGGATACCAGCACCTCCTCACGGCGCTCGATGCGGGAAAGGGCGCGATCATCGCGCTCCCCCATCTGGGCGGTTGGGAATGGGCTGGCCGCTGGATTGCCGACCGCGGGCACCCGATCACCGTGATTGTGGAGCGACTCGATCCTCCTGAGTTGTTCGACTGGTTTGTCGATCTGCGGTCCAAACTCGGGATGACCGTCGTCCCGGTGGGACCCGAGGCGGGCAAGGCCGTCATCCGGGCGCTGAATAACAACCACGTCGTCTGTCTGTTGTCTGATCGTGACATCCAGGGCGGTGGCCCCGAAGTCGAGTTTTTTGGCGAGCGCACCACCTTGCCCGGCGGTGCAGCGACTGTCGCTTTGCGGACCGGAGCGCCGATCCTGCCGACCGGCATTTACTTCACGGATCGATTCGATGGTCACCTCGGGTACGTCCGTCCGCCGATTCCAGTCGAACGGCAGGCCAAACGACTTCGTGATGACGTTCAGCGGATCACTCAGGCCATTGCCCAGGAACTGGAAGTCCTGATCCGTCGAGCCCCGTCGCAGTGGCACTTGTTTCAACCCAACTGGCCGAGCGACCCGGGCTACGAGCACCACCCCAGGTAGACACCTTTTCCAATGTCGACCCCGGTCCGTTCTGGTCAGGCAG
>Ga0115001_10001126_pt1 | contig 20548 bp, 18 predicted proteins | sample ArcticOcean_MG_C_12_FD_89869 | JGI IMG/M metagenome (GOLD analysis project Ga0115001, IMG submission 89869) | Marine microbial communities from western Arctic Ocean - ArcticOcean_MG_CB8_130 | ecosystem: Environmental > Aquatic > Marine > Oceanic | place: Arctic Ocean: Canada Basin | collected... | reverse complement strand
TTTTTTTGTATTTCTGCATCCTGCCATCGATGCGGTCATTTTGCGATTATCCACGATCGATTTGGTCAAGATGTACGAGTAGAGATTCAGTTTGTTAATTTCAGCAACTCATGAGCATGACAGACTTCTTGAGAAAAAATATCTAAAATCTACGAGAAAGATATCGAGTCATCAGCTCAAAACGATAGAAAACGATCATACGAGTCGATTAGTATCTTAATATCGATCTATATTAAAGAAATGGCTAACGTCATTGCAAAAAGTTCCACGGTTTGAACTAAAGTTCCCACGGTTTGCCGTCCAGCTCTTTGTTTCTTCTTTTTTGTCAGAAAAAGAAGAAAAAGGAAACAGCGTGCTGGATTTTTCCAAGGGATACAACTATTTCTTCGCAAACTCTTCTAATAAAAAGTTACTCAAAAACGCGGCAACGAAGCCGCTCTCTTCTTCGTAAGTGTTTTCATAAAAATCGTAGTTCTTCTTCACGTGTTCTGTTTGTTTCGCCCAATTCGGATCGTTCTTTTCTAGTTTCACAAAGCGTTTAATTTCATCGTAATCGAACACGATTGGTAAATTATTTCCGCTTGACGAAAATTCGTTCGTGACGACGAATTGAACTTTACCGCCGCCTTTATTATTAGTATCAGTAGATGCTACGACTAAATCTAAAGTATACCCGAATAATAATTTAACCGCATCTTTGAATTTATTCGTAGTCGCTTGGAAAACTTGCAACAAACGCTGTTCCTTCTTTTGTAATTTTTCAATTTCTGTGTTATTGTTAGTATTGTTATTATTGTTATTGTTATTGTTATAAGATGCCGCTTTCAAGGAAATAATCTCCTTTTCCAAGCCTCGAATTATTTCATTCGTAAACGGACTTTGCTTTGTTTGCAAGATTTTTTGAAACTTGTCATCATTCGCGGACATCTTTTTCAAGTTTTCAATCTCGGCTTCTTTTAAATCAATCGCAGATTTCAAACGCATCGCTTCTATTTTCTCCTCCTCGAACAACTTTTCAATACGTTCTTTTTCAATCTCTTCCTGTTTCCATTTTTGTTCAAACGAATCCTTTTTTGTTCGTTCAACCTTTAATGATTTCTCAGTTTCAGCTAATTTTTCCGAAAGCTCTATTGTATTCGTTTGCAGAGAACTGATTTCGATATCGTTTCTAATCAGCTTATTATTATTATTATTATTATTATCATTATTATCATTATTATTATTCAAATCACCGCTACTATCTTTCAACGACAATAATTGGTCGTTCTCAATCTCTTTCGAACGCAGCTTCTCTTTTGCACGCGTCAATTTCGCTTCAGTCGACCTTAAGCGTTCTTCCAAAGCTTCGATTGATACCATTTTGTTCTTTAAAACTTCTCCTTGCGAAGCGGATGCTTCTAAAATTTTCAACTCTTCGCGAAGGATCTTAATCAACTGGTCTTTTTCGTCATCATCGTTATTATTCATCATCGCCATCATCGATTGATTGTTACTATTGTTATTATTGTTATTATTTATTTCTAAGACGCGCTGTTTCTCTGCATTAAACGCTTTCTTTAACTCCTTATTAATTTCTAAAGCTTCTTCTAATTTTGCCTCGATTGATTTTCTCTCGTTCAAAGAGAAGCGTAAATCTTGGACTTCCATCTCTAACTCTGCGTTTACTGTTTCGCACGAGTTCAAGCGTTTGCGCATCTTTTCAATGACTTCGTTTTCTTCCCTCACTACATCTTCCATATCATCGCCTTCGTCGTCCATGACTTTCTTCTCTAAAGCGGCTACTCTCGTTTTTAGCTTTACCGATTGTTCGCGAAGTTTCTCGAGTTCGCCCTCAGCTCGTTCGCGAGCTTCGATTTCCTTTTTATATTTCAAAACTATCGCGTGATGATTTTCATTATCATCATTATCGTTATTATTCTTATTATTATTATTAGCATGCATAATCACAGCGAGTTCTCGATCTTTACTCTTGCTTCGTCCTCCTCTCTCGGGCGAAGGCGTTACGCTTTTCGTTCTTCTTCTTCTTCTTCTTCCATCATTAGGAGTGCTATCATCATCATCATCGTCATCATCTACTCTCTTCTGTAGCATCAATTTCGCTTCCGCACTCACTCTCTTCAACTCTGACTCGGCCAACATCGCTTTCAACCCTTCGCTCTCGCGCTCTCTCTCGATGGATACCTTCTTCAAATATTTATAGTGCTCTAAGAATTCGGTCTTCACTAGGTTCGTTTCCGCGTACGCGTTCTTATAATCATCATCACGATCGTGCGCGTAATCATCAGTATCTTCGATTTTCTGTTTCTTCTTTTCTGTTTGTTTTTCAGTAGGAGATTCTTCGTTAATAATATTCCTCCTCTTCTTTAGGAGAGTTTGTTGGATATCTTCGTCTTCGTCCCCAGAATCTTCTTCTTCTTCTTCTTCTTCTTCATTCTTCGTAAGAGATGGAGATGGATTCAAATCAGTAGTAGCAGTATTTAGTTGTTTGATTGGGGTAACGCTTCTAGATCGCGTATTGCGACGGTTATCGGGTGATCGAGAGGAAGACATTTTTTATAGAATAAGTTTTGCGTCCCGTGAAAGAATGGGGACTGGATTGGCAGGGCCCTCTTGCTTACGCGTGTATGAATAGGACGAGATATAACATATCCATTTTATGTATATATGCTACTAAGTTATATTAATATAATATTGAAATTATCTAGCTAATTGTTGTAATCTTACTCTTACTCTCTTACTCTCTTTCACTCCCACCCACGTTGTTTAAAGCTATATCTCTTACTCTTACCGATTCTTTCTTCACCTTACTTCGTCAAGAGCGTCGAGGCGGTTGAAGATTCGTACCTCCAGTTCGGCTCCAACTTCTTCGCGAGTCTGTAATATCTCGCCAATCTGTGGATTCTGGACTCGACCAAGATCAATCGAAACTTGGAGTCCATATCTTTGCGGTTTCTTTCCAAGTGCTTACGAACTGAAACGGCTTTTTTGATCAAGCAATACAAATCCTCCGGTAGAGTCGGGGCCAAACCTTGAGCCTTCAAGATGCGCATGATTTTAGAGTTCGTGACGGATGAGACTTGCGGAATGCCGTGCGAATCTCTCAAGATGATGCCAATTTGCGACGGCGTCATACCTTTCTTCGCCATCTTCCCAATCATGTCTTTGATTTCATCTGGAGTGATCTTGCACCATGCTGGCGCAGATCGTTTATACGGGAGGGATGATTTAGACATCCCTTTACCACTGCTGTGCATACGACCCATGTTTGCTTATGTTATTTATATTAATATCTGTTCGCGTGGAAAAACAAGAGATGAAGAGAAGGGAGTGGTCAGTAAAACTATTCATCACGATTTACTAATCGATTTTTGTGCGAAGAGGGCTTTCTCTTCCTCTCGCATGCGTTCGCGAAATCGAATGCGCGCTCGTGAAAGCACCAACATACGAAGATCAACGAATCCGTTAAAAGACCAAAACACGCACAAAAGAAACCATTACACTCCATAACGTCGAGTTATACATAGTTCCCTCCATTCATCAATCTCTATCAATTTCTGTCGCACGACACAGATTAGCGCTTAAATCGCGCTCTTTTCGCGCTCCACAAACAAAATTCACACGCGCGCGCTCGTTAAAAAAAACACGATCGCCCGCGATATCGACCGTGAATCTAATCACTCTCATATTAATGAGTACTACTTTCCACTGTATGAGCGTACCTTTTAACGTTCGCGTTCGTGCGTACAAGAAGTAACGTTTTCCCTGATGCGCTTCGTGTTTTTTTCCCTACAGCAATAACTCTACTTTTCCTGTATTTCTCTTTTTCAGATTTTCAGAGCATTTCAGCAAAAACAAAGGGGAAAACAAAAACGGGACATCGGGACAGAAATATGCTGCGCTCGCTCGCGAAACGCGCGGTGCAATCGCGCGCGTCGCTCTCGCAAAGAGCTGCCGCTGCTCGCGCTCCTTCATCGTTATCACCCGGAATTTTCGTGGAAAAGGTTCGTTCCGTTTCGATACTTTTTTATTCGTTTATGTTTAGTATTTTTTTAATGCTTCGTGTGTGTGTTTGGGGAGGAGATCGGATCGACTTCTGAGGGGCAGTTTTTGATCCGCAACGCGTGTTTATGTTTTTGTGATCGAAGGAGTGCTACGTTATCTCGTTATTATACGTATCGTTACTGACAAATGAATAATCTCTCTCTCTCTCTTTCACTGTGATAATGATGATCTATGTATATCTTCCATGGACACAGTCGTCCTTCGCGACCGATGCAGTGGTCACAGATTTCGAACATTCGACCGGTTTATATCGCTCCGAGCTCGAGGGCCTCGCAAAGGGAAAGGATATTTTTGACCATTACGATTTCACGAGAGCGCCGAAAGGAACGAAGGACGCGCCGTGTGTCGTAGAGTCGGAAATGGATTACAGAGTAGTTGGAGTGACTGATCCGGATGATGATTCGATCGTGATTTGGGGACGGCTCGAGCAAGGAAAAGGGCCGATGTTAATCGGAGACGAATGGTTCGTACATAAACGTGTTGGAGGAGGCGGACATCATTAATGAACGAAAAAAAAGTGAAGAGGATGGAAAAAAACGGTCCTAGTGCGCGGATATCATCTCAAGACGTTTTGATAAGCCGCGTTTTGCGAAGCGATATAAATCGAGCTCCCGCGCTCATCAAGTCGTCTTCGCGTTGTAACATTACATATTACGAAAAATAAATAAATACGAATCACTCTATCGTCTATGGTATTTTAGTTACATGCAACACCTGCATTTCAGTCCTTTCGTTTTTGAGTTTGAGCGACGAAGCTAACGAGGTGCTACACTACTACGTGCATATCGCGCAAGTTTGGATTTTTACGTTCAATCCTCGTCAGAAAAAACTAAACTCAAAATGTTCGCGCAGACGACGACCGCACGAATTAAAGTTTCACAAACCAAACAAGAACGACAACGACGACGACGACGACGAGAAAACAATCATACTATTAACAACAACAACTACGCGCATAGTAACAATAATAATAATAATAATAATAATAGTATTGATAATGATAACGATGTGATAAAAATGAACAGAAGAAGACAAATCGCAACTCTTGCTGCAGCTATTGCTTTAGTAAAGCCGAACAATGCGATTGCAGCATATGGCACCGCATCAGGTGCGGCCGATGATGTACAGAAAGCGCAAGTGACGTATGTGACGTTCTATGGCGCAGCCGAACCACCGGCGACGTATGGCAAAGTAGGTGGGACGACAGAAAATAGAGCGAAATATTCGTTTTCAGTACCTTCAGATTGGAAGGAAGAAGCGACTTCGAAGGTCGAGAAAGGCTCTGCTGGATGGGATTCACATTGGCGACCGAGGAGTTCGAAAGATGTCAGAGCCGTATGCGTGACCTTGAACCGCGCTGGCGAAGACGGGCAAGAGTTTTCGTTACAAGAGACGACGATCAACGCCTTGGCCGGGTCTGACCCGGAATTACAGGACGCTTTATTAAGCGGGAACTTGAAATCGAAACGATCCACGATTGATGGACAAGAATATGTGACTTATGATATCGAAGCGAATCCGTATTATGGCGTAAAGGCGACTGTTGATGGAACAGGGAGATTGTTCGCGTTCATAATCGCGGCTCCAGATAACGTCTATAAGAAAGAACGAGCGACTTACGAAAAAATGCTCGCGAGTTTTAGAACGTACATCTTAGATACGACGAAATGAAGAATGATGTGTTTTATATAATAAGAAAATGGTACTGCGATATTTATGCTTTATTTTATGCTCTCTATAAGAAACCTCTCATCACGGACTCAACGTCTCAATGCTCTCAACGTCTCATGCTCTCATCAAGGGATCGACTCTTTCTCGCTTTTGCATCAGTAGAGGAATTTTTCTTCACAAAAAAGGTTATTACTATATTAATATATTATACGAATTATGAGTGATCACGAGGTTGAAACGTTCGAATCCACCGATGCCGGGGCTTCTAAAACTGTCCCAATGCAAGCCGGTTCTTGCCGTAAGGGTGGTTTCATTTGCATCAAAGGACGTGCTTGCAAGGTATGTTTTTACTGCGCGCCTATTTTTTACTACGGTGCTCGAGTGCGAGAGAACGGCTCGTGATTTAAAGCAAGCGCGCGCGCGTGCGCGACTTGATTCAGGTTTTTTAAGTGATATAATCGAACGCGCGTTGTATTCCTACGTTTAATTACGTATGAGTGTTCATGATTTCATTTATAACGTCGGTCTCATCGATTGAAACGTTTAACGCGCGACGTTGAAAAAGGGCTCCCGCAGATGATTTGGAATCTCGCTCTCCCTCTTTTGTTACGACAAACAAAAACAACAAAGCACGAAACAAAAACAAAACGAGTTTCAAATATATACTTATTATTATACTTATTATTATTATTACTTTTAACAATAAATATAGATTATTGACGTTTCCACGTCCAAGACTGGCAAGCACGGTCACGCGAAGTGCCACTTTGTCGCCGAAGACATCTTCAACGGCAAGCGCTGCGACGAACTCGTCCCGTCGAGTCATAACTTGGAAGTCCCAGTCGTCACAAAAGTCGAATACACGTTGCTCGATATCGATGACGATGACCACATGTCTTTGATGGATGAAAAGGGAGATACGAGAGAAGACTTGAAGCTTCCGGATGACAGATGCGGGGAAACCGCGTTTGCGTTGGCGAACGAAGTGCAAAAGAAATTTGAAGAAGGCGCGGAACTCACGGTGACCATCATGTCCGCTATGGGCATCGATCAGCTCTCTGGGTTTAAAGAAGCTTTATAATCAAATTAAAACTTTCATATATATATATTGATTTATATTAGTTTTATAGAGTGAGATTTACATAATAATAATAATAAGAGCAAGAGAGAGAGAGAGGGTTGAGATTGAGAGCTAAGAGAATGAGCTGAAAATCGTCTCGCCTCTCGCATACAGTAGCGAGTTTTATATAGTTTGCGGACAGTGCGTTTCGCGAATGACGAGAGCAGCAACACTTAAACACACAAACACACACACAATAGGTTGTGCACACGAATAGAAAGAGAGAGAGAGAGAGGAAGGAAAAATAATTTATAATAATTGAAAAACTTACTTACTTAACATAGGAACACTTTCTCGTTCGCTGCTCGTACCCAATAATCAGTATGCTCTGTTTTCGTCATTAAACTAACGCTCTCGTTTAGTAAATAAATATAATGTCAAACGCGGTTGATAATATCTGCGCCAACTTCGAAGAAGTCGGTCAGGTCAGTGAAACCATCGTCTTATTCTTCTTTGCGTGTGCGCCTGTGTGTTTAACGAGCGATTGAGTCTAAGGAAGACTGTTCGTTGCTCGTGGAACGGATTAGATTTTGTATTCCCTCGCGTTCTTCTTCTTCTTCTTCTTCTTCTGCTTTAAACAATAAATGATAATAAACACGATTGACATGTCATTAACTTCTTCATCATTTTAACGAAATACTTGAAAACAATACGTGATTGAATGTGTAGGCATTCGCACAACATTACTATCAACAATTCGACAGCGATCGATCACAGCTCGCACAACTCTATAACGAAACGCATTCGATGTTAAATTTCGAACATTCGAGCTCACGGCCAGGTCAATACAAAGGCGCGAGACAAATAGTCGAGAAATTACAACAACTTCCGTTCCAAAGAGTACAACACCAAGTTGTCACGATTGATACGCAACCGACACCGAACGGGGGAGTTTTGGTGTTTATATGTGGGAATTTGTTAATCGACGAAGAGACGCAGCCGCAGAAATTTGCGCAGACGTTTCAGTTGATGCCGACCGAATCGGTTGGATTACCGGCGGGGAGCTTTTTTATTTTCAACGATGTTTTTCGATTAAACGTTGGATGAATCCAGTATTAGATTTGTAATTTTATAGAATATATAATAATATATGTAGTAGATACTTATTATTATTTATTGCAACAGACGCGTGGATTCTTCGTCGTACTTCACGGCTCCGAGTTTCTTCTTATTTTGACTACTGAATTCTCTATAATGAACTGTTACGAACGCAATTGCGATGCAAATAAACGCTACCAAAGCGATGGATTCAGCTAATGGCGAATGCTTGAACATCATAGCGCTCGCTAAATGAACATCTGATTCGCCTAAAGCTGCTCTAAAAGCCGAATCGCTCTCTCCCAACGCCGCGAGCGCGTTGTAAATAGCGCGTGGGCGACAAGATTGAGGCGGTCCGTGCTCTTGTTCGTCACATCTGAATTTTCCTAAAAAGCCATACGCTTCGCTAAACATCTTAAATTGCGCCTCTTTCGCAGCCGGTCCTTTCCAGTTTTGAATTTTTTGCTTGAACATTTTAGCCTCGCTAAACATAAATCGCATATCTTCGCATGATTTCACGTTCCATTTACCGATTGGCTGATCAAAACTACTCGCGTCGGAAAACATGTTTCGCATGGCTTTCACTTTTTCGACGTTCCAGTTCGAAATATCGCTATTGAACTTTTTCGCGCCCATGAACATGCCGCTCATGTTTATCACCTTTGCAGTATTCCAGCGATTGATAGGTCGATTAAAAGTTTTTGCATCGTGGAACATGTCTTGAGCGTTTTCTAAATTTTTCACGTTCCAATTCGATATGTCTGCATCAAATGCATCAGCACCGTAGAACATTTCTTGCGTGTTTTTCACTTGCGATACGTCCCATTTACTCAAGTCACCGTTGAAATCCCATTTATCGTAGAACGCTCGAGACATATCGGTGACTTGGGATACGTCCCAATCAGGCATGATCCCATATTCACTACCTTTGCACATGCCCCCAATTGGGTATTCTTCCAAGCACTCTTCGATTGCATTCTTGAAAGTCTCATCGGTAAGCTTCTTCTTTTCTGCTTTATCTCCCAAGCTCGCCGCGCTCATCGCTTCTTTTCTACTATTAGAACTCAAGTCTTCTTCCACGATAGGTTTAATACACGTCTTCATGATCGCGCCTTGTTCGTCGTGTTCACACGCAAACGTTACTACAAACGCCTCGGCGCCTCTAAACACGTCTTTCTGTGGCTGCTCAGTCGCTTTTCCTTTCCAAGAGGACACGTTCGCCTTGAACGCCTTCGCGTTTCTAAACATCCCGCTCATATCCTCAACTTTCTCCGTATTCCAATGCTCTATTCCATCACCAGTGAAATCTCTACATCCTTCAAACATATTTCGCATCGATGTGACGGACGATGTATCCCACGTACCAATCAATCCTTGGAATTCAGTAAACTTTGGCTGTCCTTTCCCAGACGTCGTTTGCGCAAACGCGTTTGACATATCGGTCACTTTCGAAGTATCCCAGTCAGGCATTGCGCCATACTTTGGTAAATCCACGCACATCCCATCTACTGGATTCGTTTTCCCGCATTGCTTAATCGCGTTTTTGAACGTCAAATCAGTCAGTCCCTCTCTCTCGTTACCGCTATTGTTATTTTCTGCTAAAACCGATGAGGAAGAAGCAGTAGCAGTAGTAGCGGCCATCAACAAAATCGAAGCAGCGGATACTTTCTTAATTCTATATCTCGATCGCGCAAGAGATGATGACGCTATTGTCGTCGCAAACGATGCTTTTGATGATGGTTTTCGTCCAATGCCATGATTATTACCGGCGCCCTTTTCACGCATTCCGATTTTTTGTATCGGTGCCGCGGAGACGACGAAAGAATCAAAACTTGAATTATATTTTTTTTCCGCACAAGAGAGAGATCGAGAGAGATCGATTCTCAAACAAAACAGTTCTTAGATCGATTCCCTGTTTCGACAGTCGTTCGTTTTTATGTTTCAGTGCGCAGTACGAGCGATTATTAACCAAAGAGAGAGAGAGAGAGAGAGGGGAGAACTTTTGAAGAAAGAGCAAAATCGGTAAAAAAGGGCAAACAAACAAAAAGTAGAAGCGAGTAAGCAAGACGCGATATAGAAAGATACGGTATGTACTATATTATATTTGTTTTCTATGGGTATATATATGTAACAATTTTGCTTCTCTGCTCCTGTTCTCTCTCTCTCTCTGTGTGTGTGTGTGTGTGTGTGCGTGTGTGTGTGTGTCTACTTTACCTCTAGTAAGCGTGCTTCAAAGTGAGATATCGGTATGAAGGATACCTGTGTATCCCAAATTGCGTCAACTGTTTTTAAACAGCTTCTGAGGGCAATAAAAAAGCCAAATCAGTTTCATATTTCGAGTCTATCTGAACTCGAACGCCAGACTTATCGCTCGCGTCGATCGTAAATTCACCGCTGAATTTCTCGCCGCTTTTCTCGGCTTGGTCTTTCGCAGCAGCACCGTCTTTCTCTGCGGTCCGAATCGAATCATCGAATTTAAAAGCTGGTCTTTGTTATTCATTAAGCGACCATCAGTGATTGAAGAGATCAACGTAAATTGTTCTGATTTCAAAATTATCTTATCAACGTCGAGTACGGTAGACTTCTACATCGCCGTCTTCCCGCTCAGCGTTAACTCGACCTTCTCTAATAAATTCGCATTCTCTAACGCCGCCGCTACTCTTTCCTTATCGTTCAATTGTTTATTCACCTGTCTCTCGCTGGCATGACTGCCCTCGCTCACGACGACGTCGCACTTAAACCTGCGCGGTAACGCCCTCAATAACTTCACTCGAATGCTCAGACCGATCAACGTCGCCATCGAACAGTGTTGTACTGTTGGCGTGAACTTCACTAAAACTCTCGACTTTTCGTCATCCACTGCGCAATCCTTAATCGATACGACCGATAGTTCCTCCAACGAATATGGATGTTCAGGGTCGTTAATCGTTCGTATGTGATCGAAGATCTCGATCGAATCTATTACATCCCTTTTCGTTCCATCCTTTGCGAATTCGAGTTCCAGTTTCTTACGTTTCAAGGCTTCGTGGACCTCTGAGATCGAGCTCGTGCGATGTTTCACGTTTGGATTCTCGTTGTCCAGCGAGAAAGGCTGCATTTCTCGTTCTTCGTTGGCCATTTTATGCAACCATGTGCGTTCTTAATCGATTGTTTTCCAGTGCAAAGTCACGATTTATCGTTTATGAACTGAAATCACGAATTCTTCGTTTTTAAAAGAAACGACAAAGATTGCGTCATTGAAAGAACCGATTTAAATAAGACGAAATCGGCCAAGACGATTCGCTTGCGTTAGTTTTCTTCATCAGAGAGAGACGAGAGAGAGTTTTCCTTTGATTTAATCGCTGATCGGTCGATTGAATTGAGACACAGTGCTTCATAGGAGATAGAGATTGAGAGGCGTTGCTCGTCATTGAAAGCATATCAGGATTTTGTGATACAGTCAATTTCGTGTATACATCCATTCTGTTTTAGTCGTCATAGGTCGATTGAATTAAGACATTTATGAGAGAGAGATAGATAGAGAGAGAGAATAATAAGCGTTGTTCATTGAAAGCATCGGTGTTATATCGATTCGAAACGACTTTTCTTGATTTAATCGTTATCTGGTCGATTGAATTGAGACAGTGCTTTATAGGAGAGAAAGAGAGAGAGAGAGAGGCGTTGTTCATTGAAAGCGTCGGCATTTAGGTGTGATATACGGTACAGTAGTCAATTTCGCGTAAATATCCATTCGTGCTGCTCGTGGATACAAATGCGAGCGACAACGCGGTCGAGTAATCGAGAAGTCGTGGAAAGCGCTCGTCGCGTAAACCTGCGTCGCGCGTCTCGAAATAATTACCAAAGAAGCACGCGACGAAGCGATTTGGCGCAAGAGAGTCATAGCGCGAACGATGAAGAAAATCGTAGTCAAGAAAGGAGTCGTAGGGAATATCTGTTCTTGATTGGATCTTCGGTTGCCTTCGCGCGAATGTTTTCGATGAACGCGAGCGCGAGTTACGCCTCTTCTTCTGCTTCTTCTTCTGCTGCTGTTGAAGAGTATGCAGCATCGTACGAAGACACCATTGACGCAGATAATGACATGAACGAGAGTGACGAGAGTTCAGTACTGATGAAGTACGAGGACGACAAGAACAACTTTGAGATAAAAGTACCAAAAGAGTGGGTGAAGATCGAGAAAGCCGGAGCGCAGGCGTTGTTTAAGAACCCTTTAGTGAAATACCAAACGATCGGGATTACGGTAATGCCGGTGAGGATAAAGACGTTGAGAGAGTTTGGGAGCGTAGAAGAGATCGGAAGGAAGTTAATCGAGGCCGAGGGTCAAAAGCAAACGACCGTACCGGGAGGGACTTTTATGTTAAACGAACGCGAAAGAGAGTCGTATAAGACGAAAACCGTTTTTTATGAGTACGAATATAGATTGATTACGACGCATGGAGATAAGAGGGTGTATAATTATGTTGGCGTGAGAGATGATGTGTTGTTTATTGTGAACGCGCAAGCGTATGAAGTTGAGACGGGCGGCGAAGGCGTCGTAGATAGGAAGACGATGGAGTTATATAGAGAGGTTGGTAGAAGCTTTGACGTATTACGCGTATGAGGGATTTGCGTATGATTTGTATTTTGTATATTACTAGTACTAGGTACCTATATATTTCTAATAATAAACTAAATTACTATATCGGTTCCGAAGCAGCATCGAACGTACTACCGTTATATTTCCACCAATTTCCGTCGTGCGTTTTGTACAAATTCGCTTTACAATTCCACCACATTTGAGACGCTTCACTGAAATATAATCCGTTTGATTTATCGTAAACGTAAGACTCCGGTTTTGTTTTGTTTATTGCTTCTACGCACGTTTTCTCTATATCGCTTCGATCACCACCACTCGTACTTTGATCGTGGACATCTAAACACATCTTAAGTTCTTTAATCGAAAACGTTTTAATTTCTTCCTTTAATGATTTTGAAGTTTCTAATGAAATTTTCTTAGTTGTCGTCGTCCTCGTTGGTTTTACTTCTTCTTCTTTTACTTCTTCTTCGTCGTCCGAGTCTGCAAACATATCATCCTTTCCTTTGACTTCTTCGTAATCTGTTTTAGCTTCAAGTTTTAGTACCAAGTTTGCCGATTTCTCGAGCTGAGATTTTTCGATTTGATAAGCGCCGTATTCTCCGGCTGAGACTAATCTCGAAGTAATCGTCGTGATTTCGTCAAATATTCTCTTATCCTCGCCTTCGAGTTTCTTCTTCGGTTTAGTAGTAGTTGTTGTTGCTACGGTTGGTCCTTTGTTATTATTATTAGTTTTTTTATTGCTACTACTTTGTTTCGTCACGTATTTATTCTTCTTATTTGGCTCTTCTTCGCCCGATAATCTCTTAATCGCCTTTAAAGCAGTTTCTCTCGAATCCCCTAAAAGCTCTGCTAACCTCCTCTTCAACTTCGCAACTCCCTCTTCGGTCTGATCCATCTTCATCTCTTCGTCCTCCTCTGCTTTCTTCTCCGCCTCAATCAATCTCGCTGAAGAAGAAATCTTCTTCCCCATAATAAAATCCTCCAAATCCGCCTTTGTCGCGTCGTCAATCCAAGAATCTTCAGCTAACTTCTTCTCCTTCTCATATTCAACATAGTTTCCGTTCTCATCGAAATACCCTTCTTCTTCTTCTTTTTTCATATCAAACGCTTCCATTTTTATTCCATCTTCTTCTTCTGCTTCATCATCGTCTTCTTCGCGGTGATACATTTTTTCATCATCATCTTTTTCAAAAACATCGTCTGCAAATCCCACAACTCTCTTCCGTTTCCGCTTCTCCATCGCTCTCTCAATCTCCTCCTTCGATTTAATAGCACCATCATCATCATCATCATCATCATCTCGAGCAGCAGCAGCAGCAGGAGCAGCTCGAGAAGGATTATTATTATTATTATTATTATTATTATTATTATTATTATTATTATTATTATTATTTAATTTCATCTTTTCCTTTTTCTTTCGTTTTTCCATTCTCATCATCGCTTCGACGACTTTCTCAGTATCCGTCTTCGGTTCTCTTTCGAAATCATCGTCGTCCGCGCTCGTTTGATCGGATGATGACATCTCTTCCTCGTTCTCGTTCGTTCTCGTTCGCTTATTAAGGTCTAGAGTGATCCGCTTCTCCATTTTTTAAAGACCGTTTTTTGTAAGGCGAACAATAAAATGCGTTTGCTGTTTTGATAATTTGACATTTTACATTACAGCATTAATAATACTGACGGTAGAGGACTATGCCGAGAGCGTCGTAGATGCAACGAAAACTCGCTCTCGTTTAGCTTCCGTTGCTACGAGGACGCTCTCGGCTGCGCAAAGACGGCACGCTTTGGCGGTGATCTCTCTCTCTCTCTCTCTCTTGCGCGCGCTGTGTGCGGCTTCTATTACTACGTATATAAACTAATTTTTGGTTACTATACAGATCACTCAATCGCTCTCGATCTCGAGAGTTATCTGGAAACTAAGCGTCTCATTTCGTTCAACTCGTCGACCGAGATCGACCCGTTTGCGTCTGCGTCGAATATCCTGAACAAGACGTCGGTCATTGCGTCCATGATTTCGAAATTGATGCTCTTCGTGGAGCATTGTCTTAAAAGTTCGACGAAGTTTAATCGAGCGACTTCGCTGTTATGTTGTTTATGTATGAGAAGTTCGAACTTGTTCGAGCGTCTTAGAATGCGCATGAACTCACGGAATTGCGCTCTGCTACAGATTTCGTTCGTGTCCGGGAGCTTTTTGACGAGTTCTAAGTACTGGTGCGTTTTTTGGGAGTTTGCGCGCGTGATTAAAGCGTATCCTAAATCACGCGACGATATCCAGCCGTTGTTGTTTTCGTCGTAATGTGAAAACTCCATATCGATGAGTGTTTCGCTGATTACGTTTAAGAACTCGCGAAACTCTCTTAAAGTGATTTTTCTATTCCGATCGATTTCTCGATTACCGTTATTATTATTATTATTATTATTATTGTTCTTATTATTCAAAGAAGAAGACGATGAGAATAACGAACGGATTTCACTAAATCTCGACTTCTTTTTGACGAAGAAATGCTTGAAAATCCCGTTTCCTAGCACGTCCAAATTCGACGACTCGATGCTCACGCCAGTTCTCGCTTTTAAAACGTCTTGTCTCAAATTCCCACTATTCCGCATTCTCCGCATCATTTGCGCAAACTCCTCGGCGTCTAATTCCCCATTCCCATCAACATCTGCTCTAACAAACTCCTGTAAAATCTGTTCATCCGAAAGCTTCATCAAAGTCGTAAAAAAAACAAACTCCGGGAAATTAATCATCCCGTCGTTATTCGTATCGAAATACGCGGCTATTCGTTCGCCGCCAATGAACGACCTCCTGTGCCCAACATCCTTCCCCTCAACATCATCATCCTTCACAACCTCGCCTTCCAAACTCCCACTCCTAATACTCGTCTTCTGATACACTGGAATCGCACTCCTAATCAAATCCTCCTTCGTCATCATCGTCTCGCCTTTCGAGTTCTTCTCGCTCGCGAAATACGCGAAAACCTTATCGACGTTCGAGTGCTCCCTCAACCTGTTCTCATACGCAAAGAATACCTCGCGCCTGTATTCGTCCGATACAATCGACCGAATCTTTGGCATCTCCATTGCCCCGAAATCTACAATCTGCGATACTTGCGCCACTGACGCCTTCGCTTTCTCATAAATCTTCCTTAAAAAGCTCCTCGCGTCCATTTCGACCAAAGTCGATTTTTGACCATCATCACCAGTGCTTCCAGTCACTGCTCCATCCGCTTTATGACCTGGATGATGATTACTAAATTCGCCCCCAGATCTATCGCCGACGATTTGCACGGCAAAGAACGCGCTTAAGAACGCTATTGCACCGGCGATGATCTTCTTTGAGCTTCCATCATCGCTCTTCTTCTCTGCACGATCCAGCATATCTCTGGATACAGATTTTGCCCGCATTCCATGGATATTTTCTGTATCGTATTCGGAAATCTTATTCCAACCAGGCAAGGATGACATCGATCGAACATGAACGTGGAAATCTTTGAGTGAGATTTTTGAGGCTTTGCACAGCTCGAGTTCGATTCGTGAAGTGATCGCGCGAACGATTGTTTGGTGAACGCGTGACATGATTATGACGAAGAAGCAGTTTTTTTTTGATGTGCAACGAAAACGTTCTCCTAAGTTGTAAATAGTCAGTTCTCTCTCTTAGGATTAGATAGGGTATCGACCGGTGACGATAGATGGAACGCGATGTGGTTCAGCTTGTAAGCACTTATAGGCGCGCTGTAAACGATTCGTCGTGGTCATCTTACCTTCGATCGAGACGCTTACGTCGGCGAGCGCCATGACGTCTAATTTAACGCCTCGGTATTCGTTCAAAGTGAATAGATTTTTGTGTTTTTGACACGACGCGTATAAAGCGTTTACGGCGTATAGAACCATGCCTTGGTGGAACGTTTCGTTTTCGAGGTTTTCGTCAACGTATGGGCTCGCGTTGTGATTACGATCGCGTCTATCGCGCTCTGATTTTTCCAAACGAGAAATGAGATTCTCCGAATCCGAAACGTCCTTCGCATCGTTGTCGTTGTTTTTGATGCTACCGTGTTTCTTCGAGCGCATGAATTCGTCTCGAGTCATTTTCAATCGCACGAGCGAACGTTCTGCATCTGCGACGAGTAAACGCATCTCTTCTCTCGCTTTACGTCTCTTTTGAAACACGCGAGCGGCACCGAGCGTTTTCGAGAACTCCCACGTTCCGTATACGAATAAAGTCGCTGGGAAACATGCCATTAAAGCAAAGTTCAAGCGATTCGCGCGCATGACGGCATCCATTTGGAGTAAAGCGTCCTCCATTTCGACTTTCATGACTTGCGTTTGAATGAGCAAGAGTTGCATTAAATCACCGCCGAGAATATTTTGCAAAGGAGCTTTCAATTCTTCCTCGACTCGAGCGGTGACTAAAGACATTGGATCGACCTTACCTACATTATTCGAATCGCTTTCATTTTCGCTATCTCCTTTTGTTACTAAAGCGCCGACGGATTGGTAAGCGCGAGAGAGCGATTCGGAAAATCCTGGTTTCGTCGCGTTCTTCACGTACTCTTTTAACATTCTCTCTAAAGATTCTTGAGACTCGCCTAATCTAGCCGCTGCGTCTGCGCGATCGCCCGTATCGAAAGCCTTCGTTAGCTCTTGCTTAAGTTCTAACGATGGCGTTTTCATGTAAGAATTGAAAAACGTTCGCGTCGTTTCAAACGCATTTATCAAAGCTTCTTCCAACTCTGTTGAACCGCACAGAGACGATTTTCTAACGAGTACGATTGCAGTACTCACGCCTATTATAGAAAGTAAAGCGGCTGGAATCCATCTTCTTTCGTACTTTGTCGGTTTCCTATGTCTTTCTACCGTCCGTCCAACGGCTTTTTTTACTTTAGCGAATCGAGATTCCGTTGATACGATAACTTGCCAAGTCGTATCGTTTTCGAGCGGGAACGAAATAGGCTCCCCAGATCCATTAATCAATCTCGTTCTTAACTTATGAGAGACGAAACCAACTTTCTGACCGCCAGTTCCAGCATCGGATGAAAATATATCACCTAAGAACGTTGTGAGAGAATGAAAATACGAGTTTGATCTTTGCAATGTCGCGTTTTGTCTTTCAAATATGGCCGTCGCCGATTTCGGAGTTCCACTTCTACTTATCATAGACTGTGGGGGAACGTATGAGCTCGATCGATTATGTGAAGACGACGCGTGATGGGACATCATTCCCGCGAACAAAGGCGAATTTGAAATCGTTCGTTCAAGCGATGACGACGGTCTTTTCGGTGTCGTCACTTCATTTTCATTCTGTTCTGCTCCTTCTTCGTTATTATCAAAACTCTTCTTCTCGAGAAGCGAAGAAGAAGAGTGATGTCGTTGTTTTTCTAAAGAAGATGACGAATAATCATGCTCGTCGTCGTCATCACAATATTCGGCGTTGATCATCGTTGTCGTCTTTACCATCTCAATCGCTTCGTTAATCCCATTCACACACTTTTCTACAGCCTCTCTAGTCTTTATTACTTCCTTCATCCTTCTTTCTTCTTCTGATAAACCGTCTTCTTCTTCTTCTTCGTCATCGCGGCCATCTCCCGAACTATTCGTTCTTCTCCTTCTACCGTTATACGCTCCATTATTCACTAAATCATCCGCCCTCGCGTGTACCTTTGCAACCGCACTCGCTAAACTCCTCTGCAACTTCCCAAGCGCCTCAACCTTCCCATCAACGATCGCACTCGCGCTCGGCCTCGGTAAAATCGTCTCCAACACCTCGTCGCTACTCTCGACGCGAGCGGACGCGGATACTCGAAGAACCGCGCGGCGCGCCCTCCTCTTCGCTAACAACGTAAACCTCTTCCAAACAAACGCCGCCTCTTTCACGAACGCGCTCGGTCCTAATCGGAACATTAAAAAAAAGCGCAAACTCCCCTTATCTCTGTCGTCCCGTAACTCCTCCCAGAACTCGAGACTTCTCGTCAACGCTCGAAGGTCTTCCAACAGCGTCCCGCTGACCGCCCTCGCTAAAGTCATCGCGGCCTCGGCGGCGTGTAATAAATCGCTCATTCCAGCCTCCGCAGTCGTACGCTTTCCCTTCTCATCGCGATCATCGCGATCACGATCACGATCGTCATCATCATCACCTGCTACTACTGCTGCTGTTGCTGCTGCTGCATTGCTCAGGTCGCCCATATCAAGCGCGGACGATATCGCCAGCGCGTCTCGCCACCAAAGCGCCGAATGCGTGAGATACGAGTTCCTATCGAATGCGACCGGTATGGAGAGCAAATGTTTCCTTCTTCGGCGATTACTTAATCGCGCGCTCGATAGGAACCAAGAGATCATTCGCTTCAGCTTTACGCCTTCGCTCTCGCTTTTTTCAGCGTCTGCATCGCATGCGCTTTTCACTTGCGATGAGGGAGGATCAGGAACCACGCGCTTTCGTGGCGACATTTTTTTTTATATCTGCAGCACTCCTTATAGTAATAATGTTTTTATTGTTGTTATACTAATAATGTTTTCAATAATGTCGTTAATGTTGTTGTTTAACGTCGTCGTCGATGATGATGATGATGATGATGATGAAGGTATCGAACAGGTAAACGAGGCCGAAACAGTCCTCGTTCGACTTCGCTGAGTGATTAATATGCCGCGTGAGTTTTAAATGTATCGCTTCAGTTGAAGTTTTTGACCGTTTTTTTACTTTGACTGTTTGAAGCAGATCAGCAGCAGGAGAGATCTGATTTGAGACATATTTCGTGTATATGTTTGACTTGCGCGCGCGAGAGCAGTCGAGAGCGAGGGACGCGAGGATTTAATAGGGAGAGAGAAGAGCGTATTCTTGAAGAGTGTGTGTGTGTGTGAGAGAGAGAGAGAGTAGGGAGTAAGCGATTTTGATAAGCGACTTGAGATGATTTAATTTTTATAACGTGGTATGTATTGTTATAACGTGTTCGCGTCGCGGCATGATTGATTTTATATGATATAACTAGAAGAACGCGCAACCGGTGCGATCGATGACGTTACAGTGCACGACGTCGTTAATGTGCGCCTGGAAATTAGAAACAGCTCCGGCTTCCGTGGAAACCGCTTGGCCGAGTATACCGAGCCACGCTATCATCGCTAATCGAGCGTGTTTTAATTCTCGGATTTTCATGAGGTCGAGGTTTTCTTTTTTCGCGTAATTCAGTGGGTCGAAGCGGCCACCAGGATATGCCGTGTTTATCGGTAATCCGTCGTTGAACGGATTCTCGAGAATTCCAGTCCTATAGGCTTCGGCGGATCCTAAAAGTAACACTTCGAAGAAGATCAATCCAAAAATTGCGCCACCGTAACTCGCTTGGAAATCATACCCGGCATACGAAATTTGACACTGAGTAGCCGTGCACTCTTTCCCGGCCTCCCACCACGGCCCAGCACCGGCGTTCTCTTGCGCCATTACCCCCGATACCGCTAACATGGCCCATCGCCCGTGTATGATTTCAATCTCTTGATTTTTTTCATACTCCTCCTTAGTTAAGGTATTAAATTGCTCCGGTACGCCTTGCTTCGTGTTCGGAAACGACCCGAATTCTGGATACACGGTCGTCTTTAACCACTTTTCGTTTTCATCGATCGTTATCATTGCCTCGATCTTCCTCGTATTCGATGCGTTCTTTCCTCTCTTTTTGTTGTCATTATTGTTATTACTTTTACGATTAGATACAAAAGTACATGCTGCACGTGATGTCAACATGGTCAATTTTTACGTTTTATTGATTCAGATGATACTGAATATTAATAAATGTATGAACGCTTTCTTAGGTGTGTGTGTGCGTGCGTGCGTGCGTGTTTCAGTGCTTAATTAGTAGTGAATAGAGTATAGCGCGTGCACAAGCGCGGTCGCTCTAGCGAATATAAATAATACTATCAACGCTGTAAAGATATTACGAGATTTAAGATTTAGCAGCTCAGATTTGGGAGATTCTGAATTATACTAGTGTTTTTTTCAGTGAGATTTTGTACTAGTGTCTAAAAAAACACTAGTATAATTCATGGCCTCTCCCCCCCTATTTCATGAATTGTACTAGTGTTTTTCTGAATTGTACTAGTGTTTACGT
>Ga0115001_10001115_pt1 | contig 20610 bp, 26 predicted proteins | sample ArcticOcean_MG_C_12_FD_89869 | JGI IMG/M metagenome (GOLD analysis project Ga0115001, IMG submission 89869) | Marine microbial communities from western Arctic Ocean - ArcticOcean_MG_CB8_130 | ecosystem: Environmental > Aquatic > Marine > Oceanic | place: Arctic Ocean: Canada Basin | collected... | reverse complement strand
ATAGGTGCGTTTTTGAATGAGATGGCAAGGTTAAACGCTACGCCTAACAAAGCTAAGAACGAAGACAAACTCACAGACGCTGAAAAACAAAGAAAGGCTATGGCTACGGCATTGCACGACACTGCCCAGTTAAACGGTGGTGCTGGACTTAACAGTGCTCCACGGTACGCGCAGAAGCAAGTTGGTCGTGTAGCTATGATGTTTAAGACCTACGGCTTCACCATGTACTACAACCAGCTTATGATGGCTAGGGCTGCTCTGAAACAAGCTAAAGAGAACGGCCTAGATGATGAAAGTATACGTATAGCTAGAAAACAGTTTGTTGCAAGTCAAGGCGCTGCACTTGCTATGTCGGGTGTACAAGGTCTGACCATAGTTGGAATTGCACAAGGATTAGCTGACCTATTCTTAGATGACGAAGAAGAAGATGCTGATGCACTGACTCGTCAATACTTGAATGACTTCCTATACAAAGGCGGCGTGCAGTACCTCACTGCTTTCGCAGGAGCTGAAATAGACGTAGCGACACGTATTGGACTATCTAACTTAATCTTAGGTAACAACAAGTACGACTTTAACAAGTCTAACAAAGAAGAGTTTGTAGACCTTATAGGTGGCCCAGCATTAGGGTACTTATCTTCTATTGGGCGTGGTCTAAACGACATATACGAAGGTGAAACACGTAGGGGTATAGAAGCTATGTCCCCTGCCTTTGCTCGTAACATGCAGCAAGCGGTTAGGTTTGGACAAGAAGGTGCCCTTACCCGTAGAGGCGATCCAATTACTGATGATATGAACGCTGGGGAGTTAACCGCTAAGTTCTTTGGGTATGCTCCTGCCAAGTACTCAAACGCACAAGAGCGTAACCAAGACCTGAAGAAGATAGACACCACAGTATCTAAGAACAAATCTAGGTTATTAAAGCAGCTATACACCGCTATACGTATGGGAGAAAACCCGTCTGATATAATGGAAGAGATCATGGCACACAATCAAAGACACTCTAGTAAAGGTAAAGAGGCAGTAATCACGCCCGACTCTATCAATCGGTCTCTGAAGATGCACGCCAAGACTTCTGTAACTATGTATAACGGCGTAACACTAAGCCCTGCTTTAAGAGCTTACGCACGAGAGACCGAGAGAAGGCTTGAAGAGGAACCTTGGTTTATGAACGATTAAAACCCACCCCGAAGGGTGGGCCGGTTATGGAGAACCAGCAGCATTGCACTGCCCGATAATGCTATCACAGAGTTCTCCACAGACGCACGCCTAGTTTATTGTCCTCTATACGTACTTGAGTCTCTGATTCCCAGCACTTGGAACCTACTATACGTTTAAGTTCTTTAGTGGCTAGTACGGTATTGATGCAGGGTACAAACACAGATGCCCCTATCACCATAGCTTCCCAGTTTACTACTACGCGAACACCGTCTGGGTTAAGGTCATCGTGCTTGATAACCCCCCTGCTTACAGTGCCTTTCTTAACCACCTTTACCTAAGACCCTGTACCCACCAACGCGAGTTAACTCGTACCTGCGCGATATGTTGTACACCGCAGCGGGTTTCATACCTGTTTGCTGGGCTATCTTAGCTCTTGGTATACCTTCCCCCTGCGCGTTTAACACCAGCATAATTTCTTCTGGCGTTAGGTTGCGTCTGAACTTACCGTGTTCTTCACGGGGTATTGGCGTTATGTTCGGCTCATCTGCGTACGCACGTTTACCGCGTTCTTTACCCATCTCCAATGCTTTGTTCTGGGCGCGTATTGCTGCTAAAAAATTCTTACTCATCGTCCGCACTCTCCATATCAAACTCTACCCCTTCTTGTACTTCTTCTACGGTAAACCCAACTACGATTACATCGGTAGGGGGCAAGTCCATGTGCGTACCCTTGCTCAAACGTATCTTAGACTTCTTAGCGCCTAGCTTCTTACTTAGGTCGTCGTAGAAAGATGAAAAGTTTATCTGCTGCTTACCACACCACTCCTTCAAAGGTTTAGGTAACAAGTATGCCTTCTTCACATCAGTCTCGTATCTAGCTACAAACTTACCCTTGGGCACTGCGTCAGGTATTATCAACGAGTCAATACCGTTGCCGTTCTGTTTACGCCGGTCATCCGTGCTCTTGATCCACAGTACGTTATTCCAGTGTTCAGCCATGTAATCGTTGAGTATCTGCTCTACTGACTCGTTCATGTCAGTAACCGCGTTCTTGTTGCGCTTCAGTACAGTCACTATCCACGCACATACCTTCTCTGGGTCATAACTCAACAACCCCATACGCCTACATAGAATCAAAGCTGTGATAGAGCACGCAGCACCTGCTGACCAGAATCGGTTTTCAGATGTGAGTACGGCACGTTTATCTATACGCTTCTGTACGGCACTTAATAGCTTTTTAACCTCGTCCAAATTGTTTATAACGTACTGTACGAACGGTATACCTGCATGGCCCCAGTTCTTTTGAACGTCTAGCGCCCACTTATCTGTGCTGCTCTTGCTACCAGCGGTCTTAAACAAGCGGTCTACCTTATACTCTAGTATCCGCTGTGCCTCTGCTTTCGGTGCTTGCTTGTATAACCCTATCTTCTCAATAAGGCTGACGTTACCAGTAGATACAGAAGTGAAGCTCCAAGCTGATCCGTTATAACGCTCTACGTTTGCACTACCTGTCAGTCGTCTACGCTGCCTACCACTCACATACTGGTACGCTAAGTTACTAAGTTCTTTAGGGGATAGGTTAGTAAGCTCGTCTAGGAACAACGGTATGCTGTGGTAGACCTCACCCCTATTCATCTTGGTGTTGTAGGTGTCTTCTTTACCCAGTAACAACTCTGACGGATCGCCCCAAGGAGTAAGGGCTGCTTCTAATGCAGTGGTCTTACCTAGACCGGAATCTTTACTATGAATGTGAAACGCAGAACATGCTACGGGCATAAGCTCCATCAGCACAGACCCAAAAGATGCCCCCATAATATACTGATACGCTTCCTGCCCATCTACGTTTAAGAAGTCAGCCATTTCTACCCAAGCGTCTAACGTACCTTTTGGGTCAAAGGCGGGGAACATAGCAACTGTAGTAGAGGCTGGGGGGTTAAACGATATACGATCTCCAAACACCTCTTGATTACCTACTATGAACGACTCCATCTTGTCGCTCGTCCAACCAAACTGACGGTGGGCTTCATCAGCTACTACAGTAGCCTGTAATTCGTTAACCCAAGTTGTCGTGTATTGCATTATTTCATCCATCTTGCTTACAGCGACCCCCCGCATAGACATGTGCTTGCGGAACTCTTCGCGGGAAGTAACTGCGGTTAAAGGTACGGTGAACTCACTCACCCCGTCTTTGGGTAGATGTAATCGCATAACTATAGCTTCACCTATCTCTGCATCACGTACCCGTTTAACTACATATAGATCATTGTGGTAGATGATCTTCTCATCAATGTCACCATCGGCATTGGATGACCGTACGTACACCCCGCCACTAGCCCCCCTAAAATATGGGTTGGGGTATGTAGGTACTATGTAGCTCTGCACTGGTGCATTAGCCAACGTAGCGGAGTGAGATTCGACCACATTGTCTTCCGCAGTGGCCTCTATAATAGTGTTGCCTAGTGTTATAGGGGACTTTATCTTCCCCCAGTGCATACAGTTTTTGCATACGTCAGGGTTAAACTCGTCAAACTTGTTACATAGGTACGGGCCTTTTATCAGAGCAGCTTTTTCAGTAGTAGCCCCTGCCGAATAACCTTCATGTCCGTCAGATAGTTTGTGCATTGCCTTGTCAGCATCGGTGCAGAACTTAGCTATAGACAGCCCCGCTCTCCACAAAGGCTCAGAACAATTGTCCCTATCCGTGTAGATAAGTTTAATCTGCTCACACCCTTTGCCTTGGCTAGTCTTGTTTAGAATCTCTTTAAACGAAGTATTGGTGTTGCCCATCAGCGCACGCATCATTGCACTTGCTGGAGCAGGGGTATATTTCTTAGGAACTGGTATCTCGTCCATACCCAACAGCTTGGCAAACTCATCAAAGTCTACCGCTGGAGGTGGGTTGACCCCTATACCTAGTACTGGTGATGGGGGAGATGACTTGTGATTGTGAGTACCTACTACACGTAACACCCTAGCCGCATCTGCTGTTACCGCAGGGTCAGCTAAAAACCCGTGCTCTCTACATAACTTCTTTAACTGTTCGGCAACGGGAACCCAGTCATCTTTAGAGACAGCTTCTTGCAAGAACCAATAGGTATGCACCCCACGCCCAGAGTTAACTACATAAGGCTTGGGCAACTTAGTAACCGAGCAGAACGCACGCAGCGCATCTAAAGCCGCTCTCTGGTCTACGAAATCTTTGCTTGGCCCACAGTCTAAATCTAAAAAGAACGCTTTAAGAAGTTTAGCGTTACCTACTTTACGAGAACCACTTTCAGTAAAAGAAGCGAGGGCGAAGTATACATCGTACCCATCACCATCAAATTGCTTTGCGTCTGTTGCTAATTCATCTAGTGAATCATAAAATTTTTGAACCCGACGTTGATCCGACATACGAGAAGTAAACATGCAGTAGAGACCCTCATCACTAACTGCCCTCCTCAAAAATGTATTTGTATCCATACTTATTTATCCAAAACCAAGAGGCACCGTGGCAGGGGTGCCGAAACACCCTCTTCGTAAGTACTAGCCACGGAATAAGTTGTTAGCGGTTAGTCGTCCCAATCCGCCAGTACACCAGCCAGATCTTCTTTTTCGACCTTGGCGGGTGTAGATTTCTTAACAACCTTCTTAGGTTCGGCTACCGCAGTATCAGCGGTATCATCACCCCAATCATCCTCATCAGCTACAGCAGCAGGTGGGGCAGGGGGAGCTACAGTAGTGGCAACTTCTCCAAACGGACTTACATCCTCGGCAGCTTCAGCGGTAAAACCGCCTTCGACAACACCAAATGGAGAGGTGTTTTCCATAGGCTTATAAGTTATAACTTGCACGGCCTTTAGACGTAGCGATACGCCTGTGCCCATAGACCCAGTATAGGGGTTTAGAGCCATGCTGATGTTAATGGTGCTACCTGTGGTCAACAAGAAATCACCACCCAACTTAACATTTGTAGAATCTACCTGCATAGGAGCACGAGTAACATCTTTACCGTACGCACCCTTTAGCTTGGCTTTGTGGGTAAATGTACCGTCTTCTTCTTTCTTAAATGGTATTTCAATCTTCTCAGGCCAGCTATCTTCTCTCTTGGCCTTATAAGCCGCAGACATAGCCTTAAACAGATTCTTAGCTTGATCCTGAGACATACGAAAATTTACTGAGTATTCCGAACCGTCATCCAAAGGTTCGCAGGGAACACTACGCTGCTCTTTATTATCAAACTTGTAGGTTCTATTCAGCTTGGGGTACATCGCTTCTACATCACTTATCATGTAGGTCATTGAGACTTCGCTCATTTTTAGTTCTCCTTAATTAAATTGTCGCGTCGTAAACAAACCCTTCTACCACGCCAAACGGCGACTCGTTATCCCAACGCTTTGGTGGGGGTAACATAGCCAACGCCCGTGCAGTATCTGAGTGTTCGCTCATTTCCACGGCTTCTTCTAGCTCTTCTGGTTTGAGTACCCTTACAGGTCTAAACCGAAGTTTTGGGATATAACCATCGTCCTCAAATTGTATCTTGGTGACTACGGTTATGACGGAGGTGTCATGTTTAGCAAGATGTTTTGCATAGTCTTGCATACTCATCCACCCTCGCGTTGCGTCACCAAACAAAGCATTTGCTGGTAACTGCATCTGGTAAATCTCATTGGGTGCGCCATCTAAAGTGACAGCTATCCGCTGAGAAAACTTACAGGCACGGGCATTACCATTGCCAGAACCTTTTATATTCTGCGTACAGTCCATGCACCGCCCAGACTGCCTAGTATCTTCGGGGACTTCTGGATCAGGTACAGTAGTATCAGACGACCAGCAGATGGGAGATGATGACTTACCGCTACCATACTCGTTGTTGTAGAACATACGCCCTACACCTGCGGCATTGACTATCACTACGTTTAGGCTATCGGACTCTATAAGGTGTTCTTCACCTTTAATTACTTTGCGGAACTCTCCACCTCTGATACTGATACGCCTAAAAGTACCTTCAGACATTATTGATCCTCAAATTCAGACATTACATCAGCAATGGTATCGAAGTCCACCGCATCGGCTGCTCTGTCTGTTGTAGAGTTTAGTAAGGCTGAATCTACGGCTGACAACTTAAACCTATAGGTCTTACCTATCTTCACGTATGTGTTACTAGGTATCTTGTTCTGCCTTAGCCATGCCCGAACCGTAGACACGGACACCCGCAGGTGCTTCGCTACGTCTTCTATTTCTACTAATGGTTCTAGTTCCACTACTTTTTCCTCACGTTTATTGTGTATTCGGTAACACTGTTAAGCCCTTTAGGTAACTTATCTGGGTTCTCTTCTAAGTACTGCGCTATAGCTTTCTGCGAAACGCGGCGTTCTAATAACTCTGGTACGTTTTCCTCAACGATGAACTGGTGCATCTGCTCCCAGTCGTTCGTCCAGTACTTAGTTTTTGTGGTGCGGTAAAACAAACCTGCGCCTGTCTTTACACTCTCCACCCCATGCTCTTTACAGTGATCCATAAGTTTTTGTTTTATAAGGTCTTGCTGTTCACCCAACCGTTCATACTCTTCCTCAAAAGCAGCTTTAACTTCGTTACGCTTATCTCTGATTTTAATGTATGTTCCAGTCAGCTTAGTAAGCATACTCTGCTCAGTATCAGTCATTTAGGTTCTCCATATGCCTTATAAGATACTATAGTGGCAAGTAATGACTTAATCAAGTATTTCGTTGTATAAATCAATCATTTTTGTATGTACGTCAATTCTATTATCTAATAGTGAGTACACTCGCTTCTCTACCGCTGAACCTTGTAGCTGTACCACCGTACACTTATGGTCTTGCCCCTTCCTGTGAACACGGGCATTAGCTTGTGCGTACGTCTCTAAAGAACTGGTCGGCCCCCACCACACCACTGTATTCGCAGCGGTTAACGTAACCCCGTGGGCAGCGGCTTGCGGTTGTATGACAAGAACTTGTGGTGTGTCTGTCTGCTGAAACTGTTTGAAGATTTCGGTACGTCTTGCGCCCGACACATCACCGCGAATTATGCTAGTGGATATACCATCAGCCGTTAACTTCTCAGATAGTATGTCTATAACGTGCCTGAACGGTACGAACACAAGTACCTTCTTACTCGATTCATCTATGACCTCGCGCAGCACCTTGTACCTGTGCTTAATATCAAACTCTAAAGAGCTTCCGTCATCGGTGTAGACAGCACCGGCTGATATTTGTAACAGCTTGTTCATACCTACCGCTGCGTTTACAGCAGTTATCTGTTCTCCCGCAGCTTGCATGACCATTTTATTTTTAAGTTCTTTGTAGTACTTAGTCTGTTGTCGAGTAAGTTCTACTTCTCGTTTTACATAAACCATGTCTGGTAGGTCTAGGCACTCTTCCTTGGTGAACCGTATGGCAGGTTGAAGTGCGTTATATACGGTATCGGTTGCCGTATCTTTCTGCGCCCACTTGAAGTTAGTCACCTTGTACATGACTTGATCTCTGAACGCACTGAAGAACCGTGGCACTGAATTAGGGTTAACAAGTTTAGCCAGACCATAGGCATCCAACGGACTTTGCGCTGCTGGTGTGCCGGTCATCATCCACAGCCACGTATCTGAATTTAATAACTTGTTAAGGGTCTTCCACCGCTTCGTCTGTGGGTTCTTGTAGTGGGTAGCTTCATCTACAATAATTAGATCAAACCCACCGTTGGCTATGGTGTCAGCTACTATCTCTACACCGTCGTAGTTAATGACCACGAACTCTGCTCCACGTTCTATGATCTCCCTACGCTTGGGGGCGGGGCCATAAGCAACATCTACTGTACGGTGCATGGCGAATGTAAACAGATCGTCTACCCACGCTGAGTGCATGATAGACAAAGGGCATATCACTAATACACGGTTGATGTGGCCCTCGTTCAGCAGGTAGTCCGCAGACCATATAGCACTGGCGGTCTTGCCCGTACCCTGCTCGTTAAAGCAGAACCCGCGTTTGTGCAACGTAAAGAACTCAGAAGTTGTTCTCTGGTGCTTCATAGGTTCGTACTTACCTGTCCACTCGTACCTAGAACGTATCGGGGAAGGTATGTTTATATTTAAGTTCTTTAACACACGGGCTTCTTCTACGCCCCAGTTAACTACCACTCTGTTGCCAGACAACTCTTTACTCTTAGGAATGATCTGCGTCACCTTCGCTGGGTTCCTAAGTTTGAGTAATACTGCTCTGTTATCTACTATCTGCATTTAACACCGCTTCCTATAAAACAAAGATTCTCCTTGGCTAAAGCGTCTATTAAGATTATAAGAGATTTCCACCCGAAGTTAGGAATAGTTGCTAAATCCTTAGCTGTCCAAAGGCTTAGGTCTTCTACATCGTAAATACCCTCTGACCAGAGACCATTTCTAACACGAATATCTATATTTAATTCTTCTATTTTCATTATTGCTCCCATGCAAAAAGGCGTGAAGGGGGTCTCCCCCAACACGCAAACTAAATTAGCCCCGCCTTCGACCGCACGGACGGGAACGTGCCGTTACAGGTACGATGCACATACCTGTGGGTCTAAATAATGCCGTCTTCGTACCCACGGACGGCGCGTGGTGGACACCCAAAGGAGAGGGGATGGGTCGTACTAAACTGTCCTACGCTTTGGTCTCTTACCATTGCGACTACGGTTGGCACTGCTACTTTCTACTCTATAGCCATCTGCATTGCTGCCACCCTTACTTAACATCTTGTTGTGGCTGACATCTTTACCCTCACGCTTGTCAGCCCTACCGTTGTTATTAGCATCACGACCAGCCCTATCCACAGCACGCCTAGCACGTTGTCTCTCCATACGGGCTTCGTGCGCTGGACTACCCACTGGTGGGTTCTTCTGCTTCTTACGATCTGCTTTGTTCTTATACGGCATTAGTTTCTTCCGTTATGTGAGCACTCTAGTACAGGGCACCATGCCTTGCACAACCCGCTAGGGTTAGGAACCCACTTGTCGTTCTTAAAGGCTACGTCCATGTCGCTGTATTTACCCAGCCACTTAGCCCATAACTTCTTTTCATCTTCTATGGTGTATCGGTCTTTAACAAGATCCTCGCTCACCACAAACAACAGTCCAGCCCGAACAGTCTCTACTTCGGGGTAGTGCTTAAAGGTAGCCAAAGCCATAAGCTCTAGCTGCCCCTTGTCTGCGTACCTTGCAGACTTGCCGGTCTTGTAGTCTATCACCCAAGCCAGCTTGTTTTCTCTGTCTAGTATAACTAAGTCAGCTATACCACGGAACCACACGTTACTATCAAAGAAGCTACATGCCTCTAAGTTCTCAGTCAGTCCCATCTTGATCTCGCACAGCTTCTCACCCTGCTTATCATTAAGTGCGTCCAGCATACCCTGTGCATAACTGAACCGTGGGTCTAGCTCACCACCGTCGCGGATGTATATCTCCGCTGCTTCGTGGAAGGCTGTCCCATACAACGTAGCCTCAGACTCCTTGAACGGATACTGCTTGAGTATCTTCTCATGGTAGAACTGCTTAGGACATTGCTGAAACGCCTTGATCTTACTAAAACTCCACGGGGCTATGCTCAATGATTAGTCCTCTTCTTCTAGCCGTGCCATAAACTCTTTAAAATCTTCAAGTTCTTCAAACCGTTCCGCACGTAGGTATCGGGCCTCCTCCTCATCCGTACCCTTATAAGTATAAGTACTTATATCTCTTTTAGCCCCGCACTCGGTGCAGTCTTGCCCGTTTGAAGTTACGTGGTTCATTATGTACGCTAACCTCACATACTTTTCGTAGATATTTTTATGCGGCATAGCTGCCTTAATGTCTTTCCAAGTATGCCCCAAAACACGCATTCTCGAAATCTTGTACATGTCTTTATAGTTTAGTAGCGGCCCGTTTTGAACTTTACTCATTATATTACCCGCACGATCACGTAGAACAATACGATAGCAACTGACGTACCCAACAGCGACCCTAAATACTGGTTAGCAAACGACCTACTAGGCTCTGGCTGCTTAGGTTCTGGCTGCTTAACAACTGGCCTACCTACGGGCTTAGTCGGTGTCGGTGCGCGAGGTGGCATAACGCTCTCTATCCCCACGGACAACTCTTCCCGCGCTTTTTCCTTGGCTGCTTTCCATGCGGCTTGCTTTAACATGGTGTCCTTAGCTTCTGCTTCTAGGGTAGTTTGTGTTGCACGCTCCTGTTTCTTGGCTTCCTGTCTAGCGGCACGTAGTTCCTTAGCCTTTACCCTAACGGAGTACTTCCTAGCCGTTGCTCTATTTCTAGCTATTATACGCTCGTACTCTTGTAAGGTTGTTATGCGGTACACATCCATAGATACCTTATGTATGTAGCCTTTGCTTACACAACTTGAACTTATCCAATCCCGTAGTTCTTGCTTCTTTTTTGGTATAGCTAAGTCACTAGCGGGTATTAGTTTCCATATATCGTTTAAGGTAGTGGTGCCTCCTAAACTACGTACTATGTCGTACAAGTAGAAAGACCTACTCCCTTTCTGTTTAGGTTCCGGTGCTAACTTCTCATCATTCAATTCTAAAGTATCTTGATCTTTTATCGTCCTTAATACATTTTTCATGCTTCACATTCTCCATATGATTTTGCTACTCCGCTTTCACAATCAAGCGGCATTCCTTTTGCCCAAGCTGGAACCCACCGCATACAACTCTCTATGTACTCTTGCGCGTCTTTAACTTCTTTGTCCTTAACGCAGCACACAATAGAGTCATGTACGGTCATAACTACACGGTAATACTTGGCTATGTGTACCATCTGCTCGGCAATTATACATCTCGCAACTGCTTGGCAGACGTTCTCTACTAGCTTCCCACCGTAGATACGGGTTCGGCTTCTTCTACTCTTGTACGTAAACTCCGCACGCCCATCTTCTTCTGACTTACCAACCTTTAGGTCGGCGTAACGCATTAATAAGTTAGATGGTAGTTGTATCGCTTGTAATAAAGCTATTGGCTCTACCACTGGTGGCACCCCTATCATCACTGAGTTCTTGTTAGAGAGTTCCTGAATCAAACGCCCCGCATCTCTCCACAGCTTGGTTATCTCGCCGTTGGCATCACGGTAGATACGTATGATACGCGCAGACTCATCACGGCTTACCTCTACACCAAAGTTCTTTAGCTGATCTTTGAACCTGTCTGCCCCCATACCATAGCCACAACCTAAGATAGTGGTCTTACCTACAAACCGCTGGTCTTTAGTTACTTGGTCTTCTGGGATGTTATAGATACGCGCTGCCATCTTGATGTAAACATCTTCTTTATTAGCAAACGCTTCTATCAGGTCATCCTGCCCAGCCCACCACGCTAATACCCTAGCCTCTATCTGAGAGGAATCGCAGTCGATTAGGGTGTAGCCTTCTGGCGCGATGATGCTCTTCTTCAATACTTTACCGTCAGCCCCACGACTCGGTAGGTTTTGTAAGTTAATTTTATCGGAACCGCCCCACCTACCCGTGTGCGCTGCATAATACTTAACAGGTACAGGCAGTAATCCACGTTTGGATATATCTATGAACCGCTGCGTACGGGTCTCTTCCAACGTGCTCTTGTTACCCAGCCTAGCTGCTACTAATGCTTGTACATTAGCGTTGTGGTGTTCCGCTAATGCTTTGAACTCTACGTCGGTCTTGGCAAACGCATATGTCTCTTTTTCCGTAGTGAGGCTTATCTTCGTAGGGGGTATTACTCCCTGACCGCGTAACAGTTCAGCGAACTTGTCGTTACTCATAAGGTCTGACTTATCTACTCCCGCTTCGATTAGTAGTCTGTCCTTACGGTCACGTATGTCTTCTAAGTGCTGCTCTAGCAGTCCAAGATCTAAGTCTAGTATAGGCTCTAAGAACATACGCAGGGTCACATCTATGACTTTCAACTCGTGTCGTGGGAAGTGCTTGCTCATTAGCGCAAACAACTTATAGGTTAACTCCACATCGTTTACACAGTAGTCACCGTACTTATCTAATTCTTCTTCAGTAAAGTCTTCGCGGCGTTTCGCTAATGCGTTAACTACCTCATCTCCTTTCTCACCAATGTTGTATCGTTCTGCAAGTACTTTGAGACTTCCACCAACCTCCACCCCATGTACAGCACGGGCAATACACAGAGTATCAGCCCAAACGCGAGGCCGAATATTGTATAACCAAGACAATATAGCCCCGTCGAACACAGTGTTGTGAGCCAATAACATACTGTTGGCCCAATCGAATCCTTGTAGATACCCTTTAAGTTCTTCATGCGTTCCTGATGCCCACTCCGTAGGGCCGTTGTTTACCTTTACACCTACGCCTATCACCTCAAAACGAGAGTCACGTACGTAGGATTCAGTAGTCATTTTAGTAAGTGAGAAGTCTTTATCGTAGTACGTTTCAAAGTCTAGCGTTATTAAATCCACGTCTTACCGTCCTTCTCTGTTAACCAGATACGGTAATTACCCTCACTATCTAACTTACGGCTGGCGATGTTCCAACCTTTACGTTTAGCTACCGAACGAAATGCACGTACCCTGTAGCCGTATGGGTCAACCACTACAAATGAATCACCAAGATCCATCTTAGTTAACGTAATCTCATATACGCCTTGGTTGTTGTACTGCTTATCGAACAGCAGTACCCCTTTCTCAATCACTAACTCCTCAAGCGCCTTACCCATTTTCAGGCTCCCGCTGCTTGACCTTCTTAATCTCAACGAACAACTCCTGCGGTATACGTAGAATTATCCCTTCACCATCTTCGGCAGCGAATCTAGCTTGCTCTTCGTTCTTGGCTTCAATCAGCACACAAGTTTCAATTAGGGTGTGGTACATAACTTCAAACTTCGGCATATCAACCCCCTAGTCGCTTGATCTCAGCATCAACATAGAACTTAATCTTCTTGGCATCACGTAGCTCATTGCTGTGGCTTGACTCGCCGTAGCGGTACGCCGCTCGGAAGATCTCACCAATCTGTGCGTTCATGTTCTTGTGGGATATAAGGTCTTGCAATTCAGCCGCACCGTCGGGCAATTCGTAGTAGCTAGCAGTGCTACCATCGCTCACATTAGGCGCGACACTAATTCGTTGTTTTTGTAGGGCCGTGGGAGCTGGTTTCGCCTCTGTCCTACCGCTGGAATGTACATTCCCTAGGCTTTTTTGTATTAACTCGTACTCACGTAACAACTTATAGGCAAAAGCTGCGTTTACGCCTGTGTCTCTGACTATCGAATCCTTTTTAGCAAAGGGCCAATTCTCATCTAAGTACTTCCACACCAACTCACGTTTCACTGAGGGTTTAGCCATTTGGTTCTCCTTTCCGTTTAGCTGTTCACCGCACTGGTACTGAGTCGCCTATCTATTAACAGACCACTCACATCGTGCATGTTCTCTTCGTTCACTACTAAGGCCAAGCCACCAGCGGTGTCTATGTCCTCTAAGTTCTTTTTCTGTAAGGGCGTTGTCGTACCCTTACCTGCCTTGCATTCAATACCGAAGAATTCTCCTTGGTAACACCCGACAATATCTGGTACGCCGCTCCTACCATACCCACCCGTAGCGGGGAAAAAGAAGTACGCGCCTAAGCCTTTAAGCTGACTCTTTACCACCGCTTTTACCTTGGCTTCCGGTGTCATTGCCATTCTTGGTCTCCTTCAAAAGTTTAGTTACGCTTGTGGTTAACTTCTTTATTTCACGCTGGTTTGTCTCTATCGCTTTACTAAGGTAAGTAAAGTCTTGGCACAGGTCATCCGTAGCGCGGGTCAGTGAAGATATTGACTTTATGCTATCTAAAACTTCTTGCATGGTGTCTTCGTCTACTTCCATCTCTAGTGTCATCTTCGCCATACCGTTTCCTTTTGTGGGAGCTGGCTTCAAACCTTGTACGAACGCACAAGGTTTAGCCCTAATTAGTTAGTTGGAATTGTTACGCTGTCTCTTCAAGCAAGTCAGCCAGCGGTCTTATGTGCAGCACCTCAAAGTCTATCGGGTCAAAACCCCACTTATCGGCTAACTGGTTGTGGATCTTGGCGTAGTGCTTCTGCACTTCTAGGTCAAAGCTGTCGGTGTCCTCTCCGCTACCTTTTTGATTGTCACCCCACTGACCCCTAGCCCAGAGGTTAGTCAGGATTCTTGCCCTTGCAGCATCCAATGGTGTCTCGTTATCCTTGTTACGCATTTTCGTATCTCCTAAAAATTGTTACCTAAGCCCCTGAGTGCGGTGGTTGATAAGATTCGCCGTTATGACCCCCACAAAACTAAGGGCGTGAGCCAGCACTTCATCTTATCCGTTCTTTCGACTGGGCCATTGACGTACCCAGTGTAGGAGGTCGGAGGCCACCGCTCCCCCGACATTCATAGCTCACTTCCAAATTCTACTATTCTATGACCCAGAAGGTATCGACACTTTGTCTACTGCCTATGCCTTTTATCTGTAAAGAATTATCTCTATCTAAACGCGGGAACCCTTCTCGCGTCTGATGTACCGTGGAAGGCCAGTTTGTTACCCCCTGAGTATCCAGTGGGTCTACCATGTAAAGTAGAGCCAGCTTACCTTGCATCCATTTCGGCATCTCTTGTAGTGAAGAATACTCACCTGCTCCACCCCTGTCAACACATTCTGTGCCAATACATTGTACTTGGTACTGTATGGGCGCATCGTGTACCGTTATTCGGTAGATTGTATCATGCCCTGCTAGACCATCAATTCTGTACACAGTACACCTCCCCCTTACGCCAGCCCACATTAGGTACGAACGTATCTTCTTTTGCTATGTGTAGCATGGACACCTTACCCTTGTACTCTTCGGGCAGTGCGTTGAAGTCTGGGTAGGTAGTTTCACGAACACCCATACCCTGCGCGAATTGTTTGAGTGCTTTTTCGTTAACACCTAGTACGCCTAGATCTAACACCTTAATTCTTTGTGCGTCCGTCCAAAGTAATGTGATGTACTTCCGCTCGTGTTTTGTAGTCGCGCTCCAATCAGCAAAGCTGTCGAACAGCGCGGTATACTCCGCGTTCGTTTTATCCAAAGGTATATCTTCTTTGAGCTTGTTAATGAACTTAATCACGTCAGGCTCTACATCCCCTCTGTACGACGCACCTATATCAGAAACACCTGTCACTGCTTTGAACGCATTCGACACAGTGTTGTACTTCGCTCTTTTGACGATCCTGTACTGCGTACGCATATTACCGTCAGCCCTGACAGCTACCAATTGAGAAGTTATAGGTTGCATAAATTCCTTGGCTAACTTAACGAACTTATCTCTTACCGTGGTCAGTACGACGTGCCTTTTATATTGTGACTCTTTGTATCTATACTGCTGCACCGCCAGACTACTGACCATATACCTAGCCGCTGCTTCGGACTCATCGTGGTTGCCCCAGCCTACCCAGCCGCGAGGGTACAACTCGTCTGGAAAACATAGCCATACCTTACTCATGCTAGTCCAATGCTTGAAAGTTACATCAGGCCAAACTTGTTTAAGCGCACGCATCATCTCTACTAGTCGATGCTCTGTTTCGCTGTACCAATCTCTAGGTTGACCATCAAGTACTGCTTGGCTTAGACGTTCGCGTACATCTGACATACCTGATACAGGATAAAGGTAGTCAGGTATATCGTCTTGCGCTTTTGATGAGTTAAAAGGGTTTATATAGTTCATATTTATTTCCTACTGTTCTGTTTTAGTTTTAGTTACTAGGCCACACGCTTTGTTGATCCAGTGATTGAATGCCATACGTGCTGCTTTAAGATCTTCTTTGGTTCTCATAGTCTTCATAAACCTACCGCCATTCGTTAAGAAGTCTGTGATTAGTGCGGTGCGTAGCTCCACGTTCTCACTGCGTATAGCATCTATGATTTTTTTGTGGTCGTAGTGTCTCCACATAACGGACAACCCACTGTCATTACGCTTAACCGCCATAGCCTTACGGAACTGCCATTCACCTGTTGGTAGTAGTGGAGCCATAGCGCACGCAAACTCCCATAGCTTTTCGTAGTGTGGTTTAAGCTCTGCTTTAAGATCTTTATCCACTGAGCTAGTTACCTTGGGTGGCTTAAACTCTGTACCTACGTACACGAATTGATGATCTGCCCAAGCATCGTAGCTGCGCTCAAACAGTAAGAACTTACCGTCATCCTCATCAGTAAACCCGTAGTGCTCTATAATGTCGTACCCGCTCGGCGTGCTCTTTAGATACGTGTACCACGTACCACCTACGTACCTAGTCTGCGGAAAGAACTGCCCACCTACCCAATGCTTACCTCCTTCGGTACGCAGGGGTAGTGACTCAGGCAGCCATTGACGTAAGAACTTATACTTAGCCATAGGTATAGACCCCACAGTGCCATGCCGTAGCTTGATCGTCTCAACAGGGCTGCCGAACTTGTCTAGCCTATCGGGGTGCCGCTCCCACACAATAGTGGATAGCTCTTGCGTCTCATCTACCGTTGGGCTTTCTCCGTTCCCGAAACCAAACACTGCATCACCCCTGCCGTAGCCTTCCATCAGCGCGTAGCAGTTATTGGTTAACTTCTCTACACGTTCGTGCTTCTTACGTCTCGAACTAATAGGTCTAATGTCATCACCAATGGTGTGGTTCTTACTGACCACCGGCCTGATGCTTTCGTAGAGGCGTTCAACTGCCTCAAATGAATTCGGTCTGAACATATCTAACTCCTAAGATCTTAGTTGTGATGATGTAACGTGCAGCACTGTGCCGCAGTCAGGGGTTGCGTTCTTGTTGTCGATGATTACCCACAGCACTGGACAGTCCCATTCACCCCAGCCGCAGTAGAGATCGCCATCGGTTATCACCACCGCACACTGAGCGTGAATGTCTTTGTTTTCTATGTACGTAGGTACACATCTTACGTCCGTACCACCACCGTAGTGGGGCTTGGTCTGATGCTCTAAGTCCTCAAGCTCATCCTGCTTGTACTCTTCGTGACGCATAACTTCTGTGTCCCAGTACAGTACGTGTAACTTCTCAGGGCTAACGGCTACCGCCATATCAACCAATTCGGATTTGATTATCTGAACTTCCTTGTCACCCACTGATGCCGACATATCATTGGCGTTGACCAACTCACCCATCTGATCTGACACACCGCTTGGCATATAGATACCCGAAGCAATGAACCTACGGTTGGGCTTGTCGTACGTGGCGTAGTCGTTGCCAGCATAAGAGTCTTGTACAAACTCCTGCATCACTGACCGCCAATCAACTTGGGGCTGTAGTAGCTCGTCGAGATTACGTGCTCCACCATCGGCACCCATCTTACCTGCCGCCATCGCGCCTTGGCGTATCGCTTGGTCGATCTCACGGTCTAAGTCCTTAGTCTCTTCTTCTGAGAGAAGATCCTTATCCCACTGGTGTTCGTCCCAAACAGGGGAGCTTGGCTTGCCGCTGCCACTACCGCTTTGCCCACTGCCACCTTCACCGTCATCATCGCCATCGTCTTCGCCGTCATCTTCTTGTGCGTCGTACAGTAGCCAGAAGACCTTAGTAGTATCCATACCTCGGTACTGCTCGTCGTACAGGCAACCTTCGGGCATCTTGCAGAACCCATCGGGGTTCTCGTCTACGATCTCCAGATTGATGATGTAGTCAGCAGCCATGTTCGCGCACTGTGCATCCTTGTCCCACAGATGCCTTAACAACTTATTGTGCTTGTACATCTTGTGACCGCACTCGTGAACAATACCGAACCGTACTTCTGCGTCGGTATGCTCTTCAATCCATGTACGCCCGTACCACTCATCGCGCCCATTGGTACACGCTGTGGGTATATCATCGGACACACTACGTTCGCCAATCATTACGATACCCGCTAAGGCACGATAGCGAGGCGCGTTCATTATCTTAACCACGTTCTTGGTCAACCGCTGCTCTGCGGTCAACTCTGTTCCTAGTCCTAACATGTTATCTCCTTAAACCTTGTCTGCTTGGTACATGTAGTTGTTGGCTATCGCGTACTGCGTTATGTCTGCGTTCTGCGTAACCATATCCAAGTGTGGGTACTCTGGGTGCATAGCTGACTGCACGAACATAGCTCGTGCCTCCTCACTTATTCGTTTGCTGTATGTCATCCACGAATTGAGTAGCTGTCTGTCCAAACTACCTAAGACCTTATATACAACCATACATATCGCGCTGGCGCTGGTAGGTACAATCGCACCGTGTGGGTCGTTCTTAATAGATTCTAGTGACGGTAGCTGGTCGAACAACTGAACAAACGCCATCAAATCTTGTGCGGCGTGTGCACCAATCGTACCGATCAACGCTGCATATAGCTGGTTGTCGCTCAACTTGTCGCGTAGCTTTAAGTAGTCAGACGCTGCCTCACCTGACCGTGGGGTAAAGAACGATGTACGCGCCTTATCCTGCGGGTGAAAGATGAACATGTTCTCTGTTGGGTTCGCTACTTCGTCGAATGTCTGCCACAACTTAGGCTCTTGGCTGTACCACCCCAATAGAATCGGATCAAAGTTATGCTTCAGCCCGTATGCTATAGCCTCCATCTTTGATGGCTTACGTGTCTGCACGATAGTCACCGCGTTGCGCGTATGCGCTGGGAGCAAATCACCTAGACCTTCTAGCCCTAAGTTAGTAGTGGCAAACACGATAGAGTCTGGGTGTAACTTCTGAGTACCAACCATGCGCTCAAGCAGTACCCGTCGTACGCCTTTGATGACTGACTTGTCAGCCTTACCGATCTCATCGAAGTTTAGGATGATGGGCTTGTCAAGATGCACACCTAGCTCTTCATTAGGTACGAACCGTACATAAGGTGCACCGTTTAGGTCAGCCATGTTAGGCAGGAACAAATCACCTAGCCCTTTGTTGGTGCAGTCGAACCGCACCATTGTGTAGTCGGGGAACTTCTCCATTAGTAACTTCTCAATGGATGTCTTACCCGTACCGATGTGACCTTCCACGATAACTGATCGTAAGTGACCCACAGTACCGATAAGGTCTGCTGTTTCGTCTAGGCCAAGTGCGTACATTGAATGTGCTGCGTTCATAATATTTCCTTACTTGTTTATTTATTTATTAAATGTCTAGTGACGGTAGTGCTGCTATTGCATCATCCAAGGACTTCTTCGCTTCTTCGCGTAGACCCTCGCTGTGCTTTAGCATCTCAACGGACTTACCTACGAAGGCATCCCGTAAGATCTTATGGGCAGCTTGCATACGTGCATCGCCACCAAAATTGAATCGCTCCAATACCCTGATCGTGTCCTCTACGTGTGCGTACGTACTTTCTTTGAACACCTTGTAATCAGGGTTGGACTTCTTGCTCTCACCTGAGTAGTCGAGTGAGTCACGTAACTTCTTAATGTGCTTCAATGACTCGGCAAACACCGCGTTGCTGAACTTCTCCATACGCTCGGCGTGCTGCTGCTGATAGTAGTCATTGATCTCTTCGGCTTGTGATGCCTCCAAGTTAGTGACAAAGCTGTCAGGTACGGGGTACAAGCACCAACTCATGTGGTACTTATCTTTAAGATCTTCAAACGTCGGGTAGTCGTCCGCGTTGTATAACGGGCCAAGCCTTAGCTGCTCATCAATAAGCGCATCGTCATAACTACTTTCGGTTATACTGTCCTTGGCAGCATCGAACCTATGCACTATGCCGCTGATTTCTTTCACGTACTTAGGCAGATCTCTAGTAGGCACGACGTATTCCCCGCTCTTACCGAACGGATACGTTAGCCCGTAGTGAGTGGTGCGCCCTAGACCACCTAAGTAGTTAAGGTCTTTGACTGGCTGAAACTTCACAAGCAGCTCTTTCTTGAACTTACCTACGTTGCTCTTGTTGTTGGCGTGTTCTACCTGCTGGGTAGCACGTTTGTCTGTTACTGCTGCTGTCCACACCCCGCACGTAAACGATACCTTTGACGCAGAACTTTGTACTGTCGCACCTGTGATCCGCTCGATCTCTGGCTCTGGGTACATGGCTTCTTGCAGATGTGCGTCACCCGTTATAGGTGTTGAATCTTCACCACCGTGAAACACAGTCTCTAACCACCCAAGACCTTCATCCGAACCTACTACTGTGTTCTGCACACCTGTGGTTGCGTCTTCTTGTACGGACGTACTAACTTCTTTAACCCCCTCGTTTATGCAGTAGTCTGCCGCCACGTTAAAGGTTGGGAAATCTATAGGCCCATCACTTACCAACTCACCTTCCACACGCGCAAGCTCTTTGAGATCGTTAATGATCTCTTGCTCGGTACGCTCCTTGTTGATGCTTTGCATCTCTACTACTTTGTCCATTGCTGGCTCCTCAGTTATAAGATCTTTGAATTCCATATCTACTTTCCTATGTGTTGGATGTCTGCATCAGGTATGACCTGATACGCACCCTTGTTGTAGGCGATAGCCACTGTGAACTTCCCAGTGGTATGCCCAGTTGGTTTCTTGTACGTATGTACAAACTTCT
>Ga0115001_10001112_pt1 | contig 20629 bp, 20 predicted proteins | sample ArcticOcean_MG_C_12_FD_89869 | JGI IMG/M metagenome (GOLD analysis project Ga0115001, IMG submission 89869) | Marine microbial communities from western Arctic Ocean - ArcticOcean_MG_CB8_130 | ecosystem: Environmental > Aquatic > Marine > Oceanic | place: Arctic Ocean: Canada Basin | collected... | reverse complement strand
TCTCTAAATAGATCGGGAAGAATTCCTGAAAAAAGAACATTAATTTCTTTTTTAAGATCAGTAATTATAAAGTAGATATTCCCTTCTTTGTCCCTATGAAGGCTTTTATCAAGAACGAGACCGCCTAGTCTGACAAGTGATTCATTATTAATTTCATTATTGTAGAATTTTTTTTGTACTTCAGATGGGGAATAAAAAAAAATAACATTATCCCTTAACGCAAACAAAATAAGAAATAAAGATGTGGCTGAAACTATCAGCAAAAAAGATATCATTATTATTCTATCTTTACTTTTATTCACTTTAATTTTTCCATATTTCTAATTTTTCTATTAGAAATTAAAAAATCTTTATAAGAAAATATAAATAAAATAAACAAACCAAAAAAGGCTGATAAATAAGAAATTATTATATAAAAACTATAATCTATCATTTAAGATTCCTCATATGATTTCATATTTTTTAAATTCAACCTTCTATTATTAAGCTCAAGCTGGAGCCTAACAACAAGAAGATGGAGAAATATAAAAATAAAAGAAAAAAACATTATAACAAGAGGAATTAGCATATCAACATGTATAGACGGAGATCCAATTTTTGATATACTTGCTGGTTGGTGAAGGGTATTCCAGTAATCTACTGAAAATTTTATTATTGGGAGATTAATTAGCCCAATAATCGATAAAAATGACGAAAACTTTTCACCTTTAGAGAAATCACTAAATGATTTAGAAAAAATTATATAGCTAATATAGAAGAAAAATAAGATTAAGACTGAGGTTAGTCTTGCATCCCAAACCCACCATGTTCCCCACATAGGTTTACCCCATGCTGATCCAGATACTAAGCAAATTGCTGTGAATGTTGCTCCAATAGGAGCTGCTGCCTTTGCTAAAGAAAAAGCTACAACATGACCATAAACTAATCCAAAGAAACTGGACAATGCTATAAATGCATAAATACCCATTCCCATCCAAGCCGAGGGAACATGTATATACATTATGCGGACGGCATTTCCTTGTTGATAGTCAATGGGAGAGTTGTAAAATGAAAACCAAAGTCCAATCCCAACCAACGCTAATGCTATCGCTCCAAACCAAGAAGAAAGTGGTTTTAAGTAATTGACTAGGAAGCCAGGGTTAACAAATAGATTTTTCATTATTAATGACTCTTTCCTTAAGTTAGCTAATGAAGTAGCATTTTATAAAAAATATTACTATTATTACTATAAAAGTTTATACCCTATTTATATTATATAAATGAAAAATATCGTATAGGTATCTTTATGACAAAAAATATAGATAAATATTTAAATGCATCTTCAGTTAAGTTAGAAGATTGGGAAAAAGTCGCAAACGCTTCCCTTAAAGATAAAAATATCAAAGATTTAGAAAAAATCTTGGATGAAAATATTCACACTAAACCTTTATATACAATTGAAGATATTAAAGAAGATTACAGCCTATCTTCCAGAAGAGGTTTAACAAATAATAGAAACCAATACATGCCTTGGTATATTTGTTCCAGCATAGATCACTCAAATGACTCAAAAGTCTTAAATTCCAGAATTATAAATGAATTAGAAAGGGGCAGCGGTTCATTAGAGCTTGCAACCTTTAATAAAGAATCATTAAGCTCTATATTAAATAATGTTGATCTCTCATTAGCACCTGTTTACTTTAAAAACCTTAAGAATCCAATGGATAGGATAGAAGAGTATATATCCTACTTGGACAACTGGAAAAGCTCGAAACAAGAAGAACCACTTGGTGGTTATCAAATTGATCCAATTGCTATAAATCTATGGTTAAAAGAATTCTCAAAAGAAAAATTTGGTAAAATAATTCAACATAAAGATATATTAAGGGAAACCTTAAAGATAGACTCTGAAGTTCGAGGTAAATTTCCTATGCTGGAAATAATACATTTTGACGGCTCATTATGGAATGATGTTGGCGCTGGTTTATCAAAGGAAATTGAATTAATTGCATTAAGCTTTCTTGAGGTGCTAAAGCACTCAGAAACAAACAGTATAAATACACAAAATATATATGTAACAATATCATCTAATACTGATTTTTTTGCTTTAATTTCTAAAATTCGATCGCTACGTATAATATTTAGTAATATATTTAAACATTTTGATGTAAATGGAAAACTTCACATAACCTCTCGTTCATCATCAGGAATAATATTCAAAGAAGACCCCTGGGTTAATCAATTAAGAATAACAACTGCAGCTCTAGCATCCTCTATTGGAGGCGTGGAAAGAATAGTCTGCGATAATATCACTCAAAAGCTTGGACAAGCTCCGGACTTTATAAAAAGATTAACAAGAAATACTCATATAATACTTCAAGAGGAATCTAGAATTTCAAGAGTTCAAGACCCTGCAGGAGGTTCATTTTTCATAGAGAAGCTTACAAATGATATCACGCAAAATGCATGGGATAATATTAAGAGTGCTCAAAAAAGTGGAGGAATCGATTCTTTGTTAACTTCTGAATCTTTCGTTAATGAATTAAGGGAAAATAGAAAAAAGAACGAACAAGATATTTTAGATAAAAAAGTAAAAAAAATTGGTGTTAATATTTTTGAGGACCCAGACTCTAATCCTATAAGTGTTAGGCCATTTGAGGAGGTTTTATAGTGAGTAAATTTGATACATTCTCTGATTCATTTTTAGACTTAAATATCATTGATAACAGTATTTTAAATGATAAATCTAACACACAATCAACACTTGAAGGTATTGACTTGAAATCATTTTATCTAAAAAGTGATACCACTCATTTAAACCACATAAATTCAATGCCAGGAATTGATCCATTTATTAGAGGCCCCTACCCAACTATGTATGCCAATAAGCCTTGGACAGTAAGACAGTATGCTGGTTTTTCTACCGCAGAAGATTCAAATGCTTTTTACAAAAAAAATTTAGAAAATGGTCAAATGGGGCTATCTATAGCCTTTGACCTTGCCACACATAGGGGGTATGATTCAGACCACCCAAGAGTTTCTGGTGACGTTGGTATGGCTGGAGTTGCAATAGATTCTATTCTTGATATGAGAGTGTTGTTTAAAGATATTCCTTTGGATAAAATGTCAGTATCAATGACAATGAATGGCGCAGTAGTTCCTATAATGGCTTTATTTATTGTTGCAGCTGAAGAGCAAGGCGTTACTTCAGATCAACTAAAAGGTACTATCCAAAATGATGTATTAAAAGAATTTATGGTAAGAAATACATACATATATCCTCCCAAACCATCTATGAGAATAATCTCAGATATATTTCAATATACCTCGATGAATATGCCAAAATTTAATTCAATATCAATTTCAGGTTATCATATGCAAGAGGCCGGAGCGTCTGCTGACCTTGAGTTAGCATATACCATTGCTGACGGCTTAGAATATGTTAAAGCAGGAATAAAGGCTGGAATTGATATAGATGCATTTGCACCTAGATTATCTTTCTTCTGGGCAATAGGTATGGATTATTTTATGGAAATAGCAAAAATGAGAGCTGGAAGGTTGATATGGGCAAACTTAATAAGGGAATTTAAGCCAAAAGATCCAAGGTCATTAGCGCTTAGAACCCACTGCCAAACATCAGGTTGGTCTTTAACCGCCCAAGATCCATTGAATAATATTACAAGAACATGCATAGAGGCGTTGGCTGCTACACATGGCCACACTCAGTCATTACATACAAATAGCTTTGATGAGGCCATAGCCCTTCCAACTGATTTTTCTGCTAGAATTGCTAGAAATACTCAATTATTTATTCAAAATGAAACAGGAACATGTGATGTTATTGATCCATGGGGTGGTTCATTTTTTATTGAAAAATTAACATCTGATTTAGCAAAAAAAGCACTTAATCATATGAAGGAAATTAATGATTATGGCGGTATGACTGATGCGATAGAAAAGAATATACCTAAAATGCGCATAGAAGAGTCTGCTACTAAAATTCAAGCTAAAATTGATTCAAATGAGCAAACTGTTGTCGGGGTTAATAAATTTACATTATCAGATAATGAGGAAGAGAAAATTGATATTAAAAAAGTTGATAACTCTCAAGTCCTTTCAAGTCAGCTAACAAGACTAAAAAAACTTAAATCTGAGAGGAATAGCTCCGACGTTAATAGAAAGCTTGAAGAAATTACAAAAGGAATACAAGAAGGTAAAAATGTTCTTGAGTTAGCTGTAAATGCAGCTCGAGTTGGAGCAACTGTTGGAGAAATATCATTTGCCCTTGAAACTGTTTGGGATCGTCACAAAGCAAAGGTAACGCTCATAAAGGATACTTATGCTAAAAACTTCTCTTCTGACAGTATTGATTTTATTAGAAAAAGAACGAAGGATTACGAAATTAAAATAAATAAAAAACCTAAGGTTTACATAGCAAAACTTGGTCAGGATGGTCATGACAGGGGTCAGAAAGTTGTTGCAAGCGCCCTAGTTGATATGGGCTTTGATATAGAGGTTGGATCACTGTTTCAAACACCATCAGAGGTGGCCGATCAAGTTCTGGAGACTAAATCTGATATTGTCGCAGCATCCTCACTCGCTGCCGGACATTTAACTTTAGTACCTCAACTTAAAGATGAGTTAAATACCAGAGGTTTAGGTAAAACTCATATTGTTGTTGGAGGGGTAATACCAAAAGATGATTTTAATGAATTGATTGAATCAGGAGCGTCTGCGATTTTTGCAACTGGAACAAATATTGTAGATGCAGCTGCTGAACTTCTGAATCTTTTAGATGCAGGTTAACTCTAGGGCTTAATAACCCTAATAAGCCCTTCTTGCGCCACAGATGCTATAAGATTTCCCGATGTATCAAAAATACTACCCCTATTAAATCCCCTTGCGCCAGATGCAGACGGGCTGTCTTGACTATATAGAAGCCATTCATCGGCTTTAAATGGTCTATGAAACCACATGGCATGGTCTAAGCTAGCAGATCTAAGATTCTTACTCATAAAATTTATTCCATGAGGGTTAGTACATGTGTCTAAGAGAGACATATCCGACATATAGGCCAGAACGCATTGATGAAGTGAGACATTGTCAGGTAAAGAAGATTTAGCTCTAAACCAAATTAAGTTCTTTGGAACTTTAGGTTCGGGATTCATTAAGTCAACTGGATCAATTGGTCTAACTTCAACCGGCCATTCCTTATTAAAACTATCCTTATATTCATCAGGAACACTATTAATAATTTTTTTTCTTAAATCATACTCCGAGGGTAAATCATCAAAATTATTAACATCGGGCATTAAATCTTGATGATTTAATCCATCCTCTTCAATTTGAAATGATGCAGACATATTAAATATTTTTTTTCCGTTTTGAACGGCTACAACTCTTCTTGATGTAAAAGATCTTCCATCTCTCGATCGGTCAACTTCATATAAAATTGGTACTTTAGGGTCTCCAGCTCTTAAGAAATAGGCGTGCAAAGAATGGCACACTCTATTTTCAACAGTTCTACTTGCAGCAACTAATGCTTGCCCAATAACCTGACCCCCAAAGACTCTTTGCCATCTATCACTTGGACTCTCACCTCTGAAAAGGTTTTCCTCAATTCTTTCAATATCTAATAAATTAATTAAATTCTCTAAACGCTCATTCATTAAATTTTCCTAGCCCTCTGATTAAAAAGAATTGATTTGGCCCTTTTTGCTTCTTTTGTATTTTCAGATAGAAGCTGTTTTCTCATTTCCTTGCCAGCTGCAAATCCTTTTATAACTGCTGACCTTTTTCCAACTTGCTCAAACCATCTTTTTAAGTTGGGGAAATCTGAGAGCTTTTGACCTTGATTCTTCCATGGAATAACCCAACCCCAACATGCTATATCAGCAATTGAATAACGCCCTGCTAAATACTCATTATTTTTTAATTGCCTGTCCATAACACCATAAAGTCTATTGACTTCATCGGTATAGCGCTTGATAGCATACTTAATTTTCATAGGAGCATATTGACGAAAATGATGGGCTTGTCCGGCCATTGGACCTAAACCGCACATTTGCCAATAAATCCACTCATCAACCTTTACTCGACTTCTTTCATTTTTGGGATAGAACTTACCAGATTTCCTTCCAAGGTACTGAAGTATTGCACCAGACTCAAATATTGAAATTGATTTACCGCCAGGTCCATAAGGGTCAATTATTGCAGGCATTCTATTATTAGGTGATATTTTTAAAAACTTAGGCTTAAACTGATCACCTTGACCAATATTAACAGGCTTTAAAATATAAGGTATATTGCACTCTTCTAACATTATAGAAACCTTCCAACCATTCGGTGTTGGCCAATAATACAGTTCTATAGGTTTATTTTGCTTCATATTCATAATATTATTTTAATAATTTACTATTTAAAATGTCATTTACTTTTTGAGGATTAGCTCTCCCTTGTGTTTCCTTCATAACCTGGCCAACAAACCAGCCCATCAAATTAGGCTTATCCTCAAGTGCTTTTACTTGATCGGGGTTTAACTCAATTATTGAATCTATGATTTTTTCAATTTCACCTTCATCACTAACTTGCCTCATATTATTTGAATCAACAATAGAAATAGGATCATCCCCACTTTCAGTCATTATTTCAAATATATCTTTTGCAATTCTACCTGTTATTGTACCATCGTCTATTAAATTTATAAGTTTTCCAAGGTTTTGAGGTGTTATAGGACTTTGATCAATAGTTTTATTTACCTTGTTAAGGAAGGAAAATAATTCACCAACAATCCAATTACAAACTAATTTAGAATTTACACCTTCTGAGGCAATTTCAAAATAGTCAGCTGTTTCTCTTTCTGAAACCAATATACTTGCATCATAAGGAGATAAATTGAAATCATCAACAAATCTCCTTCTTCTAATATCTGGAAGTTCGGGCAGAGTCTTTCTTATATTTTCAACAAATTCATCTGTGAAAGTTAATGGTAATAAATCAGGGTCAGGAAAATATCTATAATCATGAGCCTCCTCCTTACTTCTCATTGACCTAGTTTGACCTTTTTTTGGATCAAATAATCTAGTTTGTTGCTTTATTAATTCACCATCTTCAATAAGTTTTATTTGTCTTTTTGCTTCATATTCAATAGCTTGACCAATAAACTTAATTGAGTTTACATTTTTTATCTCACACCTTGTACCGAGATCATCGCCTGGCTTTCTTACAGAAACATTTATATCTGCTCTTAAAGAACCCTCATCCATATTACCATCACATGTTCGAAGGTATTTCATAATATTACGTATTTTTTTTACATATGCCTGAGCTTCCTCAGCAGAACTCATATCTGGCATAGAAACTATTTCCATTAAAGCTACGCCAGACCTATTTAAATCAACAAAAGAATAACTAGGATGTTGATCATGGAGTGATTTACCTGCATCTTGCTCTAAATGTAATCTTTCAATCCTAACTTCTTTCTCAATATTTCCTTCAAGATCAATTAAAACCTTACCCTCCCCAACAATAGGCTGATCAAACTGTGAAATTTGATAACCCTGAGGTAGGTCAGGATAAAAATAATTTTTCCTATCAAAAATAGAGAAATTATTAATTTTAGCATTGAGACCAAGTCCTGTCTTGACAGCTTGTTCAACGCAAATCGAATTGATGACAGGTAGCATGCCAGGCATTCCAGCATCTACAAAGCTAACCTGTGTATTATGTTCAGATCCGAATATAGTTGAAGATCCTGAAAAAAGTTTTGATTCAGAAATAATCTGTGCATGAATTTCTATCCCAATGACAATTTCCCAGTCACCTGTAGAGCCTTTTAATAAATTATTCATCTTTCAGCCACCATTTATTATCTAAAGACTTAAAATTTGAAGATTCCTCAATAACATTAGCAAAAGAATAAAGAGTTTCTTCATCGAAAGGCTTTCCTATTAATTGAAGCCCAAGAGGAAGGCCGTTTTTATCCTTTGAAGAAGGTATTGAAATTGCAGGAAGTCCAGCTAAATTTACAGGAACAGTAAAAACATCATTTAAATACATTGATAAAGGATCATCGCATTTTTCATTTAAATTAAAAGCAGAATTTGGAGTTGATGGAGTTAACAAAACATCGACCTTATTAAAGGCTTGACTGTAGTCTAAAGATATCAGAGACCTAACTTTTTGTGCTTTCAAATAATATGCGTCATAATAACCAGATGATAAAACATAAGTTCCGATCATAATTCTTCTCTTAACCTCGTCTCCAAAACCTTCTGATCTAGTTTTTTCATACATTTCGTTTATATCGTTTGAATTTACAGAGTGACCAAATCTCACCCCATCATATCTGGAAAGATTTGAAGAAGCTTCCGCTGGCGCTATAATATAATAGCAGGGGAGTGCATATTTTGTATTAGGAAGAGAAATATCAATAATTTCTGCACCCGCAGCCTTGAGCCATTCTTTTCCTTTTGTCCACATCTCAATAATATCCTCAGACATTCCATCCTGAATAAATTCACTTGGAATTCCTACCTTAAGCCCTTTAATACTTTTCCCAACAGAGGATTCAAAGTCTGGTATTTCCTTTGATGAGCTTGTTGTGTCTTTTGAATCATGACTGCACATATTTTTAAGTAAAATTGCATTATCCTTAACGTTCCTTGTAATAGGACCAGCTTGATCAAGCGATGATGCAAAGGCTATGATACCCCACCTAGAGCACCTTCCATATGTAGGCTTTAAGCCAACAGTTCCTGTAAAAGCCGCTGGTTGCCTTATAGACCCTCCTGTATCGGTACCTAATGAGCCAACGCCAACTCCTGCAGCAACTGATGCAGCTGAACCTCCAGAGGATCCACCAGGGACTAGACTTTCAGTACTATCATTTTTTTTCCATGGATTAATGACTGGACCAAAGAAACTTGTTTCATTTGATGAACCCATTGCAAATTCATCATTATTTAATTTTCCTAGTAATATTGCACCTTTCTTCCATAAATTATCCGTAACTGTTGACTCATATGGAGGTATAAAACTAGACAACATTTTACTTGAAGCAGTTGTTAAAACATCTTTAGTACAAAACATATCCTTAATACCCAAGGGTATTCCCTCAAGTGGCCTATTATTCTGATTTGCAAAATTTTTATCCGATAAATCAGCAGATTTTAATGCCAATTCAGGGGTCTCAGTTATAAATGCATTTAGATTTCTTGATGATTCCATAGCATCTATATGATCAATGATTAAATCTCTTGTAGAGAATGATTTCTTAATCAATCCATCTCTGGCCTCGTGAAGACATAGGTTTGTTAAGTTAGCCATTAATCAATAACCTTTGGGACCAAAAAGAAGCCTTCTTCTGACTTAGGTGCATTCGATATTATTTCCTTTCTATAACCACCGTCACTTACAATATCATCTCTTTGTTTTATACCCTCACCAGCGCCAAACGAAGAGAAGGTTGGAGAGACTTTTTCTGTATCAACTTCTTTGAGCTGATCAACCCAGCCGATAATTTGGTTTAAATCAGTTAAATACTTCTTAACCTCACTATCGTTTAATGAGATTTTTGAAAGTCTGGCAATTTTTTTTACATTATCTTCATTAACGGACATGTACTCTCCTCAATAATTCTATAAAAATTAAAGTCTTACTTGCATCAAAACCCTAACAGTTGATACTTATACCCGTGATGATTGATGATTCAAATAACTTTCGTGAAATAATACCATTTAATAAGACTATTTTATGTCTAGATCTTGGAAAAAAAAGAATTGGGTTGGCAATATCAGATGTAAATCAAAAAATTGCATCACCATATGACGTTTTGGAAGAAAAAAAGTTCTCAGAAATCTTAATTATCATTAAAGATATGGTTAAAGAGTTCGATATTGGATCTATTGTAGTCGGCGATCCAATAAATATGGATGGTACTCTTGGCCCTAAATCTCAGTCTAGCAGATCATTTATTGCTAATATTTCTAAGACTATTGATATTCCAATCTTACTTTGGGATGAGAGACTTTCAACTGTAGCAGCAGAAAAATCTTTAATTGAAGCTGATATATCAAGAAAAAAAAGAGGAAAGGTTATTGATAAGATAGCTGCAAATCTAATTTTACAAAGTTTCCTGGATTTTTTAAACTCTAACTCATAAAATTTTCGAGAAGAACCATGCGACACCATAATCCATAAATCATCTGATCGAAATATTTTGCTCTAGGATCTTTGTCAAACTCCCTGGGTATTTCATTTACCCTAGGCAAAGGATGCATTACTATCGAATTATCTGGAAGCGACCTGAGCTGACTCATTGATAAAGCATAATGATGATCACTTCCCCTTTCTGTTTGTACCCTTGTTACATACAATACATCTGTATCAGATATTACATCTTCAATTCTTTCAGTTTGAAAAGATTTTTTTGGAAGTAGTTCCTTTGGAAACCTAAGATCCGCCGGACTAACAAAATTAAAATGATTTCCTGAATAACGAGATAATAACTTTACAAGACTCTTTACTGTTCTTCCATTTTTTAGATCGCCCACCATCGTAACTCTTAGATTATCTATATTTTTATTATTATTATAAAAAATAGTAAAACCATCTAACAAGGTTTGGGTTGGATGCTCTCCTTCTCCATCGCCGGCGTTAATTATTGGAACAGAGCTGATGTTTGCAGCCTTAATAGAAGAGCCAATCTCAGGGTGACGTAAAACTATACAATCACTCATAGTCCCCATTGTGATAATTGTATCTTCTAGGCTTTCTCCTTTTATGGCACTAGAGAACTTAACATTATTTATAGGTATTACGGAACCACCCTGCCTAACCATAGCGCTGTAAAAAGATGATGATGTTCTTGTGGAGGGTTCATAAAAAAGATTTGTTAAAATTTTACTTTTCAATACATTAGAGAAATTTTCCTTTTGATCGCTAGCCTTTGACCAGATATCAAAAATAAAATTTTCATTCATATCGTTTACTGACAGAAGATGTTGCACGTTTTTACCTTTCAGATTACTTATATATTAAAATGACAATTTTAAACCTTATATTTTTATATTTTTTTACAATCCTTGTTAGCTATCTATCTGGATCTTTTCCCAGTGGTTATATGCTTACAAAGTATTTTAATAAAATTGATATCACAAAAGAAGGGTCTGGAAATATAGGGGCAACAAATGTGTTAAGGTCTGGCTCAAAAAGCTTAGCAATAATCACTCTCGCCCTAGATGCTCTAAAGGGTGCTTTGCCAGTTATAATTTTTGGTTTTAATTCACAATTATTGGCTTTAGCAGCGCTTTTTTCTTTTTTAGGTCACAATTTTCCTGTCTGGCTAAAGTTTAAAGGGGGAAAAGGGATTTCAACATATCTTGGAATTTGTTTTGCAGTATCTCCGGTTCTAGGAATTGGATTTGTACTAATATGGGTAATTTCATTACTAGCTTCTAAAATATCCTCAATTTCATCCTTAATAACAATATCTTTCATTCCAATTATTTCTTTTTTTATCCAGGATAACAATTTGATAAATTATGTTTTTTTCATAATGACAATAAATTCATTCTTTCGACATAAGTTAAATATTGTTAGAATTTTAAAGGGTCAAGAACCTAAAATTAAGATGTTCTAATTTAAAAAATAAAAAATTTTCTTGAATTATCATATGAAGTTTGACTTATTGAATATCAAAATATGGTTTTTTTCTTATTAAAGGGAGCTTAAAATGCATGTAGTTGTAGTTGAATCACCAGCTAAAGCAAAGACCATTGAAGGCTACCTAGGTTCAGATTACAAGGTAATTGCATCTTTCGGTCATATTAGAGACCTCCCCTCATCCGAAGGGTCTGTTCAACCTGATAATAATTTTGAAATGCTTTGGGAGATGGATGCCAAAGGGAAAAAACAAACTAAAATAATTCAAGATGCCTTGAAAAGTGCAAGTACTTTAATTCTTGCCACAGACCCAGACCGTGAAGGTGAGGCAATTGCATGGCATGTCCTTCAGGCTCTAGAAGAAAAAGGAAGCCTTAAAGGCAAGGAAGTATCTCGCGTAACATTTAACGCTATAACAAAAAAAATTGTTACTGAGGCTATTGCAAATCCTAGAGAGCTCGATACTGAGCTTGTTGATGCTTATTTGGCTAGAAGAGCGCTGGATTATTTAGTTGGTTTTACTCTATCACCTGTTTTATGGAGAAAGCTTCCAGGAGCTAGATCTGCAGGAAGAGTTCAGTCTGTCGCTTTAAGGTTGCTCTGTGAGAGAGAAATTGAAATTGAGTCTTTTGTTCCAAGAGAATACTGGTCAATAAATGCATTGTTATCCTATATGGATCACTCTCCTTTTAAAGCATCACTAACTCATTTCGATGGAAAAAAGTTAGAACAATTTGATATTAAAAATACTGATGACGCTGAAAAAATAAAATCAAAACTAGATTCATCAGATTTCATTGTTAAAGAAATTGAAGAAAAAGAAGTATCAAGGAAACCTTCTCCTCCATTCATAACCTCTTCACTTCAGATGGAGGCTTCTAGGAAACTAGGAATGTCTGCAAAAAATACTATGCAAGTTGCGCAAAGATTGTATCAAAATGGTCTTATAACCTATATGAGGACTGATGGAGTTCAAATTGGTGAAGAGGGAATTAATGAAATAAGGTCAACAATTGATAAAACATTTGGCAATGAATATGTACCTAAAGGATTTAATTTATATTCAAGTAAGGTAACTAATGCACAAGAAGCTCATGAAGCAATAAGACCTACTGATTCAAATATAAATCCAGAAAGAATGAATGGTGATTTTTCTAAAGAAGAAAAAGATCTGTATGCATTAATTTGGAAAAGAACTTTAGCCAGTCAAATGGAGAACTGGAAAGGATTAAGAACAACAATAAATATAACTAATCAAAAAGCGGATATAAATTTAAGAGTATCAGGAACTGTTACTTTATTCAGTGGGTTTAGAACACTTTATGAGGAAGGGAGCAAAGATTCATCTAAGGAAGAAGTACAAGAATTACCAAAACTTGAAAAAGGTCAGTCATTAAATAAAATTACTATTGAGGATAATCAACACTTTACTAAGGCTCCACCAAGATATTCTGAAGCCACTCTAGTAAAATCACTAGAAGAAAAAGGAATAGGACGTCCATCAACATATGCATCGATAATATCGGTTCTACAAGAAAGGCAATATGTCAGGATAGAAAATAGATATTTTCACCCAGAAGCCAAGGGAAGATTGCTTTCCTCTTTCTTAGAAAATTTCTTTAAACAATATGTAAGTTATAATTTTACGGCTGATCTAGAGAAAAATTTAGACAAAGTTTCGAATGGAGAGGTTGATTGGAGAGAGTTCCTTGATAGTTTCTGGAAGGAATTTAGTGTTTGTGCAAATTCTGCTTTAGAACTAAGAACTAGAGAAATCCTTGATACTCTAAATGAAAGCATTGGGCATCATGTCTTTAAAGATGAAAATGGAGATGTTAATAGGAATTGCCCAAAGTGTGATGGTGGTGAATTAAGTCTTAAAACAAGTAGAAATGGTGCTTTTGTTGGTTGTTCATCCTATCCTGATTGTAAATATACAAGATCATTTGGATCAACCGGTCAAAATGTCGAGGCAAAAATTCTAGGAAAATACCCCGGAACTGATGAAGATATTCATCTTTTAATTGGAAGATATGGACCTTATGTTCAAATAGGAGATGGGGAAGATAAGGAGATAAAACCAAAAAGATCTTCTATTCCCAAAACTATTGATCCAGCAGACTTAAATTTAGAAAAGGCCATAGACCTTCTATCACTTCCAAGAGTTATAGGCCTTCACCCTGAGGATAATAAAGAAATCTCAGGTGCTTTAGGAAGATTTGGTCCTTACCTTCTTCACGAGGGGGTTTATGCTAATCTTCAAAATGTCGATGAGTTATTTACAATTGGTTTGAATAGAGCTGTAGATTTAATTGAAGAAAAAAGATCAAATCCAGGTAGGGGAAGAGGAAGTAAAACACTAAAAGAATTAGGAAATCATCCAAAAGATAAAAAACCTGTAAATCTTATGGATGGAAAATATGGTCCATATGTAAAACATGGTAAGAAAAATGTTAGTATTTCGAAAGATAGTTCACCAGAAGATATAACTCTTGAAATTGCAATTGATCTTCTAAATAAGCCTAAAAAGAAAAAGTAATTATCAATATGGTAAAAATTATTAGACCAAAGCCGGCAGCAACATTAATAATTACTAAAATTAAAAATAAAAAACTACATATTTTAATGGGTAAACGACCTGATGAAGCTCGTTTTGCTCCAGGAATGTGGGTTTTTCCTGGTGGAAAATTAGATAAAAATGATTTATCAACACTAAAAAAATATAAAATCAATAATAGGATGATCAAAAATCTTAAGCTGTTGAGGGCGGAATCTCGGCTTGGCGAGGCCCTAATACATACAGCAATTAGAGAAACTCAAGAGGAAACAAATCTAAAGCTACTTAGCAATGATATTAGGGATATGTGGGTTCTCGGAAGAGCAATAACTCCATTATCTAGACATATGAGATTTGATACAAAATTCTTTGTAGCACCTTCAGAATGCTTTACTGGAAGAATCAAGGGGAACGGAGAGCTAGATAAGCTAGAGTATGTAGAAATTAAAAAAGGACTAGAGCTTCCAATGTTTGATATAACTGAATTTATTCTTCAAGAAATAGACAAGAGAATTAATAAAGGGAATGAAATTAATAGTAATCCAGTTTTTTGGAGATATAGACAAGAACATAGATTAATAACTGAAATTAAATAACTTGACTAAAAGGTAATAATACTTAATTTCCGGTTGATAAGGAATTCATTATGGCTAAAGCAGCGACAATTAAAATTAAACTTAATAGCACAGCAGGAACTGGTTATTACTATGTTGCCAAAAAAAACTCTCGAACAATGACTGATAAAATGGTTGTAAAAAAATATGACCCAGTAGTGCGTAAACATGTAGAGTTCAAAGAAGGCAAAATAAAATAATTCCTAAAAACCTAAAAAATAAAAATCAAAAAAAATTTATCTCTGAAGAAACTTTAAGGCAGATAAATTCTATTAAAATAAATCCAAACAAACCTTTAATAATATCTGATGCAGATGAAGTTCTGTTTATGTTTCTTGTTGGATTTGAGAAATTTTTACTAAAAAATGGTTTGTATCTAGACTTATCAAAGCCAAGATTAAACGGAAATATTAAAAAAATAAGCACGGATGAATACCTTAAAGAAGAAACCATGACTAACTTAATGCCCAGATTCTTTAAAGAAGAGACTGAACACTTAATGCCGATCCAGGGTGCTGCAAAAAGTTTAAAATACTTATCAAAAAAATGTCAGATTATTATTTTAACAAATATATCATCAAAAGAAAGGAGCAGTAGGATTAAGGCCCTAAGAAAAAATAACATGGATTATCCAGTTATAACAAGTAGTGGATTAAAGGGACCTGTGGTAGCAGAAATCTGTAAAGATATGCTAGCACCAGTTTTTTTTATAGATGACCTTCCTCAAAATGTAGACTCAGTTTCAAAAGAATATAAAGATTCGACTTGTATACATTTTGTTCAAGATAGCAGATTAGATAAGTTAATGATGACACCAAAACATATCAAATATAGACTTAGTAAATGGACCGAGATCGAAAAATTAATTCTAGAGTATTTAATGGAAAATGAAAAAAGAGAAAGCTAAACAAAATATTTTATCATTATGCAGAGACTGCTTTTCAACATTTAACAGCAAGATATTATATTGCGAAAACTGCAAATCACTTAAAATTATAAATCATGATGAAATTGAAAGATTAAACATTGCTCATGTTGATTGTGATGCATTTTATGCTTCAATCGAAAAAAGAGACAATCCGAGATTAAAGAACTCTGAAGTTATTATTGGCGGAGGAAAAAGAGGTGTTGTATCAACAGCATGTTACTTGGCCAGGGTAAAGGGAGTTAGATCCGCTATGCCAATGTATAAAGCATTAAAACTTTGTCCTAAGGCAATTGTAATTAAACCTAATATAAATAAATATAGAGATGCATCAAAAAAAATACACTCTCTAATGAATGAAATAACCCCTTTAATTGAACCAATTTCTCTGGATGAAGCATTTTTAGATTTATCGGGTACAAGAAAATTACATAAGAAAATCCCTGCCGAACTTTTAGCAGAGCTTTCTAAAAAAATAACTAAAGAGGTAGGTATTTCAGTATCAATAGGGCTTTCATATAATAAATTTTTAGCAAAAATATGCTCTGAACTAGATAAACCAAAAGGTTTTTCAGTGTTAGGAGTAAACGAAACAAAGAATTTTTTAAAAAATCAACCTGTCGAAATTTTATGGGGTGTTGGTAAAGTTTTAAAACGAAAACTAAATGATGATGGGATAATAACCATAGGGCAAATTAGAGAGATTGATCTAAAAGAAATCATTAATCGCTATGGATCAATTGGTTCACATATTTTTTCACTTTCTGAAGGGAAAGACTTGAGGAATGTTATTCCTCAAAGGCAAATGAAAAGTATTAGTCATGAAACTACATTTGAGAATGATATAGGTAATAAAAAAATACTAGAAAAAAAATTATGGCTTCTGTGCGAAAAAGTATCAAAAAGATCAAAAGACAAGGGATTAGGGGGACAGACTATAACCCTTAAGTTAAAAACAAATGAATTTAAACTTATAACAAGATCATGTACTATCGAGCAACCAACACAAATAGGAGAATTAATTTTTCAACATTCAAAAAAACTTTTAGATAGTCAGAATAATAAAGAAAAATATAGATTAATTGGCGTAGGGCTATCAAACTTAGAAGACACCAGTCTCTGTGATCTTTATGATTTAATTAATGTTTCAAAAACTAAAAATGCAAAAATTGAATATGCAATTGATAATATAAGAAATAAATTTGGTGCAAGTGTAATAAAAAAAGGAAGATCAATATAATCAATATAAACGAGGAAGAAATGTCAGAGAAATCAGAGAAAATTGAAGATATATTAACTAAGCTAAGCATAGAGTTGCCAAATCCAGCAGCTCCAGTGGCAAGTTATTCACCATTTACTTTATCAAATAATCTCTTATTCATTTCTGGGCAAGGCCCCTTCAGTAATGGAAAATTGATAACAGGAAAAGTTGGTGTAGATTTAACAATTGAGGAAGGTCAAAATGCCGCTAGATTGTGCGGAGAGATGATTCTAGCTCAAGCAAAAGTTGCTTGCGGGGACTTAAACAAGATAAATAAATGTATTAAGTTAGGTGGATTTGTAAATTGTGATGATAAATTCACAGATCAAGCTATGGTCATTGAAGGAGCCTCTAGGTTAATGATTGATATATTTGGGCAAAATGGTTGGCATTCAAGATTTGCTGTTGGGGCAAATTCTTTACCTCTTGGTATGGCTGTAGAAATTGATGCTATTTTTGAAATTAATAATTAAAATTATTAATGAATAACTTTAAATTTAAAATTGAAAGATCATTATCCAAAATCAATAAAAGTGAATGGAATAATTGCGCAAACACCAATGATTCTCCATATAATCCCTTTGTTAGCTATGAATTTTTAAACGCACTAGAGGTCAGTCAATCTATCAACAATGATACAGGGTGGTTCTCAACATATCTGCTGGCTGAAAGTAATGAAGGTGAACTTCTGGGATGCGTTCCATCATTTATTAAAAATAATTCGAATGGCGAGTATGTATTTGACCATGAATGGGCGAATGCATATCAAAGATCGGGAGGATCTTATTATCCAAAGATTCAAGTCTCAATTCCATTTACACCAGTAACGGGAAGAAGATTTTTAGTGAAGGATAGATTGAAAGATATAAATATTATCTCAGAACTTTCATATGAACTATCAAAACTAACCAAGGAGACTAATGCATCATCTGCACATGTAACATTTCTAACAAAAAAAGAGTCTGATATTCTCAAAGAACTCGGCTGGCTGACAAGAAAAGATCAGCAATTTCATTGGAAAAATAATAATTACAAAAATTTTGATGAATTTTTATCAACCTTAACATCAAGAAAAAGAAAAAATATTAAAAAAGAAAGATCTGCATTTGAAGAAAGTTCAATTGAAATTGAACACATAGAAGGTAGGGATATTCAAAAGTATCATTGGGATTATTTTTATAATTTTTACCTTGATACAACAATAAGAAAGTGGGGCCAGGCTTATTTAAATAAGGATTTTTTTAAAATTATAGGCGATACAATGAAAGATAATTTACTGCTTATAATGGCAAAAAAAAATGATCACTACATTGCTGGTGCATTAAATTTTATTGGTGGAGATAGGCTTTACGGAAGAAACTGGGGCTGCACCGAAGATCACAAATTCCTTCACTTTGAACTTTGTTATTATCAAGCAATTGAATATGCCATTTCTAATAAATATAAATATGTTGAGGCAGGAGCACAGGGTACTCATAAGATAGCAAGGGGTTACTCTCCTGAGATAACTTACTCAGCGCACTGGATGAAAGAAAGAAATTTTTCTGATGCCGTAGAGCAATACTTGAAATATGAGGATGGAGAGGTTGAAAAAAGTAAAAAAATGTTAGAAAGTTATCTTCCATATAAAAAAGAGAATTAAATGTCTTATAATGATCAAAATATATTTTCTAAAATACTTAGCGGTGATGCGGAATGTGTAAAAGTATTAGAAAATGATTTTATTTTAGCATTTATGGATGTAATGCCACAGTCACCAGGCCATACTCTAGTAATACCAAAGTATAAAACAAAGGATTTTTTAGAACTTCCGCCAAAATACTTCCCTCATATTCTTGATGCTACTCAAAAAATTGCTAGATCAATAAAAAAGGTTTACTCACCAAGTGGTGTTATGATTTTACAATTAAATGGTGCTGAAGCAGGACAAACAGTTTTTCATCTTCACTTTCATATAATACAAAGGGCTGAAGGTCTAAATTACCAGTTTCATTCTTCGAAAGTAAGTGATCCTGAAGTATTAAAAAAAGAGGCGCAAAAAATAATAGATAATTTTTAAAATATTAATTCTTTATTAATTCTTTTTTATTTTTATCTTTATTTTTTAATAACTTATACTTAAAGTTTAATTCACCTTTCTTCAAAGAAACATCAACAGTTCCACCCTTTTCAAGGACACCATAGAGTATCTCTTCGGCAATAGGTTTTTTAACTTTCTCTTGAATTAATCGCGACAGAGGTCTTGCACCCATATTGTGATCATAGCCTTTTTTACCAAGCCAATTAGCAGCTTCGCTAGAAATATTAATAAAAACATTTTTATTGTCCAATTGAGATTCTAGCTCAAGGATAAATTTTTCAACAACTTTTTCAATAACATAGTCAGGAAGTGAATTAAAAGAAATAATGGAATCCAGTCTATTTCTAAACTCTGGATTAAAAAGTTTTTCTATTGCATCAGTATCCTCGCCAACTCTCTCACCCCTGTTAAAGCCTAATGCAGGTTTTGCAAGTTCAGATGCTCCGGCATTAGTTGTAAGGATTATGATGGTATTTCGAAAGTCTACTTTTCTTCCATTTTGATCTGTTAATGTACCATGATCCATTACTTGAAGAAGTATGTTAAAAATATCGGGATGAGCCTTTTCAATTTCATCTAACAAAACAATACTGTAAGGATTCTGATCAACTCCGTCTGTTAATAAACCACCTTGATCAAAGCCAACATAACCAGGGGGTGCCCCAATTAGGCGGGAAACAGTATGACGCTCCATATATTCAGACATATCAAACCTAAGTAATTCAATACTTAATACGGAAGCAAGTTGCCTAACTAACTCAGTTTTTCCGACTCCCGTGGGACCAGTAAAGAGGTAAGAACCTATTGGTTTTTGTAAATCTCTTAATCCTGCACGGGATAATCTAATTGAAGCTACAACTTCATCAATAGCATTGTCTTGGCCAAATATGAATCTTTTCAATGATTTGTCTAGATCTTTCAGTTTTTCACTGTCATCCCTCGTTATGTGCTTAGAAGGAATTCTAGCCATCGTGGATATTGTTTGTTCAATATCTTTTTGATTGATAGTTTTTTTTCTCTTCGATAAAGATTTAAGTTTTTGTGAAGCCCCTGTCTCATCAATAACATCAATTGCTTTATCTGGAAGTTTTCTATCGCTCATATACCTAGAAGATAACTCAACTGCAGTTTTTATAGCTTCATTCGAGTACCTTAAACCGTGAAATACTTCAAACCTTGATTTTAAACCCATTAAAATCTTAATTGTATCGGGAATACTTGGCTCTTCAACATCTATTTTTTGAAAACGTCTTGATAAAGCCCTATCCTTATCAAAAAATTGCCTGTACTCTTTGTAAGTCGTAGACCCTATGCATCGTAATTGCTGTCCTTGAAGGGATGGCTTTAAGAGGTTTGAGGCATCCATAGAGCCACCAGAAGTTGCTCCAGCACCAATTACAGTGTGAATTTCATCGATAAAAAGAACAGCATCGTCAAGAGCCTCAATTTCCTTTAATACAGCTTTAATTCTTTCCTCAAAATCACCCCTGTACCTAGTCCCAGCAAGAATAGAGCCCATATCTAGAGAAAATATTAAAGTATTGCTAAT
>Ga0115001_10001109_pt1 | contig 20643 bp, 16 predicted proteins | sample ArcticOcean_MG_C_12_FD_89869 | JGI IMG/M metagenome (GOLD analysis project Ga0115001, IMG submission 89869) | Marine microbial communities from western Arctic Ocean - ArcticOcean_MG_CB8_130 | ecosystem: Environmental > Aquatic > Marine > Oceanic | place: Arctic Ocean: Canada Basin | collected... | reverse complement strand
GCCAAACATTCGGAGAGAGAGGATAGAAGCATTGTCTCTCTTTCTCTCTCTCTCTTTCTCTTGAACGATGATGTGTAGTGATAAACTAAACACAGACACACAAAACACGAACAACCCAAAATAAAATAATTTATTTCTTCATTCTGTTCCACGTCGAGTGCGTCTTACCGGCTGGACACAAATTCTTTCTCCCCTTTTTCATTCTCGCCTTTAACACTCTTCTCCCGTTAGGAGTTTGCATGCGTGCGAAGAACCCAGATTTCCTCGCCGATTTACGTCTCGTGCCGCCTAAAGTGCAACCGATCGATCTCCCCCCGGCTGTAATGACTAAAGCTCCACGTCCATTCGATTGCGATGGCTTCACGGTCTTTTGGAACGCAAACACGTTCGTGTTTGAGACGCACTTATGGAAACTCATTGAAAGACCTTTTGATGTCTCCATCGATCGTGTGGATGTTGACGATTTGTGACTACTCGATGACGCTTTCAAGGACATTCTGTTCATGGCCGTGCAAGTTTGCGATAAAGTGAAGGACATTTTTCTATGATATATGTATGTATTCTAAAATATTCAATTGATTTAGATTTAAACAGATCGATCAGTTTTGATATTCGCGCAAACAGATGTTTATTATTGTATAATAATATTATTTCTTTCGCAAGCAGCGCGCGTTTTTCGTGTGAGGAAGTTATCTTAATTGAGGTTTTCAAAGAGGAAGACAGGTTTAGGGTTACAGAAGAGGATGTGCAACGAGGAGAGGGAGCCTGTTCCTGATGCTTGCCTGCAGCTGCTGATTTTGATGATGATTATATCAAGCAATAATCACGTCGCGTAGGAAATAAAAAAAGGGGTAGTCCCGAACGTCATATCAGCACACGCATAACTCCGTTTAATAAAATGGCTTTTGCAGTTTCCTCATTCGTTGGCACTAGAGTCCAAGCAAAGACGAACTTACGTCAATCTAATAAAAGACAAACTTCCGTAAAAGTCTTCGCTGAAAGAAAGTTATGGTACGTTTCGTCGCCCTCGCGTTCGAAAATTATTATATTATATTTTATTTTTAAAGAAGATCGCTTTTGGAGCGCGCGCGCGAGATGATATATATATATACATGCGCGTTTTAGATATAATCAAACGATTAAAAATCAAGTGTAGAAATTGATTCCGAATGTATTAATCGTTCGATCGATGGATTATGCGTATCGGAATCACGCGTTCGCGCGCGCCTTTGATTGTTGATTATATCTATTTTCTCTCTCCCTCTCGCGCGAGGAAAAAAGAGTATCTCCATCGGCACATATCGTATCTCTTGAAATTATACTGTTGTGGTCTATATTAAACATCTCTATTCTTTTTCCCTTTACAACTTGTAAATAAATAATAAATAAATAATAAAAATAAATAAACAGGTTACCGAACACGAAGACCCCGGACTACCTCGATGGCACTATCGCCGGTGATTACGGATTTGACCCCTTAGGCTTAGGCTCTGACCCAGAACGCTTAAAGTATTACCAAGAAGCCGAATTAATGAATGCGAGATGGGCGATGATGGCCGTTGCCGGTATCTGCGCTACTGAAGCGTTGGGTATCCAATCCAAATGGTACATGGCTGGCCAAGAAGACTATGGCTTCCCAATTAACGCGCAATTGGCTGTTTTGTTCCCAACTATGGGTTTCTTGGAAACGAAGAGAATCACGGGTTGGTTGGCGACTGGCAAATCTGGCATTAACGAGACGTTCCCGTTCGATCCCTTAGGAATGGGCGCGGACAATGAAACCATGAAGTTGAAGGAAATCAAGAACGGTCGTGCGGCAATGATTGCCTTTGTTGGCATCTGCGTCCAAGCAATTGTGTTGAGAGAAGGTCCGTTGGCCGCTTTGCAAGACCACGTTGCGAACCCGTTTGGAAATAACATGGCCACGAATATCATGAATTTGCCAATTAATTTGGCTTAATTATTATATTTATATATATAGGATAGAGAGAGAGAGAGAGAGAGAGAGAGAGAGATATTAAAGATCATTCTTGTTGTAATCGTAAAATTGGTTTACCGAACGTAGTAGCAAATATCGTAGTCTATATTGATTAAGACACGAAAGAATAAGAAGTTATTTACTCTCGCTATTTAATCTATTAATGCGCGCGTTATATTTTCTAACCTCTTTTTTTCGTTCCTTCAGTTAAACTTTATTACGTTCTATTTTACCTGTGACCGTCGTAAGAACACGCATCAGCACGGGCACGCGCGTTTCGTTGCTCATTATTTTCTCCAAACTCCTCGAGACCTCGACTAAAACATCATCCTCAAAATATAAAATGAGTGGCAAAACTAATATTATTACGGTCAAGTGTAAGTTTGCATCTGAGGACGACAATAAACTAATCCTGATCAAGGTCCCAGAGCCATGCACTGTTAAGATAATTAGAGAGAAGTTCCTTCAACTGAGAGAGGATGTGAAAGTTCTGATATCGAAGAAGGGTGGAACGTTCGAAGGCTTTGAGTGTTGCGTTCTTCCTTCTTCGATTGCTACGAATACTAGGAATACTGATAAAAACAAAGTTGATCTTAATAAAGATACAGATTTAGTAGATACAGTAACAACAATGATGACGACGACAAATGATAGTAACGATAATGAAGAGAGAGAGAAAATAGGCGGTTTATCAATAAGCGATGCTTCAACTCCATTGGAAGACTCATTCGTGTTCGAGAACGATTGTGAACTAGTAACGATGGCGTTAACGAAAGAGTATGCTTTGAAAGCACTGAACCCGGTTCGGAAATACACAGTTGGCTTGTTCCATGGAACAAACTTACCTAAATTCAAAAGCGGGAAGCAAGCCGCCGTAGAATGGCAAATGAGAAGAACTATAGACGAAGCGACTTTACAACCGAGCGGGTTATCGTTAGTAGGCGGAAAGAGACAAGCTTTCGTTGGAGCGAAAGAAAAAGGGCAGAGCGCGAAATTTTATATTCTTAAATCACAAAACGTGAACGATTTCTGTGCTTTACCAATGGAAACCTGGTATAACTTTAGACAGTTAATGTCCAGAAAAGTTCTAAACTTGGAAGAGGCTGAGGAGTTAATGAAGAGTAAACAAGATAGATTATACGAGACGAGCGCGAAGTTTGTTGGCTCAGGAGCAGCAAATGCGGATTTAGAACGGTTTTCAGATTCAGAAGATGATTTCGTTAATAAAAAAAATAGAGATGATGATTCGGACGACGACGAGGATGAAGACGGGCAAACAAAGAAAAGAGGGCGGAAACGAGGAGGCGGGAAGAAGAAAGCCGAAGATGAAGAGGAGACGAAAGAGAAGAATGAAGATGGCATTGGTGAAGGTTGGGAACACGATCAGACATACTCCGACGACGAAGGTGGTGAAGTCGCAGCAGCGATTGATCCAGAACAACAGGAAATAGATAAACAAAACGCGCCGAAACCTCCGACGGCTGATTCTGACGACGAGCTCGATGAAAACGCGCAGAAAATCAAAACTTTGGTAGAAAGACAAAACGCGATTGAGAATAATGCCACGGCTGCCGCTTTATTCTCAGATGACGAAGACGATGATGACGACGATATTCCCGAAGATTTCGATCCAGATAACGAAAAAGAAGTAAACGTCGTCGGAAGGTTGTTTCAAACCGTGAAAGAAAAAGAAGAGAAAGAGAAGGAAGCCGCTGTTGCCGCAGCAAAGGCTGAAGCAGCAGAAGAACAACACAGACCATCTCCTGCAATAGCGCAACAACAACAACAGCAACAGCAGCAGGGAGTAAAGAGATCGGCATCGCAGGCTGGAATATCGAGTCAAGAAAATTCAGCCAGAAAATCGACACAGAGACCTTTATCTCGCGGTGTAAGCGCTCCTGTCTTGGATAAAATTAAAGACGAATCGGCTACTAATCCTATTGAGAAAATTATTCGCGATTTGCTAAAGCAAAATCCTGGTCGCACGACTATGAAAGATATCACGAAAGCGTGCAGAAAAGCCGGCCTCGTGAGTTCCGATGCTGGGAAAACGCAATTGAAGCAAACGATTGAACGCATATTGCGTTTTACTAAAACGAGCGATGGTGTAATGGTCGTCTTGTTAAAATAATAATAATAATAATAATAATAATAATAATAATAATAAACATGTAGTAGTAGATATATATATAAATACCCTTCACACAAATTAATTAATGATATAAGATATGCAATTAATTCGCCAACGCTAAAGCGTATAGTCCGAGCATCGCCCCAGAAATAGCAAAGTTTATCTTGGGTCCAACCACCTTCGCCTTTTCCAAGAATACTCTTCTTAACGAAGTTAAGTTCCACCAAGTAAATACTGCTATGGAAGCATACGACGCTGCGACCTCGTCACCGCCTTTAAACGCGGCTTGATAAGTCATCGCAGTCATTCCTATGATTCCACCGACTAAGTTATGCATGACATAAGTCGTGTTCTTCGTGAATCCAACTCCATGATCTTTTAGGTATTTCGCTGGCATGACGATACAGTTCCCTGCGTAGGCACAACCGACGACGGTGTTAATCTTCAGCACGGTGTTCAAGGTCAAATTCAACATCTTTCGATTATTATATGTTATATGTTATACTATATTATTGTGATATTACGTTTACTTGTGATACTATTATTATAAATAGTACTGCGTAGTAATAATTAATAGCGCGAATTATCGCCTTTTTACTTATTCGCAACTGCATATTTCATAAGCTCCGCCAAAAGAACAAAAGGCGCTTACTTTTCACGAGAGCGATGAAAGAAGAAGAAGAAACAACTAATGATAACGATAGAAATAATGATTCACTGTTTACGCCTCCCGAAGGAGCTAACGTTCAATTAGAGATAGATAGGCAATATTCTAACTTTAAGTTAATACGGAAAGAAGACGAACTCGATGACGAAAACTTTCCGAAATCGTTACATAACGTCGCCGAACTCTTCGTTAGACTTCAAATGATCGATCACGTGAGTCAGATGCATAAATGCGTGGAGACGTTCAAGAAAATTTTGGAAAATGGACCTGATGGGAAGCAAACCAATGGTTTGGGTCAAGCTATTTTATGTTTCAATTGCGGATATGTCGGGTTACCTAAAGGGGGCGATATCGGGATGGAATGTTCGAGTTGTCGAGAAGAGGAACAGACAAATAAGATTATAGTGAAACAACCTGATGGTACGATAGTGCCTTGGATAGAGAGTAAAATAGCACCCGATGGAAAGGGAAAGAATGACGCTCAGGAAGCGCTCGAGAAGAAACTCGAAGAAGAAGATGATGATGGACGTAAGAAATAGAAATAGAAATATTGGTAATATGTAACAAATCACGGAGGCATTTTTTCTTCTAGTTTCCACCTCCTGGAGTTACTGAAACACCTCCTGGAGTTACTGAAACACCTCCTGGAGTATATGAAACTTCTTTTCCATGTAAACCGCAAAAACTCGAACCTTCCAAGCGAGCTTTTAGACATCGATTTTTTCCATGTGTTCGAGTACAGCGAAATTCCTTCGGGATCAGCTCATTCTTTGGTTTTTTAACTTTGATTTGCGGATTATCGAGACTACCGACCACAAATTCTCGAGTTGGCGCAGGGAATATATTAGGGAAATATTCTCGAGTTGGCGCAGGGAAATTACAGGATCGGCCATCTTTATGCACGATTTCATCTTCCCACGGCAACCTATAAACGCCATTCACTAAATCTTTCATGTACGAATAAGGACAATCTTTCGCCCCTCCTTTAACTGCGACGTAACCTCTATGTCCGAGTTGATAAATGTTATTTTCAACGCCCCAATGTTTTCGGGCTTCTCGGACGAGATCTGGCCGAACTTCGGCGGTGATTATCTCATCTTGCCTCGAAGTAGTACCGTGCGCAATTATTCCACCATCAAAATTCACAATCATTCCTTCTCCCATGGAATCAAATTGTCCATCGCTGCCGCACATGCAAACATTCGCTGTAATCATCAAATTTTGAAACGAATTTGCTTGATTCGTAAATCGCCAAGCTTCTCTTATTGGAGCTGTATACCCGGCTGTTCGAATCATTATCTCCGCGCCTTTATAAGCGCACTCTCTAGCCATTTCCGGGAACATACCATCATGGCAAATAATCAATGCTAACTTACATCCTTTCGGTCCATCGCATACTGGAATTCCAATATTTCCTGGTTCCCACGGTTCGACGGGAATCCATGGATGCATTTTTCGATAGTAAAGGACGATTACTCCCTTGTCGTCCACGATGAAGCCAGTGTTATACGGATTTCCTATTGGATTATATTCCATGATTGAAAAACATGCCCAAATCTTCTCTCGTTCGCAAGCTCTTCGCATCATCGAGACTTCTTCACCGTCCATTTTGCAAGTCACATCGTCCGATGTCTCCATCGATAGACCGTGTAAAGAATATTCTGGGAACACTATTAAATCCATCGAAGAAAGATTCGAACGCGCTTTTGTGACCATTTTGCAGATCTTCTCCGTTTGCGCCAGTACGCTCGCTCTCGTATTTATGTCTGACGGTAATTGGAGTTGTATAACACCGATCGTTACTCCGTTAGGTGATGGATTTAAGCCACCTAAGCCACCGAAGAAGGACATTATTTTCCAGATATTATTACGCGAAAGTGCGAAGAGTCGCGTTTTGTTCTATCGTCTATTTCTTTTATTGAAGTTTTTAACTGATGTTTGTATCACAAGCTGACAAGTGTAGTGGTGTGATAAAAAACGTACGTACTAAAAAAGCTAATATTATGTTAAGACAGTTAAGATACTCTTAAAGTTGTTTCTCTACTTCTTCGAATCAGTTTTGCGTACTCCTTGCGGACCTCGTCGTTCTCCTCATGGAAACTTTTTCCGTCTTTTGTGAGGAAACATCATCCGAGAAAAATGTACGCGAGTATTTTCGTTTCGCCTTTTGCGATTCGTGTGCTTTCCATCATTCCACGTATTTCTAATCAGCGCTACCCCTATCATATCTTCTTCTACTACTACTACTATTACTATTTGTACTACTACTATCATTTTTTATTCTTCTTCCTCCATCGTGCAAATCTGATCTGTTACTGTTATTATTTCGACCAGTCGGCTTCGATGACGATGTCTTTCTGATACTACTACTACTACTGATATTGTTATTAACAGCATCCGCGTGGTTAAGAAACCATTCGGGCAATACATCGCCAGACTCTGCAAACGCATTTCTTAATTGCTTATATATTGGCCCATTACCAATCTCTTCTTCAAATCCGGAAACGTAAAAACTCGTCGACGTACCTTTTTTCCCAGCTCTCGCCGTTCGTCCGAGTCTATGCACGTATTCTTCGAAATCTCGTTTATCAGTGGGCAAATCAAAATTAATCACGTGCTCGACTGATGCGATATCTAAACCTCTAGAAGCAACGTCCGTGGCAACTAATATGAAGACATTTCCATCACGAAATGCTTCTAACGCGCGAACGCGAGCGCCTTGCGTCAATTCGCCATGGATCGTTTCAACCGAAATTTTCGATTTATTAATAATGTTGTTGTTTTTGTCCAAAGAATGGTCGCCTTCGAATGTTATTGTCGATAATCGCTCTTTTAGCCAAATAGCCGTTTTAACTTGTTTACAAAAGACCATCGTTTTCTCGTCCATTTTGTTACTATTATGTATAGCCTCGAGTAGTAAAGTAAATTTTTCTTCTCTCGCGTGTGTTTGAACTTCTATTAATTTTTGAGTCACGCCGCGAGCTAAAGCGCCGACGCGTCCCACAGATATTCTCGCACGATATGGAGATGGTCTCGTATATTTAGATGCTAAAGTGAGCACTTTTTGAGAAAATGTTGCTGAAAACAATAGCGTTTGTCTTCCACCATCATCATCATTAGTCGCCGGAGGAATCATACCTCGTTTGCCTAATAAATCTCGCAATTGTGGCTCAAATCCAAGATCGAGCATTCGATCGGCTTCGTCTAAAACTAACATCTTCACCTCACGCAGGTCAACGTACTCATCGTCGCAAAAATCGAGCAAACGTCCTGGTGTGCATACTAAAATCTCTGGCCCAAACGCAATATGTTCTAGTTGCGGCTTACAATTTTCGCCTCCATGTGCGCACGCGACGCGTAACCCTGTATCAAAACATACTCTTTTAACATCCATATATATTTGTCGAGCGAGTTCACGCGTTGGTGCTAATATAACCACCGATGGTCGGCATGGAGTTTTACATATAGTATCATTCGTTGTCGTTTTATCTTCTGTGTTGTTGTTGTTGTCTTCTTCTAAACTCTTTTCTGTTTTGCACTTAATGGCCATTGAAACAGCCGGTACGGCAAATGCGAGCGTTTTCCCGCTCCCCGTATGCGCTGAACATACTAAATCTAACTTCTTCATCATCGCCAACGGTATTGCATGTCGCTGTATTGGTGTTAATTCTTTGAGCATCATTCTCTTTTCTACGTTTGTTATAACTTTTTCATCCAACGATAACACATCGGCAGCGGAAGAAGAAACTTCGCGTAAGTGTTTAATCATATCATTATTACTAGTACGAGTGTCTTCTGCAACATCGCCGCTATTGAAGTCAATACCAGTACCATCTTCATCATCAACATATTCTCTCTTTGTTGTTTCTCCTACAAATAACGATACTAAATCCACTTTCACTACTACATCATCATACGTCGAAAACGACGACGACGACAATAAATCCGAATTCTCTTCTTCTTCTTCTCCTTCTTCTTCTTCTTCTATGTTTCTATATTTCTTAAACAACTCATCTTCGTCGTCCTCTAAACACCTTCCATTTTTTTGTGCATTGCTCTTACCGAACTTCTTAATCATTAAAACTTCGTTCCAAAAGTAATCACGTTCTTCTCTCTTCCGTTCTCTGATTTTCTCTCTGTCTTTCTCGGTCAGATTTCTTTTTTCATTAATCTTCTTATTCTTATTAGTCTTATTCCTCTTCGTCGTCGTTCCTCGTTTCGAATTAATGTTAATGGTATTATTATTATCGTTATTAGAACTATAATTCGCACTCGCTCTCATGATGTGTGACATTTTTCTTCTTCTTCTTCTTCTCCTCCTAGTCAATATATTGTCCGCGTTTAATACTTTAATTCATATTCATGGCATAACAAACGACATTTTCCTCGCCTGTAGACATTTTTTTCGTCGTCCGCCGTTGATAATCAGTCGGTCTAATAAGGTGTTCTCTTTTTATGAGATAAATAATATGCAAATCAAATGATGTGAAAATTGCCACAAAAGAATGACGACGACGACGACGTGCTCGGCATGTAATTATTATGTTTGCTATGACTATGTTACGACTAAAAAGAGTACTACGATTTTAACGAGAAGAACGAGACGAAGTAGTTCTCATACTTCTAAAGCAAATTTTGATGATAACGATAACGATATCGATAGTAGTATAAGTAGTACGAATACGTTTTCATCATCATCATCATCTTCATCATTAAATAAATCTAACTCAAAATCATCATCATCATCATCATCATCATCATCATCATCTAACGATAACAGAAACAAGGAGGAGTATAACGAGAAACTGAAAGAACAACGAAGACAAAGACAACAACAGATGAGACAGAGTAGAGCACCGCAACGGCAACTAAAAAATGATAGTAATAATAATAATAATAGTCATTCTCAACAATCTCAACAACAACAGTATATTCCCTTGAACGCGATGATGAACGCTAATGATGGATTTAAGTTATGCGATACGAAATGTTTTATAGTAGGCGCTGGAGTTGGATCATCGATAGATAATTTAACTTTAAGAGCCGCTAATATATTAAAATCAGCCGATTACGTGTTCTATGACGATTTAGGAGCATCTAGTGAGACTATATTAGATTTCTGTGGCGAACGATGTACGAAAACGTACGTCGGTAAACGAGGGGGCGATTTAAAGAGTAAGAAACAATCGGAAATAAACGCCATGTTAGTCGAAGTATGTTCGTCGGGGAAGTATAAACACGTAGTGAGATTGAAGGGTGGAGACCCTGCGATATTTGGGAGATTAGGGAACGAAATAGAAGCTTTGAAAAGAGCGAAAGTGAAGTATGAAATCGTTCCAGGAGTATCTAGTTTGCAAGCGAGCGCCGCAGCGGTTGGTGTCCCATTGACCGAAACGATGCGAGGCGGGAGACATTTCGCGTGTATATCTGGGCACGACGCGAAGACTAATCCAGAATCGTTTCGAGATTTAGCAAACGTCGATACCGTCGTAGTATTCATGGGCGGGAAAAATATAGCCGACGTCGTCGATGCTCTTCTTCTGAAGCAGACGTTTAGTGATAACGCTAAAGCCTCAATGACGGCGAATGCGACTACTATTAACGCGAAGCGTTCTAAAAATACGCCATGCGCCGTCGTGCGAGACGTCGATGGTGAGAAAGAGAAGCGCTGGTTAGGTACTTTAGGTGATATAGTCGAGAAAACTAAAGGCGATTCGTTAAGTCCTTGCATCTTAATCGTCGGTGAAGTCGTTCGATCCGCTACTCTTCACGAACGAAGGAAATTCTTATGATTTGTTCATTCTTTTTTTAGACATCATGATTAGATATTTTTAGACTTTTCGAACACAGTTTATGCCCTTAACACTGAACACACGTATATAGGTCAGTCTGCTGATACTCTGCTGCTGATAATAATGTGTGTATTTTTGATATCAAAAAACTTCTTTGCACTCTCTGCTTATTAATACGACTGTATACTAACGTAAAGACTCCACGCAGACTGATTACATAACAATCAATTGCATACGCTCAACGACTGCGCTGCGCGTAACAACTGCGTTCTATTACTTGCAATGAATGATAATAACAACGATGATGATAATACTTCCGCGCGTGCGAGGCAGTTGCGCGTTCTTTACGATAGAAAAAATCGAACGAACGATTTTTTGAGAGAACTTCGCGAAACAGTGCGAAAACAGAAGAAAACTCTGACCTTAACTGTTTTAACTCACGATGTGAATAATAGTAATAATAAGTACGGACGATTTGCGAAAGCGAAAGTGAATTCGTTTAGAAGAACGAGTTCTGCGCAGTCCTTAATAAGCGCAGGCGGCGTCGCGTGTGAACGAGGCGAACGCGTGCGAAGGAGAAGAAAAAATAGTAAAAATGTATTCGAAGAAGAAGAGGAAGAAGAGGGAGAAAATAAAAAAAAATGTGCCGACGACGACGAAGAAAGAAATGGAAATGAAAACGATCAAAATCGAACACACGAAGAAGAAGAAGAAGAAGAGGAGGAGGAGGAGGAGGAAGAAAATGATGACGACGATGATGATGATCGATGCATGATCGCGAGAAGAGCTACAGAGGCCGTGCGAACGTTAGAGTTTAACCCGATTTCACCGCGAGAAAAAGTAGAAAAATATTACGACTGCATCGAACTATTAAGAGAACGGAGGAAACGAGCGGCCAGAGACGTGTACGAACGCAAGAAAAGTAGACGAGAACAAAGACGAAAGAAAAAAGAAGAAAACAATCATAATCGAAAAGAAGAAGAAGTAAGTGATGATAATGAAGTCAAAGAAGAAGATGTAGATACGTCAGAAGACGAAGGCGAAGAAGACGAAGAGACGAGGAGGAAAATATTCGAGAAAGAACTAAAGCTCGAGTTTAGGACGGTTTGGAAAGATATCGCGCACGAATCGAAAGATTTAATGAATAAAGAAACGCAAAGCGATTTAGCGAAAAAGAGTTTAGAGAGAGAATTAAGAAATACGTATATTTCCGCGAGATCTATCTTTAAATATTATTCTTTGTTCACGAAAGCGTTCGATGCGGCGGAGTTGGGTTCGATGAATTTAAATGACTGGTTCGCGTTTTTGAAAGATTGCGATTTAATTGGAACGAGCTCAGTCGATGATAGTAGTCAGAAAAAAATGCTCAAAAGCAGCGCGGAACTCATGTTTGTACGCTTAAACTGGATCACTGACGCGTCGGGAAGAAAAGTCAAAAACGCCGATACGCAAACAAACTCTGACCGTTCACTCGTTATAACAGAGTTTTGTGTCGGTTTATTGAGACTTTCGAAAGCTTTGCGTTCGAAAAAGGACAAAAACGAGATGTTATCTGAAACGTTAGCAAAGTTCATGAATGATCGAATAATTCCATTTGCAAAGTTTGTGGACGTTGAACCTTTCCGCTCTCGATTGCGCGCAAAGCGCGTTTGCAAAATTTTCCAACGAAACAAAAATTTAATCACGCAAATATTCGAGAAATATGCATACAGCGAAAATAGTGTAGGTGCGGCTGGTTTAAGGACTATAGATTTAGGCGAACTCGTCGATTTGGTCAAACACATAGTGAAAAAAATAAAGCCTCACCATCGCCAGCAACAACGAGAAGCGTCGGTCGGTATTAAGTTTCTCGTTGTCCAACAAATTTTCGGGTTGTCCCAAAAAGAAGTCTTAGGCGAAGATGCTGGAGAAATCGATAGAGAGGAGTTCGATGAACTCATTGGACGCTTAGCTGAAAGTTTTCACGACGCGAGCGTGTTCATAGACCTCATCCCTTCTTCTTCTTCTTCAGCCGTATATTCAGCAGTAGCAGGAGGAGCTGCTCTATTCACCGCCCAGCACGCGCGAAGCAGTAGTACTAATAGAGCGCGCGAGGACGACCGCGAGGACGATTGCGATGATCAAAAGAAGAAGAGCGAGGAGAGGAGCGAGAGACGAGATAACGATTCAGATCATTCGCCTTCTCCATCGCTCGCGTCTAAAATCTCTCTCTTCGTTGAACACTATCTCGTCCCTTTAATGTCTTAAAGTTGCTGAGTGAGCATCGAGGGAGTATTTTGAGGCGAGAAAAGAAGGAGCGTGCTGAAGAGGGAGGAGGGAAGAATAGGGAAGAACCTAAAACGTGAAAAAACAAAAAAAAAACGTGAGGAAAAACGCGACACTAATTGACACTACTAAGAGCAGTATGAGTACTCAATCCGTGCAAACGTTCGGTCGCAAGTACGTTTTATATAGAGAGTTAGATCGTTGTTTCTAATGCTTTAAGAGCTCACGAGAGAGCGTTTGAAATTCGCATTCGTTGCGTTATCGCGACGCGTGATTTCGCGTCGTCCCAAAACGCGTTTTACGCTCCTTGCGCGTTCATTTGTCTAATTTGATATTAATATTATTATATAAAGCGCGAATATATAAACGAATTAAAATACTCACTAATATATACTAACCATTTATTTCTTTCATCTTGGTGTTTATAATCAAACAGAAAAACTGCCGTTGCCGTCGCGCACGTCAAAGCCGGGAAAGGCTTATTGCGCCTAAATGGCTCCCCAATCGAAGTCGAGAAGACTGAATTATTAAAAACTAAAGCTTTAGAGCCAGTGCTTTTGTTGGGCAAAGAAAAGTTCGCAAACGTTGACATTCGCATTCGTGTGAAGGGTGGTGGTCATGTTTCGCAAATGTACGCCGTGAGACAAGCGATTGCGAAAGGGTTAGTGGCATATACTCAAAAATACGTCGATGAAGCAACGAAGAAGGAATTGAAAGATGCGTTTTTGCAGTTTGATCGTACGCTTTTGGTCGCCGATCCCAGAAGAATGGAACCGAAGAAAGCTGGTGGACGTGGTGCGAGAGCGAGATTCCAAAAGTCGTACCGTTAATATGTTCGTGTTCGTGAAAAAATAATTAGTTTTTCTAGCCTTACTTTAGCCCTATCAGTAGAAGTTGTCAATCGCGATTACTTTATACAGTATATAATAATACAACAACTTTTTTTTCTAAGTAAAAAACACTGATGACATTATGACAGAAATAACTATAGTTACAATTGGTTGCGATGAAGTGCCGCCAGAAGATGTTGAGTTTGCTTCTTCGCTGTTAACTTTTTCTAGGATAACAATCTCTCCACTAGAATCGCTGGAAATTAATAGTTTTCCATGTATTGACTCAAACGCTGTTGAGACGGGCCTAAAACCGGTTGGCCACTTTGGTGCGTAAGTACCTTCGTTCCATAAAACGTTCATGATTTCACCCGTTAATTTTCTAGTAGTACCTACGCCTTCCATTTTCATCTTCGTAACCTTGTAGCCAGTCGCAGGTATTCTATTCCAACTCCCATGGTATGCCACGAAAGCGTCACCGTGATGATCTTCACAATCAAACGTCCCGTTGCCACTAAATGGCAAAGCGGATGAGCAATTGAAGAACGTTATTCCTAAATACGCCGAATGTCCAAAATCGACGACTTCTGGAGGCTTATTATTCGTCGTATTCCGACACCATTCATCTGAATGCGTTGCAGAGAAATCTCTGTTCGGTCCTGTCCACATAAATTGTGCCTTCTTCCCAATCGCCTCATCAGTGCCTAAATCGTATTCCGAAGCGCAATATGGATAGCCATAGAAAACATTCGACTTTGAAAGATCGAAGACGTTCACTTCTTCACCAGGGTTATTGCTATGAACATCTAATCCGTTTCTTTCCATACGATCTGGTCCGTTGTCCACACCAAACATTTGCATCTCGTTCAATGGATCGATTGCTAAACCAACGGTGTTTCGAACTCCATTTGCTAAGTACGTCAACGTGCGATAATCAATCGGTTCAGAAATAGTAGTTCTTAAGCGAGACATATCGACTCTTCTAATACCAGCGCGATACGGATTAGAGTCGACGTTTCCAATCGATCCGACTTGAATATACATTTCATCCAGCTTTGTTGAGATAACGATCGTTCTCGTTGAATGTCCATACGCAGTACTCCCCGAAACCGCGTCGACAGAGTCCTCGCTCATTGACTCGATAACAATCGTATACTCGCTCGTAATCGGTCGTTCTGCAATCATCTTTAGTTCATCATCGATTTCAATGGGCCATCGATAGACATTCCTTGGATCACTCGCGAACAAGAACTTCCCTTCAAAATCAATCGCTACACCATGATTAATACCCTCTTTCGTAACCAACACGACCATTTCACCTGCTTCATTTTCATTAGATATATGCCCGTCATCGTTAACGTCCCTCAACAACAACACCCTCGCATTCAATCGATCTAAAACTATGACTTGCCCTCTACTAATGCCTATGATTTGCCTAGGTTCTCCAACGTTCTCGTTCGCCCACACGCGCGCTCTGTAGCCTTCGCACGCTTTCTGATTCGGATATAAACCACCTAACTCACCAGTCGCTTTGATCGAATCGAACCAGTTTCCAACGAACAACGTAAGAAACGTGAAAAGCGAAGCTAAAGGGAAAAAGAGTACATCAAAGGCAGGGCTACACCTTTTAGTGGCAGCAGTAGTACTAGCAGTAGCGCGTGCGGTCATCGTCGCATACTTGGACGAGGAGTGAGATGACACATTCTTCTTCTTCTTCTTCTTCAATTACTGCGACGAGTTTTTGGAAAAAGTTTCATCGTTGCATTAAATAACGACTGATGCTATTGAGGGAAGAGGGATGAGCCGCCCTTCGTAACAAAAAGACGCGTTCGTATTATAATAAGTAATAATAATAACCAATGGCACTCGCGAGACGGTGTTGTACGTACGCGCTCTGTGCTCGTACCTCGTCATCTCTATCCAGTCGTACTACTACTACTACTACTGTTAGAGCTATGAGAACTTTAGTGTCCAGCACTGATCCCGTTCGTTTAGGGAAACTACGATGCGCTACTACTATCAGTACAACTACGACTGAAATGAGATGTTGTTTATTTAATAATAATAGCAACGTGAATGCGAGGCATCGTAATAGTAGTAGTAGTTTTAGTAGTAGTAGTAGTAGTTTAACGAGACTGTTCAGTACTAGAGCTTCTTCGGCCTCTGTTGTTGTTGATGATGATGATGATGATGATGATGATGATGAGAAATGGAGCGAGTTATTGGAACAATTCGATAAAGATGCGATTGCGAAACGAGCGGAACAGATTAAAGTGAAAATACCACCACATAAAATCTCAACACTAGAAAGAGCTTTAGCTGGAGGCAGAAGAACGTTTCAATTGAATACGTTGGCGAACGATTTAGGATTGGAGAGGAAAGACGTGACTTCGTGGATGAAGGAAAATCAACACAGACAAAAGGAGTTGGCGGAGAAGTATCCACAAGAACTTTCGAGGGGGAAAGATATGATGTTCAATGATGATAATGATGATGATGGTGATGATGATTTCAAAGCCGCAGAGTTGTTATCGAACAGAGCTAAAGAAGCGGTGAGGAGAGATAAGTTACACGACGTGAAAGCGCCTTTGAATAAAGGACCGGGTGGAATGCCAGTCTATAAAGGGTTTAAAAAGACAAGGCTTGGCGCATCAAATGTAGCGACGATGGAGAAAATATGGGAAACTGGGAATCATTATCCGGATGATTTAGTCGTAGAATCAATAAGAGATGCGACGAAACTGCCAGCGAGTAAGATCGTCAATTGGTTCAAGGAGAGAAGAGAAGGCGCTAGGAGCGAAAGACATAGAAGTGCGAGAAGTAGAGAGTTTGAAAGAGGAGGAGGCGGCGCTGGTGGTAGGGGAGAGTTTTCAAACAATAATAGCAATAGAGGAGCGAGAGATTTCAGCCGAAAAGAAGGAAAAGGTAGAAAAGAGAGCGGCGGTGGGTATGGCACCCAAAAAAGCAATAATAATCGAGGAATTAAAGAAAGAGATGTCGTCGAAGAATGGGGGGACGACTACGAATAATGTTCAATGATGGTAATGTGATGATGATGGTGATGATGATTTCGAAGCCGCAGAGTTGTTATTGAACAGAGCTAAACAAGCGGGGAGGAGAGATATCCTATTTTTTTTAGTTCAAGTTCCAATCCAATATCATACTGGTAGATAATCATAAACTGATTTATTTCAATTTAACTTCTTTGCTCTTCTTTCGCGAATAGTAACATTTCGTCTCCACGACTATCAATATCGTCATCATCGTCATCGTCAGACAACCTAGAAGAAGAATTTAAAATTTCCATACCCTCTCCAAGTTCTCCTCTATTCATCATATGCGCAGAGTGAACGCTGACTGCGAACTTTGCACGCTTCAACGCTTTTGTCATTTTCCAAAGTGCAACGCTAAGGCCTGTTAAACAAAAGAGCGATAAAATGAGTGCTACTGTGAGCGATTGAATTCGATACTTCTCATTCACGTTCGTCGTCGTTATCGTCGTCGCTGATATTTCATCCACAAAAGTCACTTTTTCTCCACCAACGCCTGTTCCCATTTTTCTATTCTCGCAATTAATGTCGTCTTTGACAAAAACGAACGTATCGACAGCGACCATCGCGTTTTCGCTTGTGTCTGGATCTGTCCTACAATCCAAAGCAGACTCGCCGTCGGTCATTTTCCAATACGTGTGATTCATATCTGTCTTACCATCTGGATGTACGCACGCGTTTCGTTCCCATTTCCAAGTCATATGCGTGTCGTTATGCAGAATCAACGATCCCGAGCCAAAAGAACCTTCTCGAAATGCCGACCAAGACGGTTGCGGATGTATCATCCATCCTGATCCGTACGGTCCTTCATAATTTCCACCGTCTCCAATAACGATATGTGTTATGCCGCACGCATTACGTTGATTATTGTACACTGGATGTGAACGTTCGTAACTATGTACGTGTCCGTTCAATGCGACATCTACTCCAAACTTATATAAAATCTGTTCGTATTTCAGTCTTTGAAGTTCGTTCTCTTTATAATGCGCTTCGTTAGAGTTGTACCAAGGGGCGTGAAAAACGGCAATAATCCAAGGTGTTTTCTTTCTGTTCACTCTGGCTAAATCATCTTCGAGCCATGTTTGAAAAGTATCCGCGACGGCACCGTCGAACATTTGCGTCGAGACTGAGGAATAAGAATCGATATGCAATACGTGCGCTTTATCGACGTTGAACGACCAAAAATTCTTCGAATACGATCCGCTTCGCTTCCATGGTGTTTCATATCTCTTTTCAAACGCTGTATATTCTGCACCATTATTGACCACGTCGTGATTTCCGCTCGCGATAACTACTGGAACGGAACTAAATAACTCCTCCGAAAGTTCTCCAAACGAGTCCCATCGAGCCGGGAATCCATCTGCATAGGAAACATCCCCAGTATGAATCAGAACGTTTGGTTTCACGATATCCTTTATGTGTCGAAAAACTTTCTTTGTGACATCGGTTTGCCCCGTATCTCCCACGACTGCTATGATCGTCGTCGTCGTTTTTTCTTCTTCTTCGTCACTATTATTATTATTATTATTATTATTATTAGTTTTACTGCTACTACTACTACTACTGCCGCCGCTGCGTTTCTTGAACGTCCTATACACTTTCTTTCCATCTGCATCTTCATCGTTGGGAAGATTATAGACGCAAAAATCACCACTACTACTTTTACGCGATGATTCCGTGACGTATAACTTTGCTTTATGTATGAACGGGGACCTATACCAACCTCCGTTTGCGTTTGAGTACCCTAAACATACAGTCTTCTCCCACGGATTCGTCATCGTAAACCATTCGTCAGGAATGACGTCTTTAAACTCTTTAACGACTCTGTAATTCGACGCGTCTGTATCAGCCCAAGAACTCGTATTCGCTAATTGAACTAAGATTTCCTTCTCTACCGGCAATCTCGGCTCGCCCATCGCCGGCGCTAACAAACTCTGTGCCGCCGCTAAACAAACTTGTTGTGTATACGACTCTGACGCGTAAACTATGCCCTTATTCCATGTTTTCACTTTATTTGACTGTTCCCTATTCATTTCGTCGTACTCGTTACTACTGCACGAGTATTCTACCACGTTTTCTTCCATCGATTCATTATTATTATTATCAGTAGTAGTATACTTATTACTGTTCAAAGGTATTTCAGTCGTCCAAATCACGGAAACTTCCTCGTCTCCAGTGATGCTTAAATGGATCTGTTTCGGCCTTAATCTCGCGAGTGCTACCGATCTCCTCGCTGCCTCTTCTTCTTCCTCTTCTTCGTTATTGCTGTTCTGCAGTAACACTCTTTCGTTCGAGGCAAACTTTTTGTTCGTTCTCGGTTCGATTGGAACGTTGTCCGATCGAACTCGCGTGCGCTCGTAAGCGCTCGTCTTCGGTCTATCTTCGCCTCGAGCAAAGCCGGAGTTCGAGCGATCGGGGAAGCAAAAGAAGCAGAAGAGCAGGAGGAAGAAGAACGAGACGTTTTTCTTAGTAGCTTGTATCATCTCTCTGTGTACTCTGTGATGTGTACTCGTCGTTATCAGTGTCGAGTCAACTAAATCCTATGGCCTTATTTGTACGTTATTAGCTCTGTTTCTGTCATAACTCTCTCTGATGTGCTATACCGCGTTCCTCTCATCAATGGAAACTCAAAACAGATGTCACCGCGTGAGTACGCTCTGTTTATTTATGACCACGCGATGATGATGATATGTTTTGATTTCGCAAATACGGCGTTTTATCGTAAAAAAGAGCCGTGAAGTAATATTTAGGGTTTCAAACCCTAAATTTCACACCCTAAACCCTGGCAGCATAGCTCCTATCATTACTGTAACCAAACTACATACCAATAATAATACGTAATAATAATAATACGTAATAATAATAATCGAGCAGACCACGGAAGAAGAAGAAGAAGAAGAAGATAAGTGCGCCGGTAAATATTTCTAACGCTCTACAGCGCTCTTATGGAGTCCTAAAATAACAGAGCGAGACAACTTTTTGTGCCACTGTAACTACTATTGCGGTATTTATTTAACCATCATCGTATGATCAGTGTTACTAATAACAACGATAACGATAATTGTGATGGAGCAGACCACGAAGAAGAAGAGGAAGATAAGTACGATAAATATGAAAACATCGCGAGTAGGAGAAAAAGACGAACCAGAAGAAGAGCGTTGATAACGATCGCGACCGTTTTCTTGCTTGTGATGACGTGGAAACGAGAACTGAGCGATTGCGTGCATAGGATCATCGATAGTGATGCTGATGATTTTAATAAAAGGGGCGGCTGGATGAAGTATAAGTCTTCCTTTGATAGCAATGAATGCACTGTCGATAGAGTGAGCTTAGGTTTATTAACGGTAGAAATGTTCCAGAAGAACTATCGCTTGAAGAGACCGTGCGTAGTCACGGACTTGAACTCGACTGCGTTCCGAGCGAACTTCGCGACGAGGGAGAAGATTTTGAGAGACCACGGGGAGAAGACGATTACGTTATCGTCGGCGAACACGAACTCGTACGAGAAGAAGGAGAAGAAATTGAGAGCGTACGTTGAAGAGAACTTGAAGGCTATGCATCCATCGATCGCTGAGAAAAATGCGGCGAAGATTTTTTATTGGTTCGGCGATAATAAACACGAAGAGTTCGGTGAGTTCTTCCCAGAATACGCGAGGAATTCGAAGGAAAGTGGAATTGGGAAGTATATTCCAGAGGATAGCTCTGTTGCGTTAAGTTTTGGCATAGGCGGTCCATTGAGCGGCGTGCCGATGCACGTGCACGGTCCAGGTTGGTCCGAAACTATATACGGGAGGAAAAAGTGGTTCCTATCGCCTCCACTATTTGAACCGATATTCAACGGCAACGAGACGACGATGACTTGGGTGAAACAGCTTCAAAAGCGCGGGAATAAAGGACTGTATAAGAAAAGTATAATAATAGGAAAAAATG
>Ga0115001_10001108_pt1 | contig 20648 bp, 18 predicted proteins | sample ArcticOcean_MG_C_12_FD_89869 | JGI IMG/M metagenome (GOLD analysis project Ga0115001, IMG submission 89869) | Marine microbial communities from western Arctic Ocean - ArcticOcean_MG_CB8_130 | ecosystem: Environmental > Aquatic > Marine > Oceanic | place: Arctic Ocean: Canada Basin | collected... | reverse complement strand
CCTAATAGATTTTTTATTAATTTTTATTATTATTTTTAAATCTTAATAATTTTTTAAGCTTACCGTAGTAAGAACAATATAATGAATAGATAATAAGTCCCACAAATACAATTGCAAAAAATATTCTTAAATACTGATTAAAAAAAATATCTATCAGCTCAATCATTATTATCTTTTATTTTTAAGTTAGGTTTTTTCATGTATTTATATTCTAACACAAAATTAAACGTCACAATAGCGTCACAATTTCATTCAAACTTCAGTGTTTTGCAAAAGTGAAGTTGTTGCTGTGTAAGGATTCTAGTAGTTAGGTTCAGGGCACCTGGCAACAGAACGCCCCTTCATATTTTTCTACTTCATGATAATAAGAATTATGAAAAAAATTGTGGACGTTAATTTTCTGGTTTAAAAATTAAACATAAACCGTTATTGCAGAATCTTTTTTGAGTAGATGTTGAGCCATCATCAAAAACATGGCCATGATGAACTCCACAATTTGAACAATGATATTCTACTCTTTTCATTCCAAACGAATAATCAACTTTAGTTTTAAAAGCTCCTGGAAGTGACTCGGTAAAAGAAGGCCAGCCTGTTCCACTATCAAACTTGCTGTTTGATGCAAAAAGTTTTGCTCCACAGTTAGCGCAGTGAAAAAATCCTTTTCTTTTTTCATTGTTTAAAGGACTAGAAAATGGTCTTTCTGTGGATTCTTCGAGCATTATTTTTTTTTGCTCACTAGTAAGATCTGGATTAATAATTTTTTTTGTAACTGAATATAATAAATTATATGGAAATAAAATAAATGACAAATAAGATAGTCCAAATAATTTCAAAAATTTTCTTCTATAATTTTTCATAAAAAATTATTTTAAAAACTTACCTACATCAGGTTTAAAATAATTAGGTCCTTTCATAACTTTTCCACTTTCATTATAGATAGGTTTTCCATCATAGCCTAATTTACTCATATTCGACTCTTGAACTTCATGAAAACATTTATCAAGATCAATGCCAAATGCATGTCCAGCTCCATAGGTAACGTATAAAATATCAGTTAGTGCGTCTGCTACTTCTTTTATATCCTTATCTTTAATGGCTTGATTTAGCTCTTCAAGTTCTTCCTTAATAAGTTCTGATCTTAATTGAACTATTTTTTCATTTGGAAATTCAGCTTTATTTTTAACTTCTTGACCAAAAGTTTGCATAAACTTTTTAACGCTCTGAAAATTGCTCATATTTGCTCCATATCAAGTTTGATTTGTTTAGATTGAACATATATTATAACTTTAAATCATTCATGAAATACAGAACAGAATTCGATAGTATTGGAAAAATTAAAGTAGATGGTGATAAGTATTGGGGGGCATCTACAGAGAGATCAAAAAAATATTTTAATATTGGTGATTTTCTTGTGCGGCCAGTTGTTATTCATTCTATAGCGATTATCAAAAAAGCCGCAGCTATCGTTAACGCTAAAAATAAAGATTTAGATAACAAAATTAGTAAATATATAATTAGAGCGTCTGAAGAAGTTACTAAGGGTAAGTTAGATAAACATTTTCCATTAAAAGTTTGGCAAACAGGTTCTGGTACTCAAACAAATATGAATGTTAATGAAGTTATAGCAAATAGAGCTATTGAAATGATGGGTGGTAAATTAGGAAGTAAGAGACCTGTTCATCCTAATGATCATGTAAATAAATCTCAATCTACCAATGATGTTTTTCCATCTGCAATGCATATATCAATTGCAATTAAAACTAGAGACAAGCTACTTCCATCTCTTAAGTTGCTGGAAAAAGAATTAGGAAAAAAAGTACAAGAATTTAAAAAGATAGTAAAATTGGGAAGAACCCACTTACAAGACGCAACACCTTTAACTTTAGGGCAAGAATTTTCTGGATATCAATTTCAATTGAAAGAATCTATTAGAAGAATTGAAGAAGCTTTGAAAGAAATTTATTTTCTCGCTCAAGGAGGTACTGCTGTTGGAACAGGTCTTAATACCAGAAAAAAATTTGATAAAAAAATCGTCAAAGAAATTGTTAAAATTACAAAATTACCTTTTAAAGTTTCTCCTAATAAATTTGCTGCTTTAGCAACTCATGATCCTATAGTAAATTTTTCTGGAACTATGAATACTGCTGCAGTTTGTTTGATGAAAATTGCAAACGATATTAGGTTTTTAGGCTCAGGACCAAGGGCAGGTTATGGAGAATTAATATTGCCGTCTAACGAACCTGGTTCTTCAATAATGCCAGGTAAAGTAAACCCAACTCAGTCTGAAGCAGTTACTATGGTTTGTGTGAAAGTAATTGGAAATCATAATGGTATTACGATGGCAGGATCACACGGACATTTTGAACTAAATGTTTTTAAACCATTAATCATTCATAATATTTTACAATCAATTGAAATTATGGCTGATTCAGCAAAAACTTTTGCTCTTTATTGTATTAAAGGAATTAAGGCAGACAAAAAAAGAATTAAATACTTGTTAGATAATTCTCTTATGTTGGTGACTGCTCTAGCTCCAAAAATTGGATACGATAGAGCTGCGAAGATAGCAAAAGATGCCCATAAAAATAGCACCACTTTAAAAGAAGAAGTCATTAAGTCGGGGATTCTTAATGAGGGAGAGTATGACAAAATAATGAACCCACTATTAATGACAAAACCTAGGTAAATAATTCTAAAAAGATTTAAAAAAATTATTTATTTTTACTTCATTAAAAATATTTTCTAGTGAATTGCGTACTACTTCATTTTCAAATTTTTCTTCATAATTTTTTACTTTTTTAGCCGTAAAAATTTCTTTTTCAAATGTTATTCTCTCAAAATTAATTTTTAAGGATGATGGAATTAAATGGCCTGATATATGAATATTTTTAATAGTGTCATTAAGTTTAAATTTAATTTTTCCTTTTTTGCCAAATTCAGAAATTTTAGCATCAAAAATTATATATTTTTTTTTATCTAACTTAAAATTTTGAACTAAGATTTCTCTATTTTTAAAAATTACTTTTCCTCCAGATTTATTTTTAAAATTGAGATAACCATCCATTGTTTTTAAAAATTCAATTGCGTAGAAATTTTCTAAAAAATATTTTTGTTGAATAATAAAGATTAATTTTTTTATATTTATAGATGTTGGTTTAATATTTAAGTTAAAAAAGAAATAAGGGCTGAAAGATACGTTACCTTCAAATGCAGAGTTTGTTAAAACACTTCTCACAAAACCTCTATTTATCGTAATATTTTTTTCTTTTGTTAGGTTAAATTGAAAAAAATTATTTAAAACTTCAAGATCTATTAATGCTTTAAATGCCGTTAAATTATCACTATCTTCTAATAAAATATTTGCTGATATATCAAGCTCAGGCACTTTCAGTGTTATATAAATTTTACTATTATTTTTATCTTTTAAATTAAAAGAAATTTTGTGATTAAGAAAAAGTCCTTTTACATCTAATTGCTGAATATTATTTTTATTATTAATTTTTATTATACTATTGTTAATTTGAAATATTTTTTTTTCTTTTCTGAGTAGAATAATATTATTATCTTTAAAATTAATTTTAGTTTGATTTTCTTTAATATAGTTCAAAATTTGATCAACTTGATTAATTTTGATAGTCGTTGAACCGCCTCTTATTAACAGTTTTTTATAGTTAAGATTTTTATAGTCAATAATGCTTAATGGCTTAAGCATAATGTCAACTTGTGCATCATTTATCTTTAGAACTCCCATTCCTAAATCTAAGTTAATTCCAGACAGTCTGAGTCTTGGGGAAGGCAATAATTTATAATTAATGTTTGAAATATTCTTAATGTTAATATTGCTAGTTTTAAAGCTTTCTTGAATTTGCTTTGGAGTATAATGAAAAAAATTCGGTATAAGAAAATAAATTGAAAAAATAAATACAATAAATACAAGAAAATATAAAATAAATTTATAATTTTTTTTATTTTTGAAAATAAATTTTAACTTTTTATTCATTTATATTGGTCAATTAAGTAGTATATAGATATTTGGTACAAATATGGATTCTATAAATAAATTAATAGAAAATTTAAACAAGGAACAAAAGGAAGCTGTATTAAGTACAGAGGGTCCTAATTTAATAGTAGCTGGCGCGGGCTCTGGCAAAACAAGGGTTCTGACAACAAGATTAGCGCATATTATTAACTCAAAAAAAGCATGGCCCAATCAAATTCTTTGTGTAACTTTTACTAATAAAGCAGCGAAAGAAATGCAAAATCGAGTGCTAAACTATGTGAGTGAAAAATCGACGGCGGTTCCATGGCTTGGTACTTTTCACTCTATTAGTGTAAAATTTTTAAGAAGGCACGCTGAGGCTATAGGCTTAAAGGGAAATTTTACAATTCTTGACACGGACGATCAAAAAAAAATAGTTAGAAATATATGTAAAGCTGAAGATATAGATGCAAAAAAAATCACACCTCAGTTTATTTTATCTTTTATAGACAAATGGAAAAATAAAGGTTTACTCCCAGAAGATATTAAAGAAGATAGATTTACTGGACTGGAGAAGTCTATTTTTAAAGTTTACAAAATCTACCAAGCTAAAATTAGAGATCTCAATGCGTGTGATTTTGGAGATCTTATTTTGTATTGTGTGAAACTATTTGAAAATCACTCAGATATAAGAAAAATTTATAATAATAATTTTAAATATATTTTAGTGGATGAATTTCAAGATACTAATTTTATACAGAATAAATGGTTAAATCTTTTAGTTAATGAACAGCAAAATATTTGCTGTGTTGGAGATGATGATCAATCTATCTACAGCTGGAGAGGCGCAGAAATCAAAAACTTTTTAACTTTTGATCATATCTATAAGAATTGTAAAGTTTTTAAATTAGAACAGAATTATAGATCTACTAAAAATATTTTAGAAACAGCCTCGGGTTTAATCTCAAAAAATAAAGGAAGAGTTGAAAAAAAACTTTGGTCTTCTGCTCAACAAGGCGAAAAAGTAAAGCTTAACTGCTATCAAACAGGTCGTGAAGAAGCTGAAAATATAAGTGATATCTCAGAAAATAAATTAAAGAATAAATATTCTTTAAATAATGTAGCTATTTTAGTGAGAGCTATTTATCAAACGAGAGAGTTTGAAGAAAGATTTCTTAAAGTGGGTTTAGGTTACAGAGTTTTAGGTGGTACTAGATTTTATGAAAGAGCTGAAATCAAGGATGCTGTAGCGTACTTGAGAATAATAAATCAAAAATTTGATGATTTAGCTCTAGAAAGAGTAATTGAAAACCCTAAAAGAGGTGTCGGTGAAAGTACTCTTAAAAATTTATATAGTTTTGGTAGTCAAAATAAGTTGTGCTTGGAAGACTCTATCAAAAAAAGTTTAGAGGCTGATAATCTTAAACCTAAAATCAAAACAAGCTTATTACAGTTAACTAAAATGATTGATAAGTGGAGAGTTGATGCCACAACTAACAAGCATTATGACCTATTAAAAATTGTATTAGATGAGTCAGGTTATTCTGAAATGCTTAAGAACAAAAAAGACCTGGAAAATGAAAATAGACTTGAGAATATAAAAGAACTTTTGAGGGCTATGCACGAATATGAAAATATACAGTCCTTTTTAGAACATGTGGCACTAGCAACGGCAATAGATAAAGAGTGGGAAGGTGAAAAAATAAATTTAATGACCATGCATGCTGCTAAAGGATTAGAATTTGATGTGGTTTTTTTACCTGGATGGGAAGAAGGTTTGTTCCCTCACCAAAAGTCATTAGAGGAAAAGGGGGATGAAGCTTTAGAAGAGGAAAGAAGGCTAGCCTACGTTGGTATAACAAGAGCAAAAAAAGAGGCTTATTTATCTTTTGCAATGAAAAGATCATATCACGGCGACTGGATGGATGCATTACCCTCAAGATTTATAAACGAAATTCCGGATGAAAATATTGAAAAGAATGAAATTGAAGCTGCGTCAGAATTTAAAAGTGACTTCGATTTTAATCAAGATATTGATATAAATTTTGATGATGAATATAGAAGTCCAGGTTGGGAAAGATTTAAAAAAAATAAAATATTAAAATGGAAAAAATAACAAAATTAAGAAAACTTTTTAAAACCTTTAATTTAGACGGTTATATAGTGCCAAAAAATAATAATTTTTTTGGTGAATATGTATCTGATAGTGAAGATAATTTAAAATATATTGCCAATTTTACAGGTTCAGCGGGTTTCGCTGTCATTCTAAAAAATAAAAATTATATGTTTGTAGATGGTAGATACACTATTCAAGCAGGAACACAGTGTGGAAAACAATTTCAAATTTGTAATATCCCAAATGAATATCCTTTTAAAATTTTCAAAGATAAAAATTTAAATTTAGGGTTTGATCCTAAGTTGCATACAGAGGGTTCTTTAAGAAAACTATTTGGAAGTAATTTTGCAAAAATGAGACCGCTAAATAAAAATTTAGTTGATCTTGTCTGGAAAAGAGAAAAAAATTTAAATGCTAAACCTTTTTATTTTATTAAAGATAAAGATGCTGGGTTAAAAGTGAGGCAAAAATTAACTAAATTAATTAAAATAATTAAATATAATAAGATTGACTATTTATTTGTTACAGCCTCAGAAAATGTTGCGTGGTTACTAAATATTAGAGGTCAGGACACAAACTATTCACCCCTACCTAACGCCCATGCTTTAATTGATAAAAATGGAAAAGTTCTATTATTTTGTGATTTAAAAAAAATTAATAGCTCTTTTAAAAATAAAATAAATAAAAATGTTAAAATTTATAATTTTAATTTATTACCAAATTTTTTTTTAAATCTATATAAGAAAAAAATTTTAATAGATTCTTCAACTTGTTCAATTTTTTATAAATCAATTATTAAAAAAAATAATTTTATATTCGAAAAACAAGATCCAGTTTACTATTTAAAATCTTTAAAAAATAAAACTGAAATTAGAAATTCTATTAAAACGCATATTTATGATGGTGTGGCATTAACTAAGTTTATATTTTGGTTAAAAAAAAGTTTTGAGAAAAAAAAAATAAGTGAAATTTCAGCGCAAGAGAAGCTTTTGAGATTTAGGAAAAGAAATAAATCATTTTATGATTTAAGTTTTCCAACTATTTCTGGAACGGGTCCTAATAGTGCAATAATTCATTACAAAGCCAACAAACAAAGTAATCGCTTATTACGAAAAGGCGATGTGTATTTAGTAGATTCAGGTGGTCAATATTTATATGGCACTACGGATGTAACAAGAACTTTATCACTTGATGTGCAGAATGATAAGATCAAAGAAGTTTATACTCGAGTTTTAAAAGGACATATAGCTGTGGCTTCTTATAAAATTAATAATAATTCGTCTGGAGATAAAATTGATTTATTGGCTAGAAAATTTTTAAAGGTTATAAATTTAGACTATCCACATGGTACAGGACATGGTGTAGGATATTTTTCAAATGTTCATGAAGGACCACAAGCTATTTCAAAAGGAAATAAAGTAAAATTTAAAGAAGGTATGATAACTTCTAATGAACCAGGTTATTATAAAAAAAATCACTTTGGTATACGAATAGAAAATTTAGTTTACGTCAAAAAAGACAAAAATAAATTAAAATTTGAAAATCTTACTTTAGTCCCGATAGACAAAACGTTAATACAGGAAAAACTTTTGACACCTTTTGAAAAAAAATGGCTAAACAATTATCATCAAAAAGTATTTGTTTGTTTAAAAAGATTTATGACTAAGTTCGAGTTAATGGAGCTTAAGCAAGCTTGTTCAAATATTTAACAATTTATACCAATCAGACTCCGAAATAATTTTTACCCTGAGTTCTTTAGCTTTTTCTATTTTTGATTTGATTGGCTTATTATCCCCAGTTACTAAGATGCTTAGCTTTTTTGAAATACTACCAAGTACTTTCCCACCATTGTCTTCTACTAAAGATTTTGCTTCTGACCTGCTGATTTTTTCAAAACCTCCTGTAAACATAATTGTTTTACCGTTCAACTTGCCGTCTTTATTAAATACCTTAGAATTTTCTATTTTTAAGTACTTAATTAAAGATGAGACTATCTCATCATTTTTTTTATTTGAAAAAAATTCTTCTAAAGATTTTAATTGAGCAGATCCTATTCCATCAAGTTCAGCAATATTTTTTAATAAATTTTTTCTCTTAGAATAATTAAAAAGCTCAGTAAATTTATTTATACTTTTAAAAAAATTACCTAAAAGTTTAGCATTTTCTTGACCAATATGCCGTATACCAAGTGAATAAATAAATCTATCCAGTAAAATTTGTGAAGATCTATCTATTGCAGTTTTTAAGTTTTTGACCGAAAGTTCACCCCAACCCTCAAGTGTTTTTATTTGTTTATAATCTAAATTAAAAATACTTGAGGGTTTTTTAATCAATTCTAATTCCCAAAATTGATCTATAACTTTTTTACCAAGGCCCTCTATATTAAATGCATCTTTAGATACAAAATGCTTTAATTTTTCTTTTGCAATAAATCGACATTTATTCTCTTTATCCAAACACCTTCTTACAGCGTCTGCTTTTTTCGTATTTATATTAATTTCTTTTATAGTGTCAGAACCACATGGACATTTAGTTGGAAAAATAAATTTTTTGGAGTGTTTGCCTCTCTTACTTATATCAACTGACACAACTTGTGGAATAACATCACCTGCTCTTTGAATAGTAACAGAATCCCCAACTCTAATATCTTTTCTAATAATTTCTTCCTCATTATGAAGTGTTGCGTTAGAAACTACCACTCCTCCTACTGTTACTGGCTCAACTTTTGCAACAGGCGTTAGTGCTCCTGTTCTACCTACTTGAATAATTATATTGTTAATTCTTGTAATGGCTTTAACGGACGAAAACTTATATGCGATTGCCCATCTTGGAGAGTTTGATGTGTTACCTAATCTATCTTGCAAAGAAAGATCATCAATTTTTATAACTAATCCGTCAATATCATAGTCTAAATTAGATCTAATTTTTTCAATTTTATTATACTGATCATTAACTTCTTTAAGATTTGTAGCTAGAGAATTATAAGGATTAGTTTTAAAACCCCACTCGTTTATTTTTTTTAGAAAATCTGACTGATTTTTAAAAATAAAAGGATCTACATTACCAAATCCATAGGCAAAAAATTGTAACGGGATTTTTTTAGTTACTTGAGAATCTTTTTGTCTTAATGAGCCGCCAGCCGCATTTCTGGGGTTGGCAAATTTGGCTTTTATTTTTTCAAAGTCTTTGTTTCCAATATAAACTTCACCTCTAACTTCAAAAGTTTTTGGTATATCTTCTGCCTTAATAATATGGGGTATTTGTTTTATTGTTTTGAGGTTTTCAAGAATATCTTCACCTGTTTCACCATCACCTCTTGAAAGACCTCTTGTTAATATTCCATTTTCATAAGTTAAAGAAGCAGAAATTCCATCAATTTTAGGTTCTAAAGAATATAACAAGTTAATATTTTTATTATTTAAAAAATTGTCAATTTTTTTAGCAAAATCTTTTATATCATTGTTGTCGAATGCATTCGCGAGAGAAAGCATTGGTTTAGAATGTTTTATTTTATTAAATTTTGAAGAAGGTTTGAACCCAACTAGATTAGTTATTGAACTAAATTTTTTTAAAAATAAATATTTTTTTTCTAAATCTAAAGTTTCTTTTTTTAATTCATCATATTTTTGGTCAGATACTTCAGGTGTATCTTTGTCATAGTAGGCTTTATTATATTTTTTTATTAGTTTTACTATTTTGAGATAATTTTTAGTTATACTATCTTCTTTAATAGACATTGTTTTATTTAAGAATTTTGTTAATTGTTCTTTTTATCAACCCTCTATTTTTTTTAATTTTAGATTTTTTAGGTATTTTATAAGATTTATTTAAAATTTTATAAGTTTGTTCGTACCATTCGCTTGAATTATAGTTATATCCTAAAATTGCAGCCACAGATTTTGCTTCTTCTATTAATCCAACGGTATAGTAAACTTCTACTAGCCGATGCAAAGCCTCTTCAATAAAAACAGTTTCAGAAAATTCATTAACAATGAGTTTTAGTCTATTAATAGCTGGTATCCACTTCTTAGTTTCCATATAATATTTTGCAATATACATTTCTTTTGCTGCAAGCTGATTATTAACTAAATCTAATTTAAACTTTAAATCTGTCGCATACTCTGTGTCAGGAAACTTTTTTACAAAAAATTGTATTTTCTCTTTTGTCTTAATTAATGGTTCGATATCTTTTTTTTCATCTAAAATTTGCTCATATAGTGAAATAGCAAATAAATAATGTGCATAAGAAATATTTTTGTCTGCGGGATATTGATTTATAAATCTCTCTAAATTTGCTGTAGCTTCTGGATAAAAATTTATTAAATAGAGACAGTAACTAGACATTAACGAAGCTTTTGCAGAAAATTCAATTTGCGGCATTATTGCTTCGGCTTCAGAAAATTTCTTGGAAGCAAAAAAATACTCTCCGTTTTCCATTGCAACGACGGCTTCTTTGTAAACTTCAAAAGATTGTTCACTATCTGCTGGTATATTTAATTCTAGTTCTTTTTTAGAACATGAGACAATTAAAAAAATTATTACAAATAAATTGATTAATTTTTGATACATTTAGATACTCATATCAAATTAAATTAACTAGGTAAATTTTAAAGGACTTAAACGTTAACAGCTATCTTATTAACTGGGGTTTTGAAATATGACTTTACAGTTTCAATTTTTTCTAATTCAACAATGGAATAATTTGATTTATCCTCAAATAAGGTTCTTAAAAATAGGTTGCTTAAGTTGTGGCCACCCTGAATGCAAGTAACATTTCCCATAATTCTATAACCTGATAATAAAAAGTCTCCAGCTAAATCCAAAATTTTATGGTTAACAAATTCTTTATTATTTCTTAGTCCTGAGGAATTTAAAATTTCATTATCTTTTACAACTATTGCATTGTCTAAAGATCCGCCTTTGGCTAAACCAATTTTTTTTATTTGCTCTATATCTTCAAACAAACAAAATGTTCTCGATGTATAAACATTAGACAAATCTTTGTCTGAAAAGTTAATTTGATTTCTTTGGTTGCCAATCACTTTATTGGAATATACTAGTTCAAAATCAACATTTAAACTATTGTCATTGGGTTCTATAGATATAAATTTTTCATTTTCTTTAAATTGAATTTTTTTTAGTATTTTTATGTATTTTCTTTTTGCGTTTTGCTGTTTAACTCCAGCTTTTACAATAGCTTCGACAAATTCTTTTGATGATCCATCCATAATCGGTGCTTCGGAAGCATTAATTTCTATCAATGCGTTATCAATGCCGGTTATGTAAAGGGCTGCTAACAAATGTTCAACGGTTGATATACTTACGTTAAAACTATTTTGAATTGTTGTGCAAAGTTTAGCTGAAGAAACATTCTTAAAATTTGCTTTTACAATGTTGTTTTCTTTTAGATCAGTTCTTTTGAAAACTATTCCATGATTTTCTTCGGCGGATACTATTTTTATCGTACTTTCTAATCCGCTATGCAGACCTATGCCCTTAAACTTTGTTTGTTCTAAGATAGTTTTTTGAAAAAAATCCAGCATAGCGTACTTATACAAAACAATGATAGTAGACTTAAAACAACTAATGTTTCAAAAAAATACTAAAGAACTAACTAAACAACTTTGAAAAAAAACCTGAAATGAACGTTTTCTTCTTTTCAATTATTGGTATTGCCTCTTTTTCCCATCCTTTACCAATAAGTTCACAAGCGCCATTCACAGCTGAAAACAGGTGTTGTTCTTTTGAATTATTGAAAATACATTCTGAAGTTGTGATTTTACTTTTTTCTAAGAGATATTTAATATTTTTGTAATATTCAGAACAAACAATATGAATATAAATTTTATCATTGTTTCTTAAATTTTTAATGTTTGTATTTCGCTTGTGACAAACTTCAAGCAACTCTTCTAAACGTGCTAACATAATATCTAATATTAATTGATATTTTATTTTTCTGTATGGCGAAGTATAAAAAAAAGATCTTTCTAAGCAAGAGTCAGCATCACTCTCTATCGTATTTTTTAACTCAATTTCCTTTAGAAAATTTTCTACTTCTTCCACTTTAAGAGAGCACAATTTCGATATATCTTTAATAATTAAATTAAACCCAAAATTAAAATTTTCAGTAAAAACAAATGATTTGTTTTTAAATAGAGAAATATTAATTTGATTTTTTTCTAGTCTTAATGTTGTAAAATTTTTATCAGGATTATTATTTGATAATAAATTAACACCTTCTGCAAAAGATTTTAAGATTATTTTTTCTATATTTAAACCGCATTTATTTATAACAGACTTTATATTTTTAAGAACATTTTTATTTACTAAAAAAAAAGTCATATTTTGATTATAAAATTCTCCAAATAAACCAATTGGTAAATTTTCTAAATTATCACTATCTATTGAAAAATTTGAGTTAAAAAGATGAATTAAAGAATAATTATTTTCACTATCTAAAATAATTTTTTTTATATCATTTAAAATATAAGTTATATCTTCACTTGAGACTTGTGATCCATTTAATTTTTTATATCCGCTGACATTTAGACAATTAATTTGGCTTGGATTAATTACAACAGTTACATTAGAAAAAAAATAGTTTAAATCTTCTTCCGTACTGTTAATAGTTTTTTTTATTAATTGACTAACAACTTCTACGTCGGCAATACGACCATTGTGAACACCGACTGAGTCTAAAGTAACTTTTTTCAATACTTTAAAATCTTTACTCTCATTAAACGAAACTACAAAAAAAATTATTTTGTTGTCATCTAGATCTATAATTAAGTATGGTTCGTTTAATTGCATGCTACTGTAAAATTAATTGATTTTTTATTCTAAAATCAAAAGTATTGTATTTAAAAAAAATATTATCATTTAACATCGAATTAATTTTTGGTAAAAGATCGGTATAATTTTTTTCTGGAAATTTAATAACTTTTTCATTTTTAAGAACAATATCCCATCTCCCAATATCAAAATAGTAAAAAGATTTAATTTTATCTACATCGAAATTATTTTTTTTTAAACTATCATAAAAAATATTAAAGTTTTTATACTTACCAAAAATTGAAGGTAGATTTTCATAGATTTTGATGTCTATATAATTTAATTTTTTATTGTCTTTGGTTATATAAAATTTTTTTTGATCAATTATTTGTGTTGCTACAGGTATTTCTTCAATGATTATAACTTTTAAATTATTTGGATATATTTTCTTTAATCGAATATTCGAAATAAATTCATATCTGTTAATAATATTAAAAATTCTTTCTTCGTCCAAAAAAAATAAACTTTTACCCATTAGAAAATTTAAATCAGTTTTTAGCTTAAGTGATTTTATAGTTAGATTATCTTCAATTAAGATTTCTTTTATAGGAAAAAAAATACTAACACTCTCTTTGTTCTGTTTGGTATTATAGGTAGAGAAAAGTAAAAAAATAAATATTAAAAAACATATTTTAAACGAACTTTTCATCTATTAATTGATGCATCATCAATAATTTTTTTTATAAGCTCTTTAAATGATATCCCAGAATGTTTCGCTATCTCAGGCACTAACGACAAGTCTGTCATTCCAGGCTGAGTATTTATTTCTAATAAATAAAATTTTTTATTAATAAATTTAAAGTCAGATCGAGTTACGCCTCTGCAGTTTAGCACTTGGTGTGCTTTTTTTCCTAATTTCAAAACTTTATTATAATTTTTTTTATTAAGATTTGCTGGCATGATATGTCTTGTGTGTGCTGCCTTAGAATATTTGGCTTTATAATCATAAAATTTTCTTGTTGGTTTTAACTCAATTGCACCTAAACTTCTGCTATTAATAACAGCAACTTGAATCTCTTGCCCCGCAATATAGTTTTCAACTATCAATGTTTTATATTTTTTTATCAATTTTTCTACAGATGATATTAATTCACCAAAATTCTTACAAATTTCTACACCAATACTAGACCCTTCGTTCGAAGGTTTGACTACCATTGGATAATTAAGATTTAAATTTACTAGAATTTTTTCTTTTAAATATTTTTTATAGTTGATAGAGTTTAGTGCAATATAACCTGGTGTTAGAAGATTGTTTTTTTTAAATATTTTTTTAGAGATTATTTTATCCATAGAATTCATTGAAGAGGTTATACCTGAATGTGTGTATGGTATTTTAAAATACTCAAAATAGCTTTGAACTATGCCGTCTTCTCCATCTCTGCCATGTAATGCATTAAACACAAGATCTACCTTTTTTTTATACTGCTTAATTTTACTTAGATGTTCTTTTGCAGGATCAAAAACTAAAACTTTATATCTTAATTTTTTTAATGCTTTAATACAAGCTCTGCCTGATTTTAAACTAATCTCTCTTTCGTTTGAAACCCCGCCTAGAACAACTAGAATTTTTTTTTGTTTCATAATTTTTTAATTGTTACGACCAACAATTTTAATTTCTAATTCAAGCTTAGTTTTAGTCTTTTGATATACTGTTTCTTTAACTCTATTAATTAAATCCTCTAATTCTTTTGCGGTTGCTTTACCGTTATTGATAAAAAAATTACAGTGTTTGTCAGATATTTTAGCCCCCCCTACTTGCATATTTTGACAATTAGATTCTTTAATTAATTCCCATGCTTTTTTATCTTTTGTGTTTTTAAACGTACTTCCACAAGTTTTTATTTGGCTTGGCTGAGCGTTTTTTTTTCTTTCTACTAAAACCAGTTGTTTTTTTTGAATTTCATCTTTAAATGAGGGCCTCCCCTTTATTTTTACACTGGTAATAATTAAATTTTGGTCTAGGCTGCTTTCTCTGTAGTCAAATTTAATATCAGTAGCTAAAATTTCTTTTTTATTTCCAAGTACATCAATAACTTCAATAGAATGAAGTATTTTTGAAATATCTTCATCATAACAACCGCTATTCATTCTAATAGCACCTCCTATAGAGCCTGGAATACAGGATAAAAATTCTAGCCCTGTTATTGAATGTTCTAATGCAAAATCAGCTATTTTCTTATCTAATGTTGCGGCTCCTGCTTCGATAATGTTGGGTGATGCAAATTTTAAATAAGAAAATTGTGCGCTCAATTTTATAGTGACGCCATTAATACCGCCATCTCTTATTAAAGTGTTTGAGCCTGCTCCTAAAATATTAATCTCCTTTGGCTTGAATTCTTTTAAAAAGAAAATTATATCCGCAACACTATCAGGTTTAAAAAAAATTTCAGATGGTCCTCCAAGGTTAAACCAGCTATAATTTGATAATTTTTCATTTAATAAAATCTTTTTACCCAGTTTTATTTCTATTTTTTTTGATATTGATTTCATAAAAAATTTTTCAAATTATAAATCCATTTGGATATTGAACCAGCACCCATACCTATAACTATTTCATCCTTAATTAAATTTTTTCTAAAATATTTTGCTAAATCACTTTCATTTTTAATAAGGATAACTTGAGCTTTTGAAAATTTCAAAATTAATTTAGCAAATCTTTTAGTGTTATATTTTTTATCAATTGGTTCACCTGCTGGGTAAACAGGACAAAGTATTACTTGATCACAATTTTTAAAACATGAGGCAAATTCTAGTTTTAAACTTTTAATTCTAGAGTATCTATGTGGTTGAAAAACAGATATAATTTTCCTATCGGGTGCTATTATTCTAATGCCCTCTAGCACAGACTTAATTTCTGTAGGATGGTGTGCATAGTCATCATAAAACTCTATTTTATTTTTGTTAAATACTTTTGTTAATCTTCTTTGAACACCTGAAAAATTTTTTAGAGCTTTTTTAATTATATTTTCTTTAAGTCCTAAGTTTAAACATAGAGCAACTGCTGCTGTAGCGTTATGTACATTGTGTCTTCCAATTAAATTTAAAAAAATATTTTTAATATACAACTTTTTACTACCAACATTTTTAATCTTTAAATCAAATTTTGTATGATTAGTTTCATACCTTACTTTACAAATCTGATAATTTGCATTCTTATGAAAACCATATGTAAAGTAATTTTTTGTTTTTAATTTTTTAATAATTTTCTTAATATTAAAATCATCTAAAAATAAAAAAGATTTTCCTATAGGAGGTGTTTTTTCGATAAATATTTTAAAAGCTTTTATCAGGTTTTTAAAGTTTTTATAGTATTCTAAGTGTTCTTTATCAATATTAGTTACAATTGAATAATTGATCGGTACTTTAAGAAAACTTCCGTCTGACTCATCTGCTTCCACTACAGCCCATTCTCCTTGGCCTAATTTAGCATTATTTTTTAATGAATTAATTACTCCTCCGTTGATAATAGTTGGGTCTAATCTCGCAGATGAAATAATATTGGCAACAAGGGATGTAGTTGTTGTTTTGCCGTGGGAACCTGTGATTATAATATTTTTTTTTAAATCAATTATATTTGCGAGCATCTCGATACGATCGTAAATTGGGATATTATTTTTTTTTGCAGCTAGTAGTTCTATGTTCTTTGATTTTATAGCTGAAGATTTCACTACAATAGTAACTTTATTAATATGTTTTCTCTTATGACCTTTAAGAATCTTGATACCTAATTTTTTACAATTTTCAGTATTCTTGTTTTTATTTATATCGCTGCCCTGAACTTTAAAGCCCATTGTCTTGGTTATTTGAGCAAGGCCGCTCATACCTATACCTCCAATGCCTATAAAATGAATAACTTCTTGTTTGCCTAATTTAATTTCATTCATTAATTAATTAATTTTTCTACTTCATTGTTTATTTTAATAAATACATTATTATCAGAGTGTTTTTTTTGTTCTTCAATTAATCTATTTAATATTTTTTTATCGTTATAAATTAATTTAATCAAAGGAAATAGTTTTTCATGCACTTCGTTTTCTTTAATTAAAAAACTGAATCCTTTTTTTTTAAAATAAACTGCATTTTTTTCTTGGTGAGAATCTGCTGAGTGAGGATAGGGAATAGAAATAAAAGGTATTCTACAGTTAATAAGTTCTGCTGTTACTGAAGAACCTGATCTTGTAATAACTAATTCGACTCTAGAAAAATATTCAAAAATATTATCAGTAAAATTAAATAACTCATAATTAATTTTTAAATTTTTATAGTATTTTTCAAGCTTATTATTTTGGGCCTCAGTACATTGTTGAATTATCTTTATTTTTATATTTGCACCAATACATTGCTTAAATATTTCGGGTAAAAATTCTCCAAATGATTGTGCTGCTTGGCTACCTCCTAAAATTAAAATATTTAACTCTTCTAATGATGATTTTTTTTTGTTATTAAAATTTAATATTTCTTCTCTAACTATATTACCTATGATCACTAATTTGGATCTAAATCTCAATTCAATACCTTCAACATCTTCGTAGGCGAGAAAAATCTTAGAAGCTAGTGGCATTAAGTATCTATTACTTCTTCCTATCAAAAGATTATTTTCATAAATAATAAAAGGTATATTTAATGTTTTTGCAGCTAAACAAAGAGGGAAAGATGCATGACCCCCCATACCAAAAACTAATAAGGGTTTTGCTTTGTATAAAATTAACAAAGATTTCAAATAAGAAAAACTAATAATAAAAATAGACCAAATCATACTAATCAATTTCTTCTTAAATATTGTTGTTGAGTCATTTATGATTAGTTTCAAATCTTTATATTTTTCTAAAAATTTAAATCCTCTTTGATCTGTTACTATTTCCACTTCGTAATTGTTTTTAATTAAATTTTTAGCAAGACTATAAGCTGGAAATACATGGCCTCCTGTGCCTCCAGTTGCAATTAAAATTTTAATATTTTTAGAAGTTTTCATTGGTAAATTTTTGTTTAGTAAAATTAATAATAATACCTGCAAGCATAGCACTACCAAACATTGAAGAACCTCCGTAGCTTAAAAAAGGCAAGGTCATACCTGTTGTAGGCAATAAACTTGTATTAACTCCAATATGAATAAAGGTTTGAAAAATTAAAAGACTCATAAGTCCACAAAGTGAAGTCTTGATAAACTTATCGTCGTCTTGAAGTGCAAATTTAATAACTCTAAATGCAATATATAAAAAAATACAGATTAAAAGTATTGAGATGATTGATCCAAATTCTTCTGCAATAACAGATATAACATAGTCAGTGTGAGCTTCTGGCACATTATCTTTTAAAGTTCCTTCTCCCATCCCTTGGCCTGTTAAACCACCTTCTTTAATAGCGTCTAATGCTTTCGTAGATTGAAAACGTTCACCTTTCGATGGGTCAAAAAAAACTTCTATTCTTTTAAATACATATGAAAATTTATCTGGAAAAATAAACAGCAAGCTTGCAATAAGAAAAAGGGCTACACCAAAAAGACTAAAAATATAAATTAATTTAATTCCTGAAACAAAAACTATAGCAGACCATGAGAGAACTAATAAAATTGTTTGGCCTACATCTGGCTGATTTAATAAAATTGTGCATGGTATTATTAAGCATAAAAAGCTAAGAAAATAAGAGGTGCTTGTTGGAGCTAAATTTTCTTGGGACAAAATTTGCGCTATCATAACTATAAAAAAAGGTTTTAAAAACTCTATTGGTTGAAATCTAAAAAAAAATAAATCTAACCACCGCTTTGAGCCTTTTACCTCTACTCCAAAAAATAAAACCAAGAATAAAGCGATTAATAAAACTAAAAAAACAGGAGTTAAAAATTTTTTCAGAAATTTAGTCTGAAACCAAGATATTGTAATCATTATAAATATAGAGCAAATAGCAAAAATTAAATGTTTAGAAAAGAAAAAATAATAATCTTTGTTTAATCTTTCACCAGCTAAACTTGATGTAGAAGCAAATGAAAAAAAAATACCTAGAATAAAAAGTATAGAAAAACTTAAAAAAATAGTTTTATCTATGTCTCTCCAGTAATTTTTAAAATTACTATAAATGTTCTCTAGCATATTTTAATGTCAATTTTTTAAAACTATCTCCTCGTTCAGCAAAATTTTTGAATTGGTCATATGATGCACTAGCTGGACTTAAAAGAATTGTAGCTTCCTTTTGTTTGAATAAAAATAAATCTTTGATTATGTCTCTCAATGCATTTTCTATAGTAAATGAAATCTTATATTCAAGCGTGCCCTTAATTTGTTTTTTAAAATAACCTATATTCTTACCAACAATATATGATTTTATAATATTTTTTTTGATACTTTTAAGTTTAAATTTATCATCTAATTTAGGAATCCCTCCTACTATCCAAAAAATATTTTTATTATTTTTTAAGGAGTGTTGAGCGGCATCAAAACTGGTAGCCTTGGAGTCGTTAATAAATACTATTCCATGTTTATGGTAGAAAGTTTCATTTCTATGCGGAAGTCCTTTAAAGGTGTTTAATGCTTTTAAAATAATTTTTTTTTTAATTTTAAGAAAAGTAGATAGTTTATAAACAAAAGATACATTTTCTAAATTTGGTCTGTTCAATAAGTATGTATTTTTAATGTTTTTTTTAAAGCTTCTTTCTAATATTCCTGGCTTTATCTTGATTAATTTACTTTTAAAAAATTTTCTTTTAAATTCTTCAATATGATCTTTTTTTCCTAACAATGCTTTATCTTGCTTGTCTTGTATAGAAAATATTTTAAATTTTGAGTCTTGATAATTTTTAACTGTTCCATGCCAATCCAGATGATCTTTGGTTATATTTAAAATTATTGCAAATGAAGGTTTAACAAATTTTAAGTAAGATAGTTGAAATGAAGAGGCTTCAATAATCACAATAGAGTTTTTTTTTACTTTAAGGTCTAAAATTGGTTTTCCAATATTACCTCCTAGTGGGGCGTCGATTTTATTTGTCTTCAAGACATGCTGTAGCAATTTACAGGTAGTCGATTTACCGTTAGTACCCGTGATCATAATAGTCTGAACTGGAAATTTTTGGGCGTAAAATAAATCTAAATCAGTAATAATTTTTTTTTTGTTTTTGATTAAAATTGACTTGAATATTGTTTTTTTTATATTAATTCCTGGGCTAATTATAATGTAATCAACTTCTTTTAGAACTTTTCTAAAAAAATATATTTTTTTTTTAAGCTTTAATTTTCTGTTATCATCCCAGGTATAAATTTTTTTTGCTCTCTTTTTTCGTAAAAACTTAAGAGCAGATTTTCCCGATAAACCAAGACCATAAATGGCGTATGTATTTTCTTTAATTGATTTGTTTGTTTCCATTAATTATCTTAGTTTTAATGTAGCTAAACCTACTAACGCTAAAATAATTGCTATGATCCAGAATCTTATGACCACCGTGGACTCTGGCCAACCTTTTTTTTCAAAATGATGATGTATTGGAGCCATTCGAAAAACTCTTTTTCCAGTTAATTTAAATGATGCAACCTGGATAATAACAGATAAAGTTTCGAGAACAAAAAGACCTCCTATTATAGCAAGAACAATTTCATGTTTAACTATAATTGCAACTGTAGCTAATGAACCACCTAATGAAAGTGAACCTGTGTCTCCCATAAATATTTTTGCAGGCGGTGCGTTGTACCAAAGAAATCCTAAACAAGATCCAAAAATTGCTCCACAAAAAAT
>Ga0115001_10001107_pt1 | contig 20651 bp, 16 predicted proteins | sample ArcticOcean_MG_C_12_FD_89869 | JGI IMG/M metagenome (GOLD analysis project Ga0115001, IMG submission 89869) | Marine microbial communities from western Arctic Ocean - ArcticOcean_MG_CB8_130 | ecosystem: Environmental > Aquatic > Marine > Oceanic | place: Arctic Ocean: Canada Basin | collected... | reverse complement strand
GGCGTATAATCAAATAAGTATTTGATTGATTTGCAATTGCTTTGCTGGGACTTCGGTAGGCGAATAAAAATGCACAATTTAAAGTGAAACCACTTAGGCAAGCTAAGAGGATATTATAGTGCTAGAGGGTCTGTGCTAGGTAACTATCTGTTGGTATTGTGATCAAACGATTCCGCCACCTGCACCAGAGACTGCCGGACGACTAAGCGACACTTTCTCGCGATACCTAGATGCACGGTAAGCAGATACAGGGTCGATAGCGCCATTTTTTTCAAATCTGGCCATGGCTAGGATGGGCTCGACGTCCGTACGAAAAGCTTCCTTTAGCGTTGATGTTGCCATTAGGGCGTCATTGGTGTCTTGAAATCCTTCTAAAGCAATTCGGTCAACTAAAAGGGCTTGAGCGTAGGCTCGCTGTACTTCCATGGCAGACACCATTAGGCTTTCAATTGGATCAGTAACATTATGGCTTTGATCAAGCATGTGCATCGGATCAAAACCAGGTACGTTTTCAGCATCAACTAACTCATTGAAAACTAAAAAAAGGCGGTAGGGGTCTATGGATCCGGTATCTAAATCATCATCCCCATATTTACTGTCGTTAAAATGGAAGCCCCCGAGTTTGCCAAACTGAATGAGCCTTGCAACGATCATTTCGATGTTTACGTTAGGTGCGTGGTGGCCCAAATCAACCAAACAATAGGCACGATCTCCCAATTCTTTTGCAATCATGTAATTGGTGCCCCAATCCTGAACCACCGTAGAATAGAAGGCTGGCTCATACATTTTATGTTCGGTAAATAACCGCCAATCCTCTGGCAGGCCAGCATAAACAGCCTTAGTGCTGTCTAAATAGCGCTCAAATTGGCGGGTAAAGTTGGTTTGACCAGGAAAGTTTGAGCCGTCACCTACCCAAATTGTCAGAGCTTTTGAACCAATTGCTTGTCCAAGTTCGATACATTCCAAGTTATGATCGATAGCTTGTTGACGGGTGGCAGAATTACTGTGTGACAATGAGCCAAATTTATAGCTATGCACTTGGCCTTTTTGATCTTGGAAACAGTTCGAATTCATCGCGTCAAAAGTTAGTTGATTCTCTTGTGCCTTTGCCAATAGATCTGAAGCGTCTGCTTTGTCCCAGGGGATATGCAAGGAAACAGAGGGAGTGGCTTGGGTTAAACTTTGAATCACGCCGCAGTCGTCTAATTTGTCAAAAATATGACGGGGTTCACCGAGGCCAGGAAAACGTGCAAAACGTGTCCCGCCTGTGCCTACACCCCAACTTGGAACTGCCACCTGGTAGTTTGAAACCTTGGCCTTTATGTCGTCTATGTTGATGCCGCGGCGGTCAAGATGTTCTCCAAGGGATTGATAGTTTGAACGCATTTCCTGTTCGGTAGACTCGTTGGATTGTTCGATACTTATTTGCTTTATCATGAACCTGCTCCCAGATAGATTTGTTATGGGGCCGCAATTAGCAACCCTGCGAGGCTTTTTTGCTTTTTAACGGGTAAATGCCTGCACGTTACCAGCATCAACATTGATAATGTTGCCAGTGGATTTAGATGAGCGATCGCTGACGAGAAAATAGGCTGCTTCAGCAATATCTTCAGGAAATACAGAAAGTTTTAACAATGAGCGCTCTCGGTAATGTTCTTCCAGTCCCTCTTTTTCATCCTTGCCATAAATATTTGCACGTTGCTTTAACCATTCCCCAGACCAAATTTTTGATCCTCTAAGAACGGCATCTGGGTTAACCACATTTACCCTAATGCCTTTTGGTGCGCCTTCAAGAGCCAAGCATCTTGCCAGATGGATTTCGCTGGCTTTAGCTGTGCAATAAGCCGAGGCTCCCGGTGACGCAGCTAAGCCATTTTTAGAAGCGATAAAGACAATTGCCCCCCCCATATCTTGAGCAATCATCATTTTGAAAGCCTCCCGGCTCACCAAAAAATAACCAGTGGAAAGGATCGACATATTTTTATTCCACAATTCCAACGAAGTGTCTTCTACCGCTGCTGCACTGGCAATGCCAGCATTGGAAACTAAGATATCTACCCCACCAAACTCTACTGCAGTTTGGGTATAGGCATTAGCCACGGCTTGCTCATCAGTAACATTCATCAAAACAGTGCGAATTACGTCTGCAGAGTAGCTGGAAATCAGGCTTTCTGCTGCTTCTTTAATAGCAGCTTCATCAATGTCAGCGAGCATGACACAAGCTCCTTCTTGCAGGTAACGTTCTGCTGTCGCCAAACCAATCCCACCTGCACCGCCAGTAATCAAAGCAACTCGCCCAGCCAACGATTTTGGCTTAGGCATACGCTGTAGTTTTGCCTCTTCTAGTAACCAATATTCAATGTTGAAGGCATCTTGTTCGGCTAGTCCACAGTATTCTGACACCGAAGATGCGCCGCGCATTACGTTGATGGCGTTAATATAGAACTCACCAGAAATTCGCGCTGTTGCTTTGGATGATGCGAAGGTGATCATGCCAACGCCAGGAACTAAGTAAACAATAGCATTGGGGTCTCTAAGAGCAGGGCTGTTATCATGCTTACAGCGCTCATAATAGGCGCTATAACCGATTCGGTATTGGGAGATCGCATCGCTTAGGCTTGCCAAGGTTTCAGTAACATCGGGTATAGCTGGGTTAAAGTCCACAACCAGCGGCCGAATTTTTGTACGTAAAAAGTGATCAGGACAGGATGTTCCTAGCGTGGCTAACTCTTCCATCTTCGTACTGTTGACGAATTCTAAAACGGCATGGCTGTCATTGAAGTTGCCAACCATATGTTGCGCGCCAGACACCATGCCGCGGATGGCAGGCATCAACTGTGCTGCAACTTTAAATCTAGAAGTTGCGTCAAGGCTTTGGTGCTTTGGGCCTCCAAAAGCAGGCACACCCTCAGCTTTTATGGCTAACCAATTCATGGCTTTTTGAACAACGCCTATGGTGAGGCTGTAGCATTCGTGCGCCTCATTTGCCCAAGTGAACAAGCCGTGGCTCTCTAAAATCACACCTCTGGCATTGGGGTTGTCTAAACAGAATTTTTCTAACCACATGCCCAGTTCGTACCCTGGCTTTTTCCAAGGCAACCAACCAATATCACTACCAAATATTTCCTGTGTGAGCTCTTTTGAGTTCTTCGAGGCGGCTATTGCAATAATAGCATCCGGATGCATGTGGTCTACATGCCTTTTGGGCACGTATGCGTGCAGTGGCGTATCAATAGAAGCGGCTCTGGGATTTAGATTAAAGGTACAATGGGGCAGGTAAGCAACCATTTCATCTTCAAACTCTAAGCCGCGATAGAGTGCCTTCAAGGTGCGAAGCTTATCCATGTAAAGGGTGGAGAAGCCATCCATTTTAATCGACCCAACATCACCACCTGAGCCTTTTACCCATAGCACTTCCACTAAATCGTCACCCAGCAAGTCTTTTTCCATTACCTTAGCCGATGTATTGCCTCCACCGTAATTGGTAATGCGTTTGTCTGAGCCTAAAAGGTTGGAGCGATATACCAGTAGTTCTGGCTCCGACATAAGAGCCGCCTTAGACATATCCCAAAGATCATCAAGGTGCTGGTTTTCCGGCTTATTCATCATGAATTTTCTCCCACTGATAGCCACTTCTGTGACAGTATTTTTTTCGTATATTGGCTGCAGGATATCACATTTTCAGTCATAATCAATCATTATGGGGTTCTATTAGTCTTAATATGACGGCTAATGAAAACAAATGATTGACAATGAATATTTATGAATGCACCATGAAGAAAGATCAAAAAAACAAAACAAAAACAAAACAAGCAGGCAATACTAAATGCACGAAAGAGAACGCCAAAGAATTATCCTGTCAGCAGTTCAAGACCGACCTGTGGTGACGGTTGTTGAACTCTGCACTATAACAGGGGCGTCTGAGGCGACCATACGCAGGGATATAGTTGCGCTTGATGCAGAAAAAAAGTTGAACCGCATAAGAGGAGGGGCTGAGTCGATTACTCCACCTCAGTTTGGAGGACTTGCTGGCCGACCGTTTTCTGTTAACCAATTAATAAATATTAGTCAAAAGCGTGCCATAGCGAGGGCCGCTGTGGAAATGTGTGACGACGGTGAGCCCATTATCATTAATGGTGGTACCACCACATTCCAAATGGTTCATCCGCTCGCCTCGCGGCGTATGCAGGTTTTTACTAATTCATTTCCTATTGCTGAACATCTACTTAATCACTCTAAAAATACCATAATGTTGTCTGGCGGTACGATTTATCGTGAGCAGAACATTATTTTGTCTCCCTTTGAAAATGATGTTACTCGCAACTTTTATGCCCGAAGAATGTTTATGGGTGCAAAAGGTTTGGGACCCCTTGGTGTCATGGAGGGAGATCCACTAATTGTTCAAGCTGAAGAAAAGTTAATCGGGCAGTCTGACGAATTAGTTCTTTTAGTCGACAGCTCAAAATTTGAAGCACGGTCAAGTTTGGTTCTTTGCCCGCTTAGCCGTGTGGATACTGTGATTACCGATGATGGTATCACTGATAAAACAGCAGCAATGCTGGAAGCCGCAGATGTAAAATTAATCGTCGCCAAATCTGGCGCGGCTCAACAGGAGGGATTGGCCTCGTAAGGCCAGTAAAATCTCCATAACACTCTAGGGAGTAAATCATGAGTTTAATAAAAAAAATGCTGCCCGCACTGGCAGTAGCCGCTACTTTATTGACTGGTGCAGCTCAAGCCGCAGATATGCGCATAGCTGTCGTTGTTAAAGCACTAGGTATAGGTTTTTTTGAAGCTGCTGCAAAAGGCGCTGAAGAGGCAGCAAGTGAGCTTGGGGATGTGGAGATTATTTACACAGGTCCAACAAACACTACAGCAGAAGGGCAAATTGAGGTAATCAATGCGCTAATTGCCCAAAGAGTCGATGCCATTGCGATTTCGGCCAATGATACTGATGCATTAGTTCCTGCGTTAAAAAAGGCAATGGCCCGAGGCATTACAGTTATTAGCTGGGATTCAGGTGTTGCTAAAGAAGGCCGGCAGATGCATTTAAACCCATCTTCTAATCCGCTAATCGGCAATATGATTGTGAAGCTCGCTGCAGATCATTTGCCTGAGGGTGGTGATGTTGCGGTATTGTCAGCATCAAGCACGGCAACTAACCAAAACATCTGGATTGATGAGATGAACAAGGTAGTTGGCAATTATAAAGGTATCAACGTTGTTGCAACAGTTTACGGTGATGATCTGGCAGATAAATCCTATAGGGAAGCCAACGGTCTGATGCAGACTTATCCTGATCTTAAGGCTATTATCGCACCTACAACGGTCGGAATAGTTGCTGCAGCTCAGGCTGTTTCTGATGCTGGAAAAATTGGGCAGGTTAATGTAACTGGCCTTGCGTTACCTTCTGAAATGGCTGGACATATTGCAAGTGGAGCATCTAAATCGTTTGCGATTTGGAACCCGATTGATCTAGGTTATTCGGCAACAATGCTGGCATACAACCTTGCAAAAGGTAATGCGGTTGCTGCACCTGGTGCTAAAATCTCAATGGGGCGTATGGGTTCGCTAACATTGGATGAAAAAACTGAAGGTGCAATGGCAGATCCATTCGTCTACGATGCCTCTAACATTGATGCCTTCAAAACTATTTTTTGATTGGTGTCGTGAACAGCTTTGGTGGGCTTGCCCACCAAAGCTCCATTTAAGTTAGAACTGGTAAACCACAATGTTCCAGCAACAAACATTGACAGATAAAGACATGACCCTGCCAATTTTGCAACTGAGTGGCATCGTTAAAATATTTCCAGGTGTAAAAGCTCTAGATAAGGTTTCACTAAACCTCTACCCTGGTCAGGTAACTGCGCTGGTTGGTGAAAATGGGGCTGGTAAATCGACCATAGTGAAGGTTCTAACTGGCATATATCAGCCAGATGATGGTGAGATATTACTTGATGGCCAAGCCATTAATTTCTTCACAGCACACCATGCATCTGCCGCAGGAATTACGGCAATCCACCAGGAAACAGTTTTATTTGATGATTTGACTGTGGCTGAGAATATTTTCATTGGCCATGCGCCTAGAACAAAATTAGGGCTCATTGACACGCAAGAAACAAGCAAATTAGCACAACAACTTTTACAAGGTATCGGAGCAGATATTGATCCATCCATTCGACTGCGAGACCTTGGTATTGCAAGCAAACATATGGTTGCCATTGCCCGAGCTCTCTCGATTGATGCACGCGTGGTTATTATGGATGAGCCCACAGCGGCCCTAAGTTATAAGGAAATTCAAGAGCTTTACGCATTGGTTGAGCAACTCAGATCCCAAGGTAAAGCTATTTTATTTATTTCTCATAAGTTTGATGAAATATTTGAAATAGCTGACCGTTTCAATGTGTTTAGAGATGGCCAATTTATTGCTGAGGGAAAAATAGAGAGTGTCACGGAAGCTGACTTAGTTCAGCTAATGGTGGGCCGCTCAGTTAATAAAATATATCCTCAACGACAAGAAAAAATTTTTGAAGATGTTTTAGAAGTTGAGCGCTACTGCCATCCTACTGAGTTTGATGATATTAATTTCACACTGGGTAGGGGTGAAATTTTAGGTTTTTATGGTCTTGTAGGAGCTGGACGGTCAGAACTTATGCAGTCCTTGTTTGGCATCACCAAACCCTCTGATGGGGTAGTTAAAATTGGTGGGGCAACAACAATAATTCGCTCCCCAGCAGACGCAGTTGGTCATGGAATTGTTTATGTCCCTGAGGATAGGGGCAAGCAAGGTGTGGTGATTGGCTTGCCAATATTTCAAAATGTTACTTTGCCTTCCCTCAACTATACATCTCAAAAAGGCTTCATCCGTTTGGCTGAAGAGTTCAAGTTGGCGCGGGAATATACCCAGCGTTTAGATTTGCGCGCCAGTTCGTTAGATCAGGATGTAGGGAATTTATCAGGTGGAAATCAGCAGAAAGTGGTTATTGCCAAGTGGCTTGCAACCCAGCCTATAGTTATTATTTTGGATGAGCCAACTAAGGGTATCGATATTGGTTCAAAGGCAGCTGTGCATGAGTTCATGTCAGACCTAGCTGAACAAGGTTTATCGGTAATTATGGTGAGTTCTGAAATCCCAGAAGTTTTGGGCATGTCTGATCGCGTGATTGTTATGCGTGAAGGTCGGATGGTTGCAGAACTTGTTGGTGATGATCTTACGCCTGAAGCGTTGATTCGACATGCAGCAGGCATAGGCGAGGTTAACCCATGATTAAAAGATTTTTAATTGCACGAGAGACCCTTCTATTAGGGGTGATTCTGTCACTCATAGCCCTGATTGCCTCCCGCTTTCCTGGATTTGTTGCCGCTGGCAACTTAGTGAATGTATTCAATGATACTGCACCACTGATTATACTAGCACTAGGTCAAATGGTGGTTATTGTCACCCGTTGCATAGACTTGTCGGTGGCCGGCAACCTAGCTCTTACAGGCATGGCTGTGGCGATGTTAAATTCAGTTGCTCCAGATCTGCCAATACCGATTATTCTCACCATTTCGATTGTGTTGGGGGCTGTTATGGGGTTCATGAACGGGCTACTTGTTTGGAAACTGGAAATACCACCCATTGTTGTGACCTTGGGTACTATGACTATTTTTCGGGGCATTATTTTTCTTATATCAGATGGGAAATGGGTTAATGCCCACGAAATGAGTGCAAGTTTTACTGGTTTCCCCCGGGCTGAAGTCATGGGTCTCCCAGTGATGAGCTGGATAGCCATAGGTGTGTCACTGACGTTTCTGCTATTAATTACCCGAACATCATTAGGCCGTGCCTTTTTTGCTGTGGGTGGTAACCCACATGCTGCGGTATATACTGGCATTGATGTTGGCAAGACACAATGCGCTGCATTTGTTATTTCTGGGGCCCTAGCCGGTCTAGTAGGATATCTATGGGTGGCTCGCTATGCTGTTGCTTATGTAGACATTGCTGGTGGATTTGAACTTGAGGTAGTGGCCGCCTGTGTCATTGGTGGGATTTCAATTGCTGGTGGTCTAGGGTCAGTGGGGGGGGCAGTGTTAGGAGCATTATTTTTAGGAGTTGTTAAAAACGCCTTGCCAGTGGTGCACATTTCACCATTTTGGCAACTTGCTATCTCGGGTGCTGCCATTGTCATTGCTGTGACCTTTAATGCAAGGTCTAACAGGAGCAGTGGTCGGGTTATTCTTAAGCCAGTGAGGCCTGATTCATGAACTTTAAAACACGCTCCTTGCCTGATCGGCTGCATTCTCAGCGTTCGCAGGCATTTAAAAACTGGGAAACGCTTTTATTTGCAGTGGCGGTGAGCATTTTTGTTGTGAACTCATTTGCGTCACCTTATTTTCTTGATGCTTGGGGGCTGTCTGATGCTACCTTTAACTTCACCGAAAAGGCGATGATTGCTTTTGCTATGGCTTTACTGATTATTACGGGTGAAATAGACCTTTCTGTGGCTTCGATCATAGCCCTTGCTAGTACGGCTATGGGTGTCGGTTTGCAGTTTGGCTTGGGGACCACAGAACTTGTATTTATTGGTTTAACTGTGGGCTTATTATGTGGTGCTTTTAATGCCGTTTTGGTGACCGTGCTTGGTCTTCCCTCAATAGTAGTAACGATTGGCACTATGAGTCTTTTTAGAGGTATTAGCTATATAGTGCTTGGAGACCAATCTTATCAAGGATATCCTCCTGAATTCGCATTCTTTGGGCAGGGTTATGTGTTTTGGGTATTTAGTTTTGAATTAGTGCTGTTTGCTTTGCTGGCACTAATCTATGGTATTTTGTTGCATAAAACTAATTTTGGACGAGCTATTTACGCCATTGGCAACAATTCCACGGGTGCATTATTTTCTGGGATTCGTGTACAAAGGGTTAAATTTATCCTATTTCTTCTCACTGGCCTCATGTCTGGCGTGGCAGCCATTTGCTTAACCTCTCGGCTTGGGTCTACTAGACCATCAATTGGGGCAGGTATGGAGCTTGAGGTCATTACCATGGTTGTCTTAGGGGGTGTTAATATATTGGGTGGCTCAGGCACTATCCTGGGTATTGTTTTGGCTGCCTTTGTCATGGGTCTAGTGACCTTTGGTTTTGGTTTGTTAAATGTACCGGGCATCGTAATGTCGATTTTTATAGGCCTGCTACTTATTGGCGTGATCGCTTTGCCAAGGCTTTGGAAAATGTTTTTAAATAGGAGGTAGTGATGGCAAACTTCAGTTTTAAAATGCAACTGAAGCTTGGGCATGAAGTTGAGTATCAGCGTCGCCATGATGCTATTTGGCCCGAATTACTTGAACTATTAAAAAATGCTGGGATTTCTAATTACTCCATCCATTTAGATGGCCCAACAGGGACTTTATTTGCCTGCCTTACTCGAGCAACAAATCATTCGATGGATCAACTACCAATGGAACCTATCATGCAGCGCTGGTGGAATTATATGGCCGACATCATGGAGACTGGTCTGGACAATGAGCCAATTGTGGTCCCGCTTGACCTAGTGTTTTATATGCCATGACTGGATTAAAAAATGTTGCTGTAATCGACATTGGGAAAACCAATATCAAATTAGTAATGGTAGATTTGCAAACGATGGCAGAGATTTGCGTAATAACACGGCCAAATAAGGTTTTGCCTGGCCCACCTTGGCCTCATTTTGATACTGAAGGGCATTGGACATTTTTGCTGTCAGGATTAAAGGACTTCCATCAACGTTTTGGTGTAGAGGCAATTTCAATAACAACTCATGCTGCCTGTGTCGTATTGTTGGATTATCAGGGACAATTGGCAGCCCCTATACTTGATTATGAGCATGATGAACTGGATGTAGACACCGATGAATATAATGCAATGCGGCCTCCATTTTCTGAAACGGGGTCACCACGATTGGCCGGTGGCCTTAACATAGGAGCGCAACTCCATTGGCAGTTTAAAAAAGATTCCAAACTACTCTCAAGAGTTAAATCGATCGTCACCTACCCACAGTATTGGGCTCACCGCCTGACGGGTATAGCTGCTGTAGATGTAACTTCAATTGGTTGTCATACTGATCTTTGGAATCCGACTGAAGGCAAGTTTTCTGCTTTGGTCAACCGTTTAGGTATTGGGAGCAAAATGGCAGAGGTTCGAAGACCTGATGATGTGCTAGGCCCGATATTACCAGAGCTCGCGGTAAGAACCGGACTGCCAGCGAATACACAGGTTGTCTGCGGGATCCATGATTCTAATGCTTCGCTCCTACCTCATATTATTAGTAGAAGCGCACCATTTTCCGTAGTTTCAACTGGCACTTGGGTAATTGCGATGGCTATCGGTGGTAACAAAACCTCACTAGATCCTAAGTGTGACAATCTCATAAATGTAAATGCATTTGGTGATCCTGTGCCATCTGCCCGCTTTATGGGAGGAAGAGAATTCGAACTTATCCAAAGAGGTGCTCGACCTTGTGCAGATGATACTGATATGCAGGCTGTTCTGGAAGAAAATATAATGCTTTTGCCATCGGTGGAGACTAGTTCGGGCCCATATAAAGGCCGTGAAATGGGTTGGGAGCCAAATGAGCCAGAATTCGCAAGTGGTACTCGAGAAGTATGCCTTTCATTTTATCTGGCATTAATGACAGCAAAATGTCTGCAAAATATTGGCTCTAAAGGAAATATCTTGATCGAAGGTCCCTTCGCGAGAAATAACTATTACAAACAAATGCTTGAAGCAGTGACAGGGGAGTTTATCTTGAGTTCGGCATCAGCGACTGGCACAAGTATTGGCGCTGCAATGTTGCTTCAAAGGCAACCTTTACAAATGTTCGATAGTCAACCTAAGAGGGAAAACACACCAATGCGAGATGCATTGAAAACATACGCCACTCGATGGAGGTCCCATGTCGAAGGTGAGAATAAAGTTTAATTTCAGACGCTATATATAGTCAGTTAAATTGACTGTGATACCGATGTAACTGGAGTCAAAGCCATTTTTTCTGAGTTTCAAATTTATTAGATTATGCTAATAATAGTCATATTTTATTTCAGTGGCGGTGAAACTGACAGTGTAATGAAGAAAAAGTGATTTCCCTCTGGCTTAACTTTGGCCATCTAAGTCGATATTTTTTGTGGGTATTAAGCGTATACAGTCCAACTTTAGTGCATTGTTTAGTGTTGATAAGTGTTGATAAGTGTTGGTAAAATCGCGTGCTAAGTTGTTGATTCTATTAGGCTAGATTGATTAGTATTTTGGTAACGCAAAAGCACTAAATCCTAGTAACTACGGGGGTTTGCGTCCGATTGGACATCTGCCTGGGGGGCAGGGGGTCGCAGGTTCAAATCCTGCCGTTCCGACCAGACATTTTTTGAAAAGACATCATTTGATGTCTTTTTTTTGTTTCAATCGTTGTAATTAAAGGGCTTGCCTTGACGCTCTTGCTTTAACTGAGCCACCCATTTATAGCCATAGTGGAAATGCCAATATTCATGGCCTTGGCCGATGCAAGACAGTGTAATTTTGATCGACCACTAACTGGGATCTTCTAGTCTAAATTCAGGGTTAAACGAGGGTCTTGTTCGTTTTTTTATTGGTTCACCTAATTGATCAAAAATGATTATAACATCTCTTGTTAGATGGCCAGATTCACTGTACCACTACAGTTGGTAAGTAAGTGCAGGCATGGTGAGCTAATTCGCCCCCGATATAGCGGAAAACAGAGGATGTATATTAGATGTTAATCCATCAATAACATCAAAATGATGTTTATTAGGTTCCAGTACTACTTCTACCGAGATGCCATATTCTTTCCATGCGTCTGCGATGAGTTGGTTTTGTCGAATAAATTCAGGCCTTTCATCACCACCTACCCAGCAAGTAAGGGGTGCATGGATTACCGGTTTTTGTAATGCAGGGCTCAATAATTGGGCTGTTTTTTGGTCTAGTCCAAAGTCTTGATTCATTGCAGTTTTGATCAGTGGTGTTAAATCATGTAGCCCTGAAATGCTAATGACTCGAACTATTCGCTGGCATATAAAGTCAGGTAACTTCTGGGCATTGGTCATCATCATTGTCACCAGTTGTCCTCCTGCAGAATGACCTGCCAGCACGATAGGTCCTTTGACTATAGATGCTACATGGTTAAGTGCTGCGACTACATCATCACCGATTTTTTCTAAACTCACAGAAGGAGACAATCTATATGAAGGCATAGCCACTGCCCAGCCTGCCGACACTAATGCTGCTGCTAAATGGCTCCAACTATTTTTGTCGAATGCTCGCCAAAAACCGCCATGAACAAAAAAGATCAATCCTAGTGGTTGCCCATGGGGCCAAAAAATATCCACCTTGTGACGCTCATCTGTACCGTAGTCTATATCGAGTTGGGCCCTTGTGTTGGGTTTACAAGATGCACGAAAGGCTTTCGCCGCCTGTGACCAAAGGTGCGGATAAGTTTCGGCGTGTTTTATATATGGTGCATTAGCGTAGGCATCATCCCAATTCATAATTATAAGGTCCTTATATCTCTGTTTAATTTTAAGCTCGAGTTTTAAGGCGCATACCCATGAAAATAGCATATATCTGCAGCGCTCTAAAATGACTTTATTTTCAAATTTGTACGGCCCTATAAATATTCAAGGCTAGCCATGTACATTGGTCCACCAAGATGGGCAGGGTAACCGTAACCAAAAACAAGGGCTAGGTCGATGTCACTCGCTGATTGAGCAATACCATCATTTAGAACTTGGAATCCTTCGTCAATAATGGCCTGGGTTAGTCGCTGTACAATTTGTGAATCTGTCATACATTGGCGTTGAATGCCTTCGGCTAGGGCTGCTTGCGCTACCCAAACCATGACTTGATCGTCGACTTGCTTTTGACGGGTTTCAGGGTCGTAGATATAGAATCCCGCTCCGGTCTTTTGTCCTAAGCGACCCTGCTCTACCAGCATGTTGGCCACCCGATAAAATTTGCTAGGGCCTCTAGCTGCTTCGGTTAAACTTTCCCGTGCTTTATAGCCGATATCTAGCCCAGCTAGATCAGACACGCTAAATGGCCCCATAGCCATGCCGAAGTCAAACATGGCCCGGTCCACTTGTTCTACACTAGCGCCTTCAATCAAACACAAGTTGGCCGCTTGCAAATACTTACTATAAATACGGTTACCTATAAAGCCGTAACAAACGCCAGCAACTATAGCCGTTTTGTTAATTATCTTAGCCACAGTCATCACGGCCGCTAGTGTGGCATTATCGGTTCTACGGGCTTGTACTACTTCCAACAATGGCATGATATTGGCGGGGCTAAAGAAGTGCATGCCAATCAATTTTTGAGGCCTACTCACTTTATCAGCCATCGCTTCAATATCTAAGTACGAGGTATTGCTAGCAAAAATAGTATGGGGAGCACATATCGAATCTAACTGGTGAAACACTTGCTGTTTCACTGCTAAGTTTTCCACCACGGCTTCAATCACCAGATCAACCGCCGCTAGATCTTGCATCGCCATAGTGGGTGTTATGGATTGTAAACGCTGTTGCATTTGTTCTTGAGTTAACCGACCCTTGGCATGGGTGGATTGATAACGCTGGCTGATCATAAGTATGCCTTTGTCGAGGACTTGTTGATTGACCTCTACCAAGGTGACTTGCAGTCCTGCATTGGCAAAACACATGGCAATTCCAGTGCCCATGGTACCTGCGCCAATCACGCCCACTCGCTTGATAGTTTGTGGTTGGTGCTCATTCGGTAATATATCTTGGTATTTCTTAGCGCTATTTTTGGCCAGCCTCTGAGCAAAGAATATGTGCCTTAAGGCAGCTGATTGAGGACTTTTCTTGCAGACAATAAACTGCTCGCGTTCAAACTGAAGTGCTTCAATAAACGGCAATCGAGTAGCGGCTTCTACACAGTCTACAATAAGTTGAGGTGCCTGTTGGCCGCGCATGGTTTTAGCTATTTTAGCGCGATATGTGGCAAAAAAAGTATCATCGTAACTAGCGTTATCTACCTTCAATTCACTAACACGGCGGCAAGTGGCCTGTTGCTCAATCAGTTGCTTTGCATACGTCAACGATGCGATCAATAAGTCATCGTCTACAAGGCGGTCTAACAATCCAAGCGCAAGAGCTTTGTCTGCTGAGATGGGGGTGCCCGTTGTCATTAAGTCCAAGGCTGCCTTTACGCCAACTAAGCGGGGCACTCGTTGTGTGCCACTAGCACCTGGCAGCAAACCTAGGTTTACTTCAGGTAATCCCACTTTGGTCGAATGTAATGCCAGCCTATAGTGGCAACTCAGTGACAGTTCAAACCCACCACCCAAGACACTACCATGTAAGGCAGCGATTACAGGTTTTTCTGAGGCTTCAATAGTGGATATTAAATCGGGCAACGACGGTGATTTATGGGGCTGATTAAACTCTTTTATATCGGCCCCGGCACAAAATGTACGTCCCTGGCAAATGATCACCAGAGCCTTACTCGTATCACTTTGTGCTTTAGTTACTTGCTTTACAATGTCCTCTCTCAATTGATGACTTAGGAGGTTCAGTGGTGGGTTGTTAATACTGATTACACCGACTTGTTGGTGGATGCTATAGCTCACTGTGCTCATGTTAATGTCCTGCTATAACGGTGTCTGATTTAACTCGTTCAATAACCACGGCAATGCCTTGGCCTATACCAATACACATGGTAACCAAGGCATAACGGCCTTGATTGACTTCAAGTTGTGTAAGGGCGTTTTGAATAATACGAGCGCCACTAGCCCCCAGCGGGTGCCCCACCGCAATGGCGCCACCACAGGCATTAACACGACTGTCGTTAAAATCTATACCTAATAACTGCAAGCAACCAAGAACCTGTACTGCAAAGGCTTCGTTGATTTCAATCACATCCATTTGATCAAGGCTTAAGCCAGCTCTGGCAAGGGCTTTTTGGCTAGCGGGCACTGGGCCAAGCCCCATAGTACGAGGTTCTACGCCCGCAACCGCGCCAGCGAGGATGCGACCTTTAGAGGCCACACCATATTTTTCGCCAACTGCTTGGCTGCCAATAATCATAGCAGCTGCGCCGTCGTTAAGGCCTGAAGCATTGCCTGCCGTAACCACTCCATCATTGGCCAAAGTACGTAAACCTGCCAATACTTCAGGTGTTGACCCCTCCCGAGGATGTTCGTCTTCAGAAATAATAATGCTAGTTTTTTTATGACCTTGAGAAACCGTTATAGGTACAATTTGAGCCGCTATGAGACCGTATTTTTTGGCCTTCTGATATCGGGTTTGTGAACTGGCGGAAAAAATATCACATTGACTTCGAGTAATACCTAAATCTGACGCGATATTGTCTGCAGTTTGCGGCATGGTGTGAACACCAAAGGCATCGGCAATGTTAGGGTTGGTAAAACGCGCGCCCATGGTCGTGTCGGACAATTGCCACCCACAGGCACTGGTCGCTTTTGATAAGACTAGTGGTGCGCGGCTCATTGACTCAACGCCACAGGCAATAAATAATTCACCTTCCTTGCAACGCACGGCGCGGGCTGCATCCAAAGCTGCTGCCATGCTCGAACCACACAAGCGGTTAACCGTAATGCCTCCAGTGCTAATAGGTAAGCCGGCCAGTAATCCAGCAAAGCGAGCAACATTGCGGCAATCTTCACCTGCTTGGTTGGTATTTCCAGCGATTACATCTTCATATTCAGTTAAGTCAAAATCATTTCGGCCCACTAATTCACGGATAACGTAAGCTAATAAATCGTCTGGGCGTACAGATGAGAGGCCGCCACCTAAAGTTCCGAAGGCGCTACGGGCGGTGTCATAAATATAAGCGTAATCATTCATATTAGAAGTCTCATTTTATTTACTTGTTTCGCTAGATGAAGCAGTTTTATGTGAAATTTGGTTTAGTCTTTTGCTCACCGGTTTGCAAATTATTAGTGAGGCAGATATTTACTTTAAGCCTAAAGTAATATATTTTAAGCTTAAAGTAAATGTAAGAAGATCGGATTTTAAGGTGCACTCCCATGAAAATAGCATGTATCGGCGGCGGCCCAGCAGGGCTTTATTTTGCCATCAGCATGAAATTGCGCAATCCCAGTCATCAGATTTTGGTGATTGAAAGAAATCGGCCAGACGATACCTTTGGTTGGGGTGTTGTGCTATCTGATGAAGCTCTCTCAAATGTAGATCGCAACGACCCTATCAGCGCTCAAGCTATTCGTGGTGAGTTTGCCTACTGGGATGATGTGGCAGTTGTTAAAAATGGCGTGCGCTCGGTTTCCAGCGGACATGGTTTTTGTGGTATTGGACGCATGAAGTTGTTACAAATACTGCAGCACAGGGCACAGGAGCTAGATGTTGAATTACGCTTTGAAACTGACGCAGGAGAATATGAAGACTACATGGCTAACTATGACCTTGTAGTTGCATCAGACGGTTTAAGGTCTAAGGCTCGAACTCAATTTTCGTCAGTATTTGAACCGCAAATTGATGAACGCCTATGCCACTTTATCTGGCTGGGTACTCATCAAAAATTTGATGATGCATTTTCTTTCATTTTTGAAAAAACACAACATGGCTGGGTCTGGGCCCATGCATACCAATTTAGTGATGACACTGCTACTTTTATTGTTGAATGTAGTAAAGCCACCTTTGAAAGTTTTGACTTTGCGAACCTTACCCAAGAAGAATCAATTGCAATTTGTGAGGACATTTTTAAAGAGCACTTAGGTGGCCATAGTTTGATGACCAATGCCAAGCATATTCGTGGATCGGCATGGATCAACTTTCCTCGTGTAATGTGCAATAGCTGGTCGCACAAAAATTTAGTACTCATGGGAGATGCAGCAGCAACAGCACACTTTTCTATTGGCTCTGGAAGCCGATTAGCATTCGACAGTGCCATTGCCTTGGCAGACTATATAGAGCAAGAAGCCGACTTACCCAATGCCTTCACCAAGTATGAAAATGATCGTCGCTTAGAGGTACTACGCTTGCAGTCTGCGGCGCGTAATTCTATGGAGTGGTTTGAGCAGGTAGAACGTTACCTAGATTTAGACCCAGTACAGTTTAGTTACGCGCTACTCACTCGATCACAGCGTATTAGCCATGAAAATTTGCGCCTCCGTGATCCCAAGTGGTTAGCCATTGCAGAACAATGGTTTCAACAGCAAGGTAGCCAGCACATTAGCCAAAAAAGTAGCGACGTTTGCACTAACCGAAGCCCTATGTTTACTCCCTTTCAATTACGTGGGCTTAAATTAATTAATCGTATTGTAGTGTCGCCCATGGCGCAATACAAAGCTGAAGAAGGTTGCCCTACAGACTGGCATTTAGTGCATTATGGCAGCTTAGCTAAAGGTGGTGCAGGGCTGGTCTATGTGGAAATGACTTGCACCAGTGCCGATGCCCGTATCACTATAGGTTGTCCTGGCCTTTATGCTCCAGAGCATAGTGTTGGGTGGCGTAGGGTGACCGATTTTGTACACCAAGAGAGTGCAGCAAAAATTTGTGTACAGCTTGGCCATGCTGGCCCTAAAGGCTCTACACAGCGTGGCTGGGAGAAAATGGATGCACCTCTTGTCAGTAATAATTGGCCGCTGAAATCCGCCTCGTCAGTAGCTTGGTCGATAGATAATCAGATACCGTCGGCCATGACCGAAGAAATGATGGATCAAGTGCAAAATGACTTTGTTTCGGCAGCCAAAATGGCCCTTGAAGCGGGGTTTGATATGGTTGAGTTGCACTGCGCTCATGGTTATTTACTCTCATCGTTCATCACTTCACTGACTAATGAGCGTGACGACGAATACGGTGGTAGCTTGGATAATCGACTTCGGTATCCTTTGCGTGTGTTTACTGCCATTAGAGACGTGTTGCCGAAAGATATGCCTATGTCAGTCCGTATTTCGGCCCATGATTGGGTGGAAGGCATGGGCATGGATGCTTCACAGGCTGTGGCTGTGGCTAAGGCGTTTAAAGCAGCGGGGGCGGATATAATTGATGTTTCCAGTGGTCAAACCAGCAAGCAAGCCAAACCGGTTTATGGGCGTATGTACCAAACACCATTTGCTGATCAAATTCGTCATGAAGCGGACATACCCACCATGGCTGTGGGTAATATATTCGAAGCTGACCATGTAAATTCAATTCTTATGGCAGGCCGGGCCGATTTAGTGTGCTTGGCTCGTCCTCATCTTTCAAACCCTAATTGGACTCATCATGCAGCCGCCAAATTAGGTGATGAAGAACAGCAGTGGCCATTACCTTATGGTCCAGGAAAGGACCAGTTTTATCGGTTATCTCAGATTGAAGCTGAAAAAGCATTACAAGCTAGTTCAATACCTGCTTCAGATAAAGGTAAGGAATAATATGAAGTTAATGGATCAGCACGCACTAGTGACAGGCGCAGGTTCGGGCGTAGGCCTTGCCATCGCCCAACAATTGGATGCACAAGGATGCAGGCTTACTTTGTGTGGTCGTAATGAGGCCCCACTGAAGCAATTAGCGGCCAGCTTACGTAACGCGCAGTTTGTGACATGTGATGTGACTGACAGGGCCTCCTTAGATGCAGCATTGGATCAGGCACGTGACAGTTTCGGACCTTTTTCTATTGCAATAGCCAATGCGGGCAGTGCCGAAGCTCGTCCATTCATCAAACTCTCCCAGCAAGACTGGCAAGATAGCATGGGCGTTAACCTTGACGGGTGTTTCAATACCTTTCAAGCAGTTGTGCCCGACATGTTAGCACAAGGGGTTGGCCGCTTAATTGCAGTCTCTTCCACCGCCGGATTACGGGGGTATAAATATGCCTCTGCCTATAGCGCCGCCAAACATGGGGTCATAGGTTTGGTCAAATCCTTGGCCATTGAACTGGGGCCAAAAAACATTACCACTAACGCAGTATGTCCAGGGTTTACGGATACTCCGATGCTACAGCGCAGTATTGAGCAGATCATGCAGGCCACCTCTGTTGATCGCCAACAGGCAGAGCAACAGCTACTTAAAGACAACCCCATAGGCCGGTTTACTGAAGTCGAGGAAGTGGCCGCTGCGGTGGTCTTTATGTGTCAGACCGCGGCCTGCAATGGCCACGCTTTGAGGTTGGACGGAGGTGCTCCATAGATGGTTAATTACTATGCAGATAATACGCGCCAACATCTTCGAGTATGGCTGAAGCTTCTCAAAACCAGTAGTAATGTTGAGGCTGTGCTACGCGAACGGTTAAGGCGAGAGTGTGGTACAACCTTGCCAAGATTTGATGTCATGGCAGCACTGGATCATCATCCGGATGGCCTACGAATGTCGGATCTGTCGAGTTTTTTGAAGGTCTCCAACGGTAACACCACTGGTATTGTTAATCGTCTGGTTGAGGAAGATTTGATTGAGCGCACACAAGACTCTATAGACCGCCGCGCTCATAAGGTTTGCCTAACTCCAAATGGAAAAAAAGAATTCGAACACTTGGCTCAGCTCCATGCACAATGGATAGATGACATTATGAGCCCCTTAAGTGCTGAGCAATCAGACACGCTAATTTCATTGCTAGAAAAACTGACTAACTTTGGGGTAACACCATCATGAGAGAGTTAGACGAATTTACCGCCAACCATTTCCACTGGCATTGTGACCAAGGCATCGGTTATATACGCCTTAATCGTCCTGAGCGTAAGAATCCCCTGACATTCGACAGCTATGCTGAACTGACCACCCTGTTTCGAAAAGTGACACAGCAAGATGCTATCAAAACCATTGTCATATTGTCTAACGGAGGCAACTTCTGCTCGGGTGGTGATGTTCACGATATCATCGGTCCTTTGTTAGACATGGATACTAAAGGGTTACTCCGGTTTACCCGTATGACGGGTGACTTAGTGAAATCCATGCTGGCTTGCGGAAAGCCTATTATTGCTGCTGTTGATGGAGTTGCCGTTGGAGCTGGAGCTATCCTTGCAATGGCCAGTGACATGCGCATAGCCACACCTGAAGCGAAAACAGCCTTTCTCTTTACCCGGGTTGGTTTGGGTGGGTGTGACATGGGAGCTTGCGCTATTTTGCCGCGGATTATTGGTCAATCTCGAGCCGCCGACTTGCTTTTTACAGGCAGAACTATGAGTGCTGAAGAAGGTGAGCGGTGGGGGTTTTACAGCCGAATTGTGGCAGCTAATGAATTAGAAGCAACAGCACTTCACATGGCTCATAAAATCGCTGAGGGACCCAGTTTCGCTCATATGATGACAAAAACCCAACTTAATCATGAATGGAACATGGCACCAGAGCAAGCCATCGAAGCCGAAGCTCAAGCTCAAGCTCTGTGCATGCAAACAAAAGATTTCAGCCGTGCCTACCAAGCGTTTATTAACAAGCAGAAGCCTTGCTTCGAGGGTGATTGATCATGCAACGCGACACTAGTTTCCTAAACTGGCCTTTTTTTGACGACCATCATCGTCAACTGGCCTCACAGCTAGAGCTTTGGTGTGAGGCCCACTTGCCAGTTGATCATAGGGATATTGACCAGGCCTGCATCAAATTGGTGCAAATGCTGGGACACGGAGGCTGGCTTAAATACAGCGCTATTGATCCTGATTTATCGTCGGCTCCTGCTTCGTCGACTCAGTCGCTAGATGTGCGTAGTTTGTGCCT
>Ga0115001_10001105_pt1 | contig 20676 bp, 21 predicted proteins | sample ArcticOcean_MG_C_12_FD_89869 | JGI IMG/M metagenome (GOLD analysis project Ga0115001, IMG submission 89869) | Marine microbial communities from western Arctic Ocean - ArcticOcean_MG_CB8_130 | ecosystem: Environmental > Aquatic > Marine > Oceanic | place: Arctic Ocean: Canada Basin | collected... | reverse complement strand
TAGGTACTACAATTGAAATACCAACAATTGATGGTGGAAGAGCAAAAATTAAAATACCGGATGGAACTCAAAATGGTAAGCAATTTAGGCTAAAGGGTAAAGGTATGCCCTATATGCGTGGTAGTGGAAATGGTGACCTTTATGTTCAGGTGAATACTGAAGTTCCTATTTCACTTAATAAGGCACAAAAAGAATTACTTGAAAAATTTAGAGAAATTGAAAATGAGAAATCAAACCCAAGTATTAAAAAGTTCTTCCAAAAAGCTAAAAGTTTTTGGAAAAACTAAAAGACTAATTAACCAAAAAAGGCTAATATTTTCCTGATGAAGAAAATTAATTTAGCAATTTCTGGATGTCTTGGAAGAATGGGTCAGCAACTTATTAAATCTTCAAAATCTAATAAAAATTTTAAACTAGTAACTCTCACAGAAAACAAGCGTATAAATAAGAAAATGGCTGGTATTAGTCTTGATTTAAATACAGAGCTAGCTTTTAAAAAAGCTGATGTGATAGTGGATTTTACGGTTCCAAAATGTACTCTAGATATACTTAAAATTGCATCAAAACTTAAAAAAAGAGTGGTCATTGGAACAACTGGATTTTCTCAAAAAGAAGAAGCTTTAATTAAAAAATTTTCAAGAACAATTCCTATACTAAAAGCTGGTAATATGAGTTTGGGTGTTAATTTGTTAATGTATTTAACAGAGATAGCATCTAAATCATTAAATGATGACTACTTAAGTAAAATATTTGAGGTTCATCATAGGCACAAGAAAGATTACCCTTCGGGAACTGCTTTGATGCTTGGAAAGGGTATTGCAGATGGTAAAAATAAAAATCTTTATAGTTTGATTGGTAAAAAGTTTTTAAATAAAAAAACTTTTCCATACGGAGGGAAAATTAATTTTAATTCAATTAGAAAAGGTGAGATTATTGGAGAACATGAAGTAACATTCTCTAGTGGCAAAGAGGTGATAAAACTAAACCATGAAGCATTTGATAGAGCTCTGTACTCAGACGGTGCTTTAACAGCAGCCAAGTGGCTTACAGGGAAAAAACCTGGGCTTTATTCAATGAGAGATTTATTAAATTTTAAATAATGAATGAGAAAGAAAAAGCAAAAAAAATACTTACAATTTTAAATAAAATTTACCCTACAACTCTTATTCCTTTAAACCATACAAGTAAGTTTACTCTATTGATGTCTGTTCTGTTGTCAGCGCAGTGTACAGACTTAAATGTCAACAACGTTACAAAGGATATATATCCAAAATACAATAAACCTGAACACTTTGTAAAGTTAGGTAGAAAAAAAATTGAAAAATTAATAAATCGTATAGGAATTTTTAGAATTAAAGCTAAAAGCATTTATTTAATGTCAAAACAACTACTAGATAAACATGCTGGTAAAGTCCCAAAGACGTTTGAAGAACTAGAAAACCTGCCTGGTGTGGGTCATAAAACAGCAAGCGTAGTGATGTCTCAAGGCTTTGGAATACCAGCATTTGCTGTTGATACTCACATACATAGGCTAGCTCAAAGATGGGGGTTAACAAATGGTAAGAATGTTGTTCAAACTGAAAAAGATTTAAAAAGAGTATTTCCAAAAAAAATTTGGAGTAAACTACATTTACAAATAATATATTATGGAAGAGAATTCTGTAAAGCAAGAGAGTGCTATGGATTGACTTGTAAAATTTGCACGACTTGTTATCCTAATCGGAGAAGTCCAATTATAATTAAGAAAGCTTAATATGAAAATCTTAGGAATAGGTAATGCAATTGTTGATGTTATTTGTAAAGTTGAAGAAAATTTTTTATCAGAAAATAATCTTACAAAAAGTACAATGAAATTAGTAGATGAGATTGAATTTAAAAAGATTTTATCTAATTTAAAAATTGAACAAACAATAGCCGGGGGATCTGTTGCAAACTCTATAGTTGGATTGGCTCAATTAGGAAATGATGTTTCTTTTATTGGTAAGGTCAATAAAGATGAATTAGGTGAAAAATATGAACAAAGTTTGACGAAAGAAAAGGTAAAATATTTTTACAATAAGAAGGAAGAGGTTATTGCAACTGGAACATGTCTTATCCTAATTACACCCGACTCTGAAAGGACAATGGTTACATTCTTAGGCATTGCAGGAAAAATCAGTGAAAAAGACATTGTTGAAGATGTTATTAAGAAAAGTGAGATGATATTACTAGAGGGATATTTGTGGGATGAGGGTGAGCCAAAATTAGCATTTGATAAAGCAATGTTTTTTGCAAATAAAACTGCTATGTCTTTATCAGATCAATTTTGTGTTGAAAGACATAAAGATAGCTTTTTAGATTTGGTTAGAAATAAACTAGATATTATTTTTGCAAATGAACAAGAGATTAAATCTCTAATAAATACAACAAACTTTACTGAGGTTATTGCGTTTGGAAAACAATTGGGAAAATCCCTAATTATTACTCGTGGAAAGCTTGGAAGTGTTGCAATTATCATGGGTGAGGTTGTCGAATGTGATAGCAAAAAGAATTTGAAAATACTTGATTTAACTGGTGCAGGAGATTTATTTGCATCAGGCTATCTTCATGGCTATATCAATGATTATTCAATAAAAGAGAGTCTAGAAAAGGGGACTGAAATGTCTTCTAGAATAATTCAAAAAATTGGTGCTAGGCTAAATTAATATCATTTTTCTCAATAAAATAACCATTCTGATGACCTAAAATAAATTTTGTGTCGTTAAATTTATTACTTATTTTTTTACGTAGCCTATAAATATGTGTTTCAACTGTGTGAGTTTCCATGTTTGGTGAATATCCCCAAATATTTTTTTGTAAATCTAAAATCGTATGTTTGGTTTTATTTTTACTTAGATATAAAATTATTTCTATTTCTTTTTCAGTTAATTTTAAAAGCAAATTATTTTTACAAAAGAACTTAGAATTTAAATCCAATTCATAGCCATTTACAATAACTTTAGATTGGTGATTAAATTTTAACTTAATTAGTTGAATATTAATTAACTCAATTAACTTACTAAGCACTAAAGGAAAGTTACTTAAAACTAAGAAATTTTTTTGACTTAGATTTTTATTTACTAATAATTTATTAGTAGATTTTGAAACTATTAAAAGGTTTTCAAGATTTGAATGATTTTCTTTGATAAAATCTTCTTCATTTTCATATTTTATAATATCAAATGATAAATTTTCTTTAATCTCTTCTAAGATTTCATATAGTAAATTATAGTTAATAATAAAAATATTTTGCTTAATCATTTTGATAAAATATATGATAATTCATGTAAAAAATAAAAACACCCTTATAATTGACGATTTTAATTTTAAATGTTGTGTAGGTACAAATGGTTTAAAAAATAATAAAAAAGAAGGTGACTATTCAACACCGAAGGGTCTTTTTAATTTAAAAAAATTATATTTTCGAAAAGATAGGATTGATATTCCAAAATGTAAGATCAAAAAAAAGGTTATTACAAAAAAAATGGCTTGGTGTGATGATCCAAATCATAAAAAATATAATGAGGAGATTCATGCAATTAATAAGAAGCATAAGGAAAAATTTTACAGAACAGATCATATATATGACTATTTGATTACAATCAGTCATAATGAAAAAAAAATTCCCTATAAAGGAAGTGCAATTTTTATACATTTAACAGACGATTACAAACCTACGGCTGGATGTATTGCTCTTAAAAGGAAAGATTTTGAAATTTTGTTAAAATTAATAAATCAAAAAACCAAAATAAATATTGGTTAATATCTTTGTCCAAATATTTTAGACCCTATTCTCACAAACGTGGAACCATATTTTATAGCTTCTAAATAATCTCCCGACATTCCCATACTTAAATCTTCTACTCCCAATATATCTCTTAACTCACTCATTTTTTTAAAATACATGTCCGGCTTTTTTTTGTTTGGTGGAAGGCACATTAAGCCAACAATATCTAATTTTAATTTCTTTATACAATAATGATAAAAATCATCGAGATCTTCTAAAGAAACGCCTGCCTTTTGGTCTTCGTTTGCAATATTAACCTGTATGAATATTTTTAACTTTTTTTTCTTCTTTTCTTGTTCTACAGAAATTTTTTCAGCTAATTTTCTATTATCTAGTGAATGAATATAGTCAAATAGATCCACAACATATTTTGCTTTATTCGTTTGGATTTTTCCAAGCATATGGAGATTGATATGTTTAAAGTCATTCTTTATATCGGTCCACTTTTCTAGTGATTCTTGAACTTTATTTTCTCCAAAATGAACATGGCCATAATTAATTAGTGGCAAAATTTTACTCATTCCAAATGTTTTACTTACAGCTATAACTTTTGGTACAAGCTTTAAAATATTTAACTCTTTAATTTTTAGTTGAATTTCATTATCTATAGCGTTTAATTTATTAATTATCATATGCATAAAAATTTTAATGAAACTTATCACTTTATTGATAAATTTAAAGAAGCTGATTTAATTAAACTTAACCTTAAAATATCTCTAATCTATCGAAATTATGGAAAAAAAGTAAATGTTGATTTAATTAAAAAAATTAAAAAATTTTGTAGAAAAACGAATAGAAAATTTTATTTAGCTAATGAAATTAAACTTGCTTTTAATCTTGGTCTTGACGGAGCTTATATACCTTCTTTTAATAACAGCTATAATCACATTTCTTATTCTAAAAGAATCAATTTTAGATTAATTGGTTCAGCTCATAATTTGAAAGAAATTATTATAAAAAATAATCAAAATGTAGACATTGTTTTTTTATCTCCAATATTTAAAATTAAAAAAAATATAAAATTTTTGGGACTTTATAGATTTATATATTTAAAAAATTTAACAAAACAGAAAGTTATCGCATTAGGAGGTATAAATAATGCGAACTATAAAAAAATCAAATTGACAAAATGTTATGGAATTGCAAGCATTTCTTCTATAAAAAACTTGTATGATTCAGGATCAAGTTAAAATAATTTTAAAACATTTTAATGACGGTCATTATAATAAAGTTATTCAGAAAACAAATACATTACTAAAAATATATCCTAAAAATTCATATCTAAAAAATTTAATTGGTTCTGCTTTTATTCAAACTGGTGATATTGAAAATGCTATTATTAATTTTGAGTCATCTATAAAATTATTACCTAATAATGTTGCTGCATTAAATAACTTGGGAAATTCTCATAAGAAAATCAGCAACTATAAGTTAGCCAAAAGCTACTACATGAGGGCATTAAAGATATCCCCAGGCTACATTAATTCTCTTGTAGGCTATGGGAACCTTAAAGTACTTATGCAAGATTCGGAGGGTGCAATTGAGTTGTTTAATAAGGCTATATCTTTAAATCCAAATGTATATTTGGCTCACTTTAATTTGGCTACAACCTATCTTACTCTTAATATAAAAGACTTGGCTATAAAACATGCACTAATTACTTTAGAAATTAAACCTGATTTTTCCGCTGCTGATAAACTTATTTCAACGTTAAGAAAGTATAAAGAGCACGATCCTCATTTCATAAAGATGAAAGACGGTTTAAATAATAGTAAAATTACACAACCAAATGAAATTTTTCTTCATTTTGGATTAGCAAAAGTTTATGATGACATTGGCAATCCTAAAAAATTTATTGACCACATCATATCTGGAAATTTCTTAAGAAAAAAACTTACGAAATATGATGTAAATAAAGACATAGATTTAATGAAGAAAATTCAATCTTTATTTGAAGATATTAATTATTCCAAAGTTAAGCCTTATAAAAATGATAAAAAAATAATTTTTGTTGTTGGAATGCCTCGATCTGGTACTTCATTAATTGAACAAATTCTTTCCTCTCATAGTGCAATTTTTGGTGCTGGGGAGTTGCCTTTTTTAAATAAATTATTTTTAAAAGAATTTGATAAAATACACTCAATAGATAGCTCTTTTTCTGTTCTTAATGAAATAACCAACTCTTATATTGATAAAATTTCCTCTTATTCAAGTAATCAAAATTATATCTTGGATAAGAACCCTTTTAATTTTTTTTGGATTGGCTTTATCAAAATATTGTTTCCAAAAGCAAAAATAATTCATGTTAAGAGAAGTCCTAAAGATACGTGTTATTCTTGTTTTAAACAGTTATTTGAAAATATAAATTTTGCTGATGATATGGATGATTTATCTATGTTTTATAATTCTTATAACAAATTAATGAAATTCTGGAATTTAACTTTGAAAGATACTATTTTAAACATTGATTATGAAAATTTAATCGAAGATCCAAAATTAAATATAAATAAGATGCTCAATTATTGTGATTTAAATTTTGAAGAAAATTGTCTAAATTTTACTGATAATAAGAATGCTGTAAGAACTTTAAGTATTTCACAAGTTAGACTTCCTTTATATAAAGGTTCTATTAACTCCTACAAAAAACACGAAAAAGATTTAAGTAAATTATTTAATAATTTAAAGTAAAAAAAAACGGCCTTATAATTAAATAAGGCCGTTTTAATAAATTTAAGTAATATTTAAATTAGAAAGCTAATGCTAAACTAATTTCCATATTTTTAGCTGTAACCGCTGTAACACCACCAACATTGTCAGCACTGTTAAGCGCTAATCTAGCTGAAGCTCCACCGATTGAATAAGCAGCCATTACACCTTTATTTTGCTCTTCATACTCTAATCCACCTGCAGTACCAACGTTATAGTCTTGTGCATTGTTTACTGAGTACGAAACTGACAAACTGTCATTTACGTTAAAGGCAACACCATAATGTGTATTTTGTTGCGATAAATTACCAAGAGAAGTGTTCTCTGATATTTGGTAACCAACTGATATTGCTCCCATTACGTAGTTAACAGATCCTACTTGCTCTGAAGTATCGCCTGCTGCTTCGTAAGGTAGATCTGTATCAGATGCACCGTAAGCTAACGTCAAACCGTTATCCATTGCGTATGTTAGTGCATAGTTCAAGTCCGTTCCAGCACTTGTACCATTAACACCACCTGCTTGTGAAATTGCTGCACCAGTATCTGCAAGATACTCAATGTTTACACCAACACCCATAAAAGTATTTTTGTAACCAATTGCATTTCCTGCAACACCATTTGCATCAATACCATGACCTAATACACCAACACTGTGATCAGCTTCTTCATAAGCAGTTGGAACTTTATTTTCTAAAGTACCAATACCGAATGCTCCTGAACCTTGGTCAATACCAACTGTTCCTAGAGATCCCATATCCATCATAAGTGTAGTACTATCCTGCGCCATATCTTGTGCAAAATCAGTATTTACTTTGTAAGTCCAACCATTGTCTAATTCTCCTGTACCAGTAATATCGATATCATGAGATAAACCAAATGGGTTACCTGACAAACCGCCAGTACCATTTAATGTTGTAAGTGCATCAGATCCACTGTTAGACGTGTACGTTGCTTCTGCAGAACCAGAAATAGTCATTTCTCCAGCATGAGCAGAAAACATAGCTAGTGATCCAGCTAACGCTGAAAGACCAACTTTTTTTAAGTTATTCATATTTTTCCTTTTGTTATTTATTAATTATTAATAATTGCTCCCGTTTTACCAAATAAAACAATCAATTCTTTAATTTATTATCTATTTACTTGAATATATTGAATTAGTGACAAAAATATCACAAATTTTTTCTTAATTTATTAAATAACTTAGTATTTTAGTGATATGAAACAATAATTATGAAATATATTTCAAAACTTGTTAGTAGAGCATTTTACCTAGCCTTAATTTTACTAACCGTTAATTCATGTTCTATTTACAAACATTCACCAGTTAAAGACAACCCTGTCAATGTGAAGGATCGTGTTAAAAAAAATATGTCTGAAGGAAAGGGTGTTAAATTATTTGGCGGCAATAAAGCAGCAGGTGGTGTATTTCAGTTTGCTTCTTCTAACCCTCTTTGGCGAGCAAGTTTAGATATTTTAGATTTTGCTCCAATCACAAATGCAAGTTACAGTGGTGGTATTTTGATTACTGATTGGTATGGCGATGATGGAAAAAATGAGTCTATTAAAATAACTATTAAATTTCTTTCAAATGAAATTAGGTCTGATGCAATCAAGGTAATTGTCTACAAGAAAAATTGTAAAGCATTCGAAAACTGTCAAGCTACTAACCTTAATGGTAATATCAGAGACGAATTAAAAACTGCAATACTAAGGAAAGCTAGCCAATTAGAAAAAACTGCTCTAGTCAAAAAAAATTAGTTATTGAAATTTAATTGTAAAAAATTTTAATCTTCATTTTGTATGGAAAGATATAATTTTAAAAAAACTGAATCTAAATGGCAAAAGATTTGGAATGATAAAAATTTATTTGCTTCAAAAGTAAATAAGAATAAAAAAAAATTTTATTGTTTAGAAATGTTTCCTTACCCCTCGGGAAAGATTCATATGGGTCATGTAAGAAATTATACAATAGGTGATGTTTTAGCCCGTTACAAAATGCTACAAGGTTATAATGTGTTACACCCTATGGGGTGGGATTCTTTTGGTATGCCAGCAGAAAATGCAGCTAGACAAAATAATCTTGATCCAAAAGCTTGGACTGAAAAAAATATTTCAATTATGAGGGACCAATTAAAAAAACTAGGACTCTCGATTGATTGGGATAGAGAAATATCTACCTGTTCTTCTGACTATTACATTCATCAACAAAAATTTTTTCTTGATTTATATGATAAAGGATTGGTTTATAGAAAAGAAAATTATGTTAATTGGGATCCTGTTGATCAAACTGTTTTAGCTAACGAGCAAGTTATAGATGGTAAAGGTTGGAGATCTGGTGCTTTTGTGGAAAGAAAAAAACTAAACCAATGGTTTTTTAATATTTCAAAATTTTCAGATGAATTACTTTCTGGTTTAGATGAACTTAAAGATTGGCCTAACAAAGTAAAAATAATGCAAAAAAATTGGATTGGTAAGTCTTTTGGGTGTGAGGTTAATTTTCAAATTGAAGGAAATCCTGAGATTAAAAATATTTCATGTTTTACTACACGTCCGGACACTTTGTTTGGTTTTTCTTTTTTAGCAGTTTCGGCAGATCACCCTATAGCTAAATTTTATCAAGATGATAAAGAATTTATTACCTTTAAGGAAAAATGCTCAAGGACAGGAACTACCGAAGAATCTATTGCTCAAGCAGATAAAATTGGCTTTAAAACTAATTTAGTTGCTATTAACCCTCTAGATCAAAATATAAAAGTGCCTGTTTATTTTGCAAACTTTGTTCTAATGGATTATGGTTTTGGTGCTGTGTTTGGTTGTCCAGCGCACGACCAAAGAGATTTAGATTTTGCACTTAAATACAATCTTAATGTCACTCCAGTTGTAAGGCCTACTGATGAAATTGGTAGTCTTGAAATTAAAGATAAAGCTTATACCGGTGCAGGAATAATTTTTAATTCTAAATTTTTAAATGATTTAGCTGCACCTAATGAATCAGTTTTAAAAACAATTGAAATTCTTGAAGAAAAGAAGGTTGGTAAAAAGAAAATTAATTTTAGGTTGAAAGATTGGGGAATTTCTAGACAAAGATATTGGGGTTGTCCTATACCAATGGCTTATAATGAAAATAATGAAGTTTTAAAAGTTCCAGAAAAATACTTACCTATTAAACTTCCTGAAAATATTAATTTAAATACTAAAGGTAATCCACTGGACCAACAGCATGAGTGGAAAAAAATTAATATTAATGGTGAAGAATGTAACTTAGAAACAGATACACTTGATACATTTGTAGATTCTTCTTGGTATTTTTTAAGATTTTGCTCTCCAAATAATAAGGGCTATGGCTTTGATTATGAAGAGGTTAGGTACTGGATGCCTGTTGATCAATACATAGGCGGTGTTGAGCACGCAATATTGCACCTTTTATATTCAAGATTTTTTATGAAAGCTCTAAGCTATAAAGATGACAAAATAGATATCATGGAACCATTTAAGGGTCTATTTACACAAGGCATGGTATGTCATGAAACATATAAAGATAAAAATAATAATTGGCTGAACCCTGATGAAGTGATCTCTGAAGATGGAGAAAATTATTTTAATAAGAATATACCATCTGAAAAAATTATTGTGGGACCAACCGAGTCAATGTCTAAATCTAAAAAAAATACGATTGATCCACAAAGAATGATCGAAAATTATGGTGCAGATGCTGTTAGACTATTTATCTTATCGGATAGTCCTCCTGAGAAAGATGTTCAATGGTCTGAGGAAGGTATGATTGCATCATATAAATTTATTCAAAAATTTTGGAACTTACATCAAAAAATTAAACTCATGACTAACAAAAAATTGGAGCTCAACAAAGCAGATGGCGCTAAGGACGCCATAAATATGTTTGTAAATCAGACAATCAACAAAATGAATACAAATCTAAATAAGTTTAGTTACAATGTAATTATTGCTAATTTGCATGAAATATATAGCTTTTTTAACAAGGTTGATAATAGTGATAATCTAATTGAAAATTATGTTAAAATACTAAGAGTTATGATTCCGATAGTTCCTCACCTGGCATACGAATGTTTAAATGATTTTGGTCAAATAAACGATTTGGCTTGGCCTGATGTAGACAATAAATATCTTAAAGATGATAAAAAAAATATTGTTATTCAGATAAATGGCAAAAAAAGGGGAGTTTTAGAAATAATGACTGATACTGATGAAAAAAGTTTATTAGAAAAAATTAAAAAATCTGTTGAGTTTAAAAAATATATAGACGACAAAACTTTAATAAAAACTATTTTTGTTAAAAACAGATTAATTAACCTTATAGTGAAGTAATGTTAAAAAAAACAATTTTATTTGTAATATTTATATTTTTGACCAACTGTGGTTACCAATCTATTTATGTAAAAAAAAATAATAGTAATTTTTTTATAAAAGAAATAAAATTAGAAGGTGACAAGAGAATAGGGGAAACAATATCTTCTCAAATTCAAATTGAAAAGAATGTAATAAATAAAATTCCATATACTATTAATTTAAATAGTAAAAAAACAATCGATATTATTGCAAAGGATGGCCTTGGTAATCCATCTCTTTATAAAATAACATTTGATATTCAAGTTGTATTAGAGAGAAATAAAAATAAAATTAAAGAGAAGACTTTTAATAAAACATTTACATACAACAGTATGGAAAATAAATTTGAGCAATCACAATACCAAAAAAATATCGAACAAAATTTAATTAATAAAATTGCTGAAGAATTTATAATTTTTATATATTATTAGACTGCAATGATAAAAAAATCATTTGAATTAAAAAGTGAAAACATAAAAAAAAATTATTTTTTTCTTTTTTATGGGCAAAACGAAGGTCTTAAAAATGAAATAATAGAAAAAATCTTTAAAAAAAATTATTCAGAAAATATATATAATTATGAAGAAAATGAAATTTTAAAAAATCAAGAAGATTTTTTCAATAATATTTTATCAGGATCTTTTTTTGAAAGCGAAAAATTAATTATAATAAATAGGGCCACAGACAAGATAAAAGATATAATTGAGGAATTAATAGAAAAAGAGATTAGTGGTTTAGTAATAATCCTAAGTGCCAAAACTCTTGAAAAAAAATCAAAAATTAGATCATTATTTGAAAAGAATAAAAAAACAGTTTGTGTGCCTTTTTATGAAGACAGTAATCAAACACTATCTGGTATCATAAGTAGTTTTTTTAGAGAGAGGAAAATTCCTGTATCACAACAAGCTATAAATTTAATTGCCGAAAGATCTAGAGGTGACAGACAAAATTTAAAAAATGAACTGGAAAAAATAGGAAATTTTATGACGGGTAAAAGTAAAATTGATTTACAAGACCTTCTAAAACTCACTAATCTTGCAGAAAATTACAATGTTTCAGAACTAGTAGATCATTGTTTGGCTAAAAATAAAAAGAGAACTGTTAATATATTAAATGAAAACAATTATTCACCAGAGGACTGTATCTTGATAATTAGAACATTTCTAATAAAGATAAAAAGATTGCTTAAGTTATGTGGAGAGTTTAAAGAAACAAGAAATTTGGAAAGCACAATTTCAAGTTTTAAACCACCTATCTTTTGGAAAGAAAAAGAAATTATAAAACAACAAATACGAAATTGGTCTTACAAAGATGTGGAGAATCTAGTGTTTCAAACAAATGAGATCGAACTCTTAATAAAAAAACATTCTAATAATTCAATTAATATTTTGTCAGATTTTATTATTCAAAAATCTTCGCCAATTAATAGCTAGACTTGATAATTTCAATGATCTTATTTAATTGATCTAAATTCTTATATTCAAAAACTAAAGATCCAGTATTATTTTTCTTATCTGTAATATAAACGTTTAAACCTATTTTTTCAGTTACTGATAATTCTAGTGCTTGTAAATTTACATCTTTGGATTTTTTAACTGAATTTTTTTTGATTTTAAAAATTTTAACAAAATTTTCTGCTTGTCTTACTGAAAGTTTTTTTTCCATTATTTTACTTGCAACAAATTCTGCATTACTTAATCCAACTAAAATTTTGGCATGACCTGGTGATAATTTCTTTGTTTCAATTAGTTTTAAAACTGACTCTGGTAAACTTAGTAACCTTAAAAAATTAGCTATATGGCTCCGACTTTTACCAATAAATTTAGCCACTTTTTCTTGATCGTATGAAAATTCTTCGATAAGGCGCTGATAACCACGGGCTTCTTCGATTGCGTTTAGGTCATTTCTTTGAACATTTTCAACAATGGCAAATTCTAAAGATTTTAAATCATCAACAACAGTAATTACTACAGGAACTTCATGTAATCCTGCTTTTTGAGCAGCAAGCCACCTTCTCTCTCCTGCGATTATTTCATATTTTGACTTATGGTCGCTAGATTTTCTAACAATAATTGGCTGGATAATACCTCGTTCTTTTATTGAATTCGATAAATCCTGCAAGCTCTCTTCATCAAATATCTTTCTTGGTTGAAACTTATTACTCACTAAATCGCTGATGGATAATTTGTTAATATGTATTTCTGTTTTTGTTTCGCCAATTAAAGATGACAGCCCTCTACCCAAACCTTTCTTAATTTTGTTTGTATCCATTATGCTGCACTCCCTATTACATGTTCTTGATTAATAAATTCATCTGTAAAACTAAAATATGATTTACTTCCAAGACAGGTTTTGTCATAAGTTAAAACTGGCACACCATGAGATGGTGCTTCTGACAGTCTAACATTTCTTGGTATAATGGTATGATAAACTTTTTCTTTAAAATAATCTCTTGCTTCCTTTTCAACTTGTGCTGAAAGTTTGTTTCTCTTATCATACATGGTCAATAGTATTCCGCGGATGTTTAATTCAGGATTTAAATTAACTTTTATTCTTTCTATGGTCTTCATTAACTGTGTCAGACCCTCTAAGGCAAAGAATTCGGTCTGTAAGGGAACTACAAGGGAGTTGGAGGAAACTAAGGCCATGACTGTAAGTAAACTTAGTGATGGTGGGCAGTCTATAAGTATATAATCATATGGTCCTCTAGAATCATTTAAATATGAGGTTAATTTAACCTTTAATATAAAAGCTCTTTCACTATCGCTAGCTGTTTCCACTTCCAGTCCAGACAAATCAACATTAGAGGTGATGATATCTAAATTTTTGAAATCAGTTTTTTTAATTACCTCTATTATCGATCTTGTCCCATTTAATACACCATAAATTGTGTCACTAGAATTTTCTAGATTAGATAAACCAAGTCCAGTTGTAGCATTTCCCTGTGGATCAAGATCAATTACTAAAACTTTTTTTTCCTGTTGAGCTAATCCTGCTGCTAGATTGATTACAGTTGTTGTTTTCCCGACCCCACCCTTTTGATTTATTACTGAAATAATTTGCATTCTAATATTTGACTTTTTTTGTAATATTTTTTATATTTAATATAAATGAACCTTCGCTTGTAATACTTTTTTTCTTTTCAAAATTAAAATCCCAATTTTTCAAAGCATCTTCTAAAATTTTTTCACCATTTTTTCCCATAAACAAAATTAAATTTTTATAATTACTAAAATTTTTGTAAACCAAATCTAATACTATTGGTAAGGGTTTAAAAGCCCTCGCCATTATTGTACCTGACTCTAAATTTTGTGCCTCAAAAATATTTTCTTGTATAACTTCTGTATTTAATTTTAATTCTCTAGAGACTTTTCTTAAAAATGCACTCTTATGGTGACTTTTTTCATATAAATAAAACTTTGCTGAATTATTCAATTTTTTAGCCATAATTGATATAATTATCCCTGGCATCCCTCCACCTGAGCCTATATCGGTTATTATTGTGCTATTTAAATCAACAAAATCAATTATTTGTGCAGAATCTATAACATGCCTCTCCCTAATTATATCATCTTTAGCAGTTTCTTTGCTAATTATATTGATTTCCTCATTTTTTTTTTTAAGTATTGAAATAAACATTTCAAACTCTAGCAATGTTTCACGTGAAACGTTTTGTTCTTTTAATAGTGAGTATTTTTGTAGGTAATTGTCCATTAAGCTATAAGCTTAATAGACTTTCTTTTTACATGTGACAACAAAATATATACAGCTGCTGGAGTGATTCCGTCTATACGTAGCGCTTGACCCATGGTTTTTGGTTTTATTAGTTTAAACTTAGCTTTTACTTCATTTGAAAGCCCGGAAAGATCATCGTAATTAACTTTGTCTGGTATAATTAGATTTTCATCCCTTTTGAATGCTAGTATATCTGCTTTTTGTTTCTTGAGATAGCCTCTGTAATGTGCATTAATTTCTATTTGTTCGTCTATTTTTTCATCAAAAAAAGGTATATCAGGCCAAATTTCTCTTATTTTTTTCATATTAACTCCTTTTTGAGATAATACTTCATTAGATTTTCTTAAAACTCCATCCTTAGCAATTTTTATATCAAAATTCTTTATTCTACTTGGAGATATTGATGATTCTGACATTTTTTTTGTTATTATTTGAAGTTTTAATTCTTTTTCTTTAAAAATATCTTCTCTTTTTTTAAAGATCAGGCCAATCTCAATACCCTTGTTTGTTAATCTTTGATCGGCATTATCTGCTCTTAAACTTAATCTGTATTCAGCTCTTGAAGTAAACATACGATATGGTTCAGCAACCCCTTTTGTAACTAAATCATCAATCATAACTCCGATATAAGCATCGGATCTATCTAAAATAAATGGTTCCTCTTTCTTGAAAGATAATGCAGCATTTATACCTGCGATCAATCCTTGGGCTGCAGCTTCCTCATATCCAGTGGTCCCATTTATCTGTCCCGCAAGATAAAGATTCTGTATTTTTTTTGTTTCAAGGGTTAAGAATAATTCCCTGGGGTCAATATAATCATATTCTATAGCGTAACCTGGTCTAATTATCTTTACATTTTCTAAACCATTGATATTGTTACATATTTCTTGCTGTATCTCTTCAGGCAATGATGTTGATATTCCATTTGGGTATATTGTATGGTCATTTAGCCCCTCAGGCTCTAAATATATCTGATGTCGATCCTTGTCAGCAAACTTTACTATCTTATCTTCTATTGAGGGACAATATCTTGGTCCCACACCTTGAATGCTCCCTGAATACACAGCACTTTTTTTTAAATTTTTTTGTATTATTTTATGAACTTTTTCATTCGTGTAAGTCATACGACATGAAACCTGTTTATTAAAATTTTTTTTAGTTAGGAAAGAAAAAAAATAAGGGTCATCGTCTGCAAACTGTTCTTCTAAATTTTCATACTTAATTGTTCTTGCGTCCAACCTTGGTGGTGTACCCGTCTTAAGTCTTCCAATTTTGAAATCATATTTTTCAAGTTGTTCACTTAAACCTGTTGAGGGCTTTTCGTCAAACCTTCCAGCTGGTGTTCTCTCATTGCCAATGTGAATTAAACCATTTAAAAAAGTACCTGTTGTTAAGATTAGCTTACTGCATAAAATTTTTTTACCTGCTTTTGTTTGAAAACCAGTTATGGTGTTTTTATCAAAAATAAATTTCACTACAGGATCTGAAAAAACGCTTAAATTACAGTAGTTTAGCAATTTTTCTTGCATATACTTACGATATAATGATCTATCTGATTGAGTTCGTGGTCCTTGTACTGCTGGCCCTCTGCTTCTGTTTAATAATCTAAATTGTATTCCTGACTTATCTGCTACCTCACCCATCACACCATCAAGTGCATCTATCTCTCTAACAAGATGACCTTTGCCAAGACCTCCTATGGCTGGGTTACAAGACATCTCCCCTATAGTTTCAATTTTGTGGGTAAACAGAGCTGTGTTAACTCCAAGGCGAGCAGAAGCTGCTGCAGCTTCGCAGCCTGCGTGACCTCCTCCAATAACTACTACTTCAAATGATAGATCATTTTTCATAACTTAAATTTATAACTGATATGAATATTTACAAGCAGGGAGTATTTTTTTAAATTTTCTCTTTAAGGGAATTAAAAAGAAAATTTATGTATAAAAATTGTATATTAGTCATATATACCAACGATAATGGTATAAATTGGCCAAAAACATCAGTAAAAATGAACTTATTTACCGATACAAAAATCGTTGAAAATACTACCTAATATCTCTTCAACGTCTACTTTTCCAACTATCATACCCAAATGTCTGGTTGCTAAGCGCAAGTCTTCAGCAGCTTTATCAAAATCTTCTGCTTCATTTTTTTCTTCAAAGTTTTTTAAATAATTTAAACTTTGCTCTAGATGTTGCCTGTGTCTCTCACGAGTAATGAAAATATCTTCATTGGTTATAAATTTATTTTTTAATTTATTTTTAATTTTAAAAATTAAATCTTCTACATTGTCATTATTTTTTACTGAAATTAAAACATGCTCAAAAGTTTTTATTTCTGGGCTTAAATCTTCTTTTAAAAGATCAGATTTGTTAATTACTAGAATTGCATTTTCATTCATTAATTCCTTCAAAACATCATTAAAATCAACGCTTTTGGCTTCAATAACAATTAGTTTTAAGTCGGCATCCTCAGCATTTTTAAGTGCTAATTTTACTCCTTTTTTTTCAATTTCATTTTTTGATTCTCTAATTCCTGCGGTATCAGAAACTACAACTGGATAACCATCGATATTTAAGTGTGTTTCGATTACATCTCTAGTTGTTCCAGCTATTTCTGAAACAATTGCCACGTCTCGATTTGATAGATGATTTAACAAGCTGGATTTTCCTGCATTCGTTGGTCCTATAATTGCAATTTTAAAACCTTCTCTAATTCGCTCTCCGACTCTTTGATCTTCTAAAATTTTTTTCATATCTAAACAAACTTCATTTGAATTTTTTTTTATATTTTTGAAAATATTTTCTGGTAAATCCTCGTCAGGAAAATCGATCTTAGCCTCGATATGTGATAAAATTTTTAAAAGTTTTTCTCTTAACTCATTAAATTTGTTAGCGGACTTGCCGTTCATTATTTTTATTGCTTGTTGTCTTTGAATTTCAGTTTCAGCTGAAATTAAATCAGCGATACTCTCTGCTTTAAGTAAATTTATTTTTCCATTTTGAAAAGCTAGCTTTGTAAATTCTCCAGGTTCAGCTAAACGACAATCTTCAACTTTCGAAATAGAATTGTGTAGAGCGTCGATCACCGCTTTACTTCCATGTATATGGAATTCTACTAGATCCTCTCCTGTGTAGCTCTCAGGCCCAGGAAACCACAGTATTATACCTTCATCAATTAGCTCAGAACTGTTGATTTTATTGATTTTTCTCATTGTGGCTAATCTAGGGGTAGGGACGCTCCTACCAGTTAACTTTTTCACCACCAGGCCAGCTTCTGCTCCGGATACTCTTACTATTGCTATTCCAGAAATTCCTGGACCGGTAGAAAGAGCATAAATTGTCATATAATTAAGATTTTAATATTATGATATTTAATTAAAAATTAATAGTTAATATAAAATATAGCTTATAAAAAAATAATGATTATTTGGCTCGCATCATACCCAAAAAGTGGAAACACACTATTAAGATCTATTTTAGTCTCGCTAATTTTTAACGAAAAGGGGAATGTAGATTTTAACCAACTTCATCACATAAGTAATTTTCCCGCAGGTATTTTTTTTGAAAAATTCACTTCTAATTACGCAAAGGTTAAAGAAATAAGTAAATACTGGATTAAGGCACAAGAAGAGTTAAATCAGAATAAAAAGTTAAAATTTTTTAAGACACATAACGCTTTATGTAAAATTGATGGGAATGCTTTTACCGATAGCAAAAATACCGTTGGTACTATTTATATAGTGAGAGATCCAAGAGACATTATTGTTTCAGCTTCTAGGTATTATAATAAGAGCCATAATGAAATTAAAGATAATATGTTTAATCGACATATGGATCTTATTAATAATTATAATGGAAAAGCAGTTAGCACTTTTTTAGGATCTTGGTCTGATCACTACAATTCATGGTCAAAGAATAAAAAAAATACTTTGTTAATAAAATATGAAGACTTAATAAATAATAAAGAAAGTGAAATAAAAAAAACTCTGCTTTTCATTAGTAAATTTACAAAACTATCAATTGATGAAAATAAAATCAAAAATTGTATAAAAACTTCATCTTTTGAAAATATGAAGAGTATGGAAAATAAGGGTCTTTTTAAAGAAGGCTCTAAAGATTCTGATGGAAATATTATTCCTTTTTTTGCTAAGGGAAAAATTGGAAATTGGAGAGATCACTTGGATGAAAAAATAGTTAAGGAAATAGAGAGTAAGTTCAAAAAAGAAATGGAAGAACTTGGTTATATTAATTAAGCAGGTTTATTCATCGAACTAAAGAAATCTGCATTGCTTTTTGTTTCTTTGAGTTTTGAATTGATGAATTCAATAGCATCCATAGTTCCCATAGGGCTGATAATTCTTCTTAGCACATTCATTTTTGAAAGATCATCTTTATCAAAAAGCAATTCTTCTCTTCTTGTTCCAGATTTAGTGATGTCTATTGCGGGGTAGATTCTTTTTTCTGCAATTTTTCTGTCAAGAACGGTTTCACTATTTCCAGTTCCTTTAAATTCTTCAAAAATAACTTCATCCATTCTCGATCCGGTATCGATCAAGGCAGTTGAGATAATTGTTAAAGATCCACCTTCTTCAATATTTCTTGCTGCCCCAAAAAATCTTTTTGGTCTTTGTAGTGCATTTGCATCAACACCACCTGTTAAAACTTTTCCAGAGCTTGGTATAACAGCATTGTAAGCTCTACCCAATCTAGTTATTGAGTCTAATAAAATTACAACATCTTTTTTATGTTCGGTTAATCTTTTTGCTTTTTCTATTACCATTTCAGCAACAGCAACGTGTCTTGAGGCAGGCTCATCAAATGTAGAACTGATAACTTCTCCTTTAACAGTTCTTTTCATGTCGGTTACCTCTTCTGGTCTTTCATCAATTAATAAAACCATCAAGTAACTTTCTGGATAGTTTTTAGCAATTGAGTTTGCAATGCTTTGTAAGATCATTGTTTTACCAGCCTTAGGAGGAGAAATGATTATTGATCTTTGGCCTTTTCCAATTGGACTTACAAGGTCAATAAGTCTTGGGGTTAAATCTGGTTTTTTTTCAATCTTAGTTGTCTCAACCTCCATCACCATTTGTTTGTCTGGGTAAAGTGGGGTTAAATTATCAAACGCTATTTTATGACGAGCCTTTTCAGGTTCTTCAAAATTTATTTTCATTACTTGCAGTAATGCAAAATATCTTTCACCTTCTTTGGGCGCTCTTACAGGTCCTTCGATTGTATCTCCCGTTCGTAAACCAAATTTTCTAATTTGACTTGGGCTAACATAAACATCATCTGGTCCAGGTAAATAATTTGATTCCATTGCTCTTAAAAAACCAAATCCATCTTGTAATAGTTGTAAAACTCCAGCTCCTGTTATCTCTTCTTTTTCTGCAACTTTTTTTAATATAGCAAATAAAATTTCTTGTTTTCTAAGTGTGCTAGCATTTTCAATGCCCAACTCTTCTGCTTGTGTAATTAATTGTTCAGATGATTTTAATTTAAGTTCTTGTATGTTCATGAGTAGGGGGAGTTTTTAAAATTTCTTAAGATAAGATAGATATATATACTCTTTAAACTATTACAAGCTTAGATGGGCTTAAAAACAACAATAAAAACAATTAAAATAAGCAATATTGTTGGTACTTCGTTAATTATTCTAAAAAACTTAGAGGATTTAGTATTTTGATCCAAATTAAAATCACCAAGAAGTTTTGATAAATAGAAATGATATAGGGTTAATAAAATCACTAACAACAATTTTAGTTTAATCCAAGTTGCAGAAAGAACTTCAAAACCTAAAGAAGAAATTAAAATCAAACCAAATGCCCAGGTTAAAATCATTGCTGGAGTCATGATGTAAAAATATAATTTTTTTTCCATGGTTTTAAATATTGAAGAGGTGTTTTTATCTTTTAAATTTTCGACATGGTAAACAAAAATTCTGGGTAAATATAAAAGTCCTGCCATCCAGGAAATTACTGCTATTAAATGTAGGCTCTTAAATAATAAATAACTATTCATAATTTAAACAGGGACATTTTTTAAAATTAGATGGACACTGTA
>Ga0115001_10001101_pt1 | contig 20722 bp, 15 predicted proteins | sample ArcticOcean_MG_C_12_FD_89869 | JGI IMG/M metagenome (GOLD analysis project Ga0115001, IMG submission 89869) | Marine microbial communities from western Arctic Ocean - ArcticOcean_MG_CB8_130 | ecosystem: Environmental > Aquatic > Marine > Oceanic | place: Arctic Ocean: Canada Basin | collected... | reverse complement strand
CTCTCTCTCTCTCTCTCTTAAAAGATGGGAAAAAAACAACGCAGCAACGAATTCACGGAAGAGGTTAGTCTCCTTTTCGTTTCGTTTTTCGTTTTCGTCTCCTCTCGGCGCCGCGTCGAACGATGATGACGATAGAAGCTTTGTTCGTTTCGTTTTCCAAAACTCGATTTTCGCTTCGTTTCACGGCCGCCTCCGAAAATATCTTTAACGCTCTCCTACTCTTACTCTCTCTGCTTGCCCAACGAACGCGCTTTGATCGATCCGATCCACGATCCGATCGTTAATTTAATGTTTAATTAATCTTTTTATAGGACAAGGATTTACTAGTGAGAATAGTGAAAGACGTGCAGAGACGAAATGGAAAAGGCACGAAAGGCGATTTCAAGGAATTCATCGAGGGAACGATTGAGAGGAGCGAATTGAGGAAAACGCGTGACCCGAAGAGACATGATTGGGAAGTCCTTAAAGAGTTCTTACGAACGATCGAAGAAAAGTTTAATAAAGGAGACGATGATGATCGCGATGAAGCTTTATTATATAAAGAGTGCGTGAAGAGACATAAGGAGTGGGAGAAAAGGAACAAGAAGCGCGTGCAATGGAGACTATGGAACGATGCGTGCGAAGACGATTGCGAGAGATTTGGCGACGAAGGAACGAAAGCGAACGCTTTATGGAGATTAGTTAATTTATGCGAACAACAGCAGCAATTTGATGAGAACTATAATAGGTTCCCTTCGCATAGGAAAGATTGGTTTAGGACGAGCTATAGACCTAGTCGATGGTGCGTCGAGAAAGACGTGAAACCGAGGTTGATTGCAATCGATTGCGAGATGTGCGAGACAACTGCGGATAATAAGGCGTTATGCGCGGTTTCAGTCGTGGACGAATTCGGGAATAAGCTTTTCGACGAGTTAGTGAAACCGCCTGATGAGATTATCGATTATCGATTTGATATTACTGGGTATACCGAACAAGATTTCAAAGATGTGACGTTGACGTTAGATGATGCAAGAGCGAAAGTGATTGAAATACTCGAAGGTCAAAAATCTGATAAAGGCGATGCGGATGAAAACGAAAAAAATCTGCACGGATGCGTTCTTGTTGGACATTCTTTATCGCACGATTTACGCGCGCTTCGTCTCGATCATAGACCTATTATTGATACTTCTTTGCTGTTTTCATTAAAGGAACTACCGCGCGCTACACCGGCGTTGGCAGATTTGTGCAAAATGGTCCTTGGCTACGAGATGCGAGAAAAAGGTAAAGCGCACGAAGCTTTTGCGGACGCCTTAACTGCAATGAAAGTCGTGAACCGTATCGTTGAAAAAGGTATTGAGAACACAGAGTTCGTTTTACCTGCACCTGAGCGCTTGTTAATTTTGTTCGAAGCGCGAAGACAAGCGGCGAAAACGAAAAGAGAAAGTGTATTAAGTAAAGTAGGCGATGATGCTGATAATAAGCAAAAAAAACGAAAAGTGAACGATGCCGCGGGTCGAAGTCTTTTCGTCCACCGATTACCTCGTGGCATTCAAAAAGAAGCTATCGAATCCGTCTTTGAAAACGTTATGTTAAAGAAGAGTACTAGTAAAGAAGAAGATGATTTCGTTCTCAAAATCGAAGCAATCAAAGGAAAGTTTGAAATCGAAACTGGAGATAACGTCCCGCAGAAAGAAGCAATCTCGATGTTCGCGTCTTCCTCGAAAGTTACCGTCTCTGCTTCTAAAGAGAAACACGCACCGACGACATCTGCACTCGTAATTTTCGACTCTGCGAAATCCGCTCGATTCGCTTTTGAAAAACTTCAAGGTTCTTTAGACATTGACGCGCTCGGGAGACCGCAAAAAAGAGCAAAAATTTCAAAACGGTTCGGTTTCGAAAAGCTCGTTTGCGTTCGCAACGACGCTTTACGCGAAGACGAAGAGCAAGAAGTCGTCTTAGTGCAACAGTTAAAAGATAAACAAGAAGAGAAAAACAGAGACGTGGTTAAGTTCCCATTAAGCTCTGCGCAAAAGAAGAAGAAACCGAGGGACCGTAAACCGAAAACTATTATCGCGCTCCCTTGCGATAAGAAATAGTGATATTACGTATGCATGGTATGTAAACAATTGTATTTTGAACAGTTTATGAAAAATATCCGTCTTAAAAGATTTTATCTTCACAACGCGTACTAGCACTTGGCCTCGATCATGATGCGAGGATTGTCCCTCACGACCACGACACAAAAGCATTACCCACTCATTCGATCTCAATCGCGCGTTCGTTTTTCTATCATCAAATACGCTTTTAGTAATAATAATAATAATAATAATAATAATAAAATGAATCCAATCGGAATAGAAAAAACGAAAGAAGAGTTCAGTTTAGCGGACGTTAAAGAAGACTTAATGTTGAAAGAGAAACGAGAAGAGTTCGCTGAAGAAATTGAGAGAGCTAAATTATTGCAGAAAGATAGGAAATTGTTCGATGAGAAGAGTGTAAGTGAAACATGGGAAGTTAAGACTACAACGAGTGCTGAACAACAAAAAACAACAGAAGATTATGTAGAAAAGACGGTTGAATTAAAAAAACAGAAGGATGATGTTAATGGTGACATTTCAAAGAAAGAAAAGAAAAGGAATGATGATGACAAAAATAAGGATGATGAGAGCGAAGAACCGCTGAGAATGATAGGGAGCGCGCCAGTGAATAATAAAGCGACAGATGATACGTATAGCCAACAACTTTCAAGAACGGTGAAGGCTTTAGTGCCAGACGGCGCTTCGGCTGCGACGGTTTTGCGTACGACGAAACGCTTTATGGAAGCGTTCGAAGCTGGGTTGACTCCAGAAGAACAAATTGGATATGCTCTCGGTGTGCCGACTGATATGTTGAACGAAACGCAAAAAAAATATGCGCCCTTAGTGGCCGAGAAATTGAAAGAGAACGCGTTGCAGTTAAAGGGAGAGCTCTTGGCTGCAACGAAACTGTACGACGCCGGTATTGATTGTTATAGCATTGGACAATATGGAAATAGCCTAAAATTGTTCAATAAGGCTTTAGAGGAAACGTCCGAAACATCAATGCTTGGTGGTAAGATTCAAATTTATAAAGCTTTGACGTTATACGCGCTTAGGAGGAATGAAGAGTGCATCGATTTGTATACGTTTTTAGAAGGCACGCACCCAAATGCATCGATTCGCAGGCAAGCGGGTGAATTAAAATATATAGCAGAAGCGCCTCGGATAGAGTTGAGCGCAAACGAGGTCGTTGAAGTACCTGCTGGGGTGAAGGATGCGAATCGTTATAGAGGTTATGGTAAAAGCACAAAGATAGGCAAGCCGAAGGTCCCGAAAACGTATACCGAAGAAGCTTTGGAAAGAGTGAATTATGGGAAATATACACCAAATAAACTGCAGCTCGTTGGTTGGACTGTAGTTTTATTAGGTTTAGCAATCTACGGAGCGTCCTTAACGAATTAATGATATTATTATATATTTTTAGTAGAGTGTTGAAATTAAATATCGCGCTTTCGCTTATATCTATCGCTTTCGCGCAAAATTATCACTTTTTATATTTCTATATCGTTATAAACACGCGCACACACACACATCGCCGTAGTTTGTTATAAGTTAAATTTATACATTATTAATAAGGGATTGATTTTGTTTTGGGGGTTTTAATCAATTTCCGGATCGGTTATACCGCCTTCGGTGATAGAATACTGAGCTTCGTTCTCTGGCAAAGTTGGCGAGCAAACGATTTTGGCTACTCTGTTTGCGCCTCGCCCTTTTCTGAGCGCAATCCTTGTTGTGCTCGCATGCGCCATAATGTTACCACCAATTGGTTTTAATGCATTCGCTCCAGCAAATACACCACCTTCGGGATTTGCGACGACTTGATTCGAAACAATCACCGCACTTCCAAATTCGTTCGCGAGTTTCGCCAAATGCCTAAGAAACTTTCCTAGCGCCATTTGTCTCGCCGATAACTCCCCTCTCCCTTCGAATTCTGTTCTAAACAAGTTTGTCGCAGAATCGACGATGATGAGAGAGAAATGATCTTCAGAGAGCAAGGCAGCAGCCGAAACGAGCAACTCTTGCTGATGTTCTGTGTTGTTCGCCTTGGCATAGGCGATGTTTTCCAAAACAGCCTGGTAATCGATTTTAAATCTCTCGCAGATTTGTTCAATACGTTCCGGTCGAAATGTACCTTCGGTATCGATGTACATCACTTTTCCCGCACCGCCTCCATCCTCGATAGGCATTTGTGCCGTCACCGCTAACGTATGCATAAGCTGCGTCTTCCCCGTCCTAAATTCCCCATACACCTCTGTCAACGACCCGGATTCGATTCCGCCTTGCAACATCGCGTTCAACGGTTCTGACCCAGTGTTTATCCTCACAATCGATTGCCTTTGATACGCGAGCGTCGCCGCGGACTGAAATTTATCGTTGAATAACTTCCTCGCAATAACCTTCAACTTTTCCACTTTCTGTTCCGACAAACCTTTGATTTGCGTCAGGCTCTTTTTCGAAGCCGCTCCGAGACTTTCGATTGACCATATCCCTGCATCTTTCAGTTTCTCAATATCGTTCGCGTTGATTCCATGATTCTGTAGTGATCATAAATAGACGAATTTCGATAAAGTAAAACGACGAAGGAATACCAATGGTCAGTATTAAATATTAGCATTCATACAGAGTACGAAAGAACCGAAGAGAACGATTAGCGAAACGAAACGACGCGAATGGGTTTTGAGGATTTTGATGTCCTCACAATTGTGTGCACCCTTTTCCATCTTTTTTAGAAAACAGACAGTGCCTTCTAAAATCGATAATCGTTCGAAAATCAAAACACGACGAGTAATAAGAAACAAATCACGCGTCCAAATCGATCTAAACAATCGAACGCATATTAAGAGCTTCAATTAAAGAACACACGCGCTCACCGAAAGTTCCTCCACGGACGTGCAGTGCGACATTCTCTTCCCTCCTTCGAAAACATCCGTGACCGTGTCCTGTTGTCTCTGCGCGTTTTGGTCGCGTTCCATCATCACTCCACTCATTTTTTTTGTTCTTTTTTTCAGTACACGCGCTCTCACACACACACACACACGCACGAACGGTGATGCGTATCTTATCTCTCGCTTTGTTTTATTACGCTCGTTGTTTTAACCGTATATTTAATTAATTAATTAATTAATTAATTAATTAATGATGATGTTTTTGTGTTTTCTGACGTTTCCGATTTCGAATTTTTCGCGCGGTCTAAAAAAAACGATAAAAAAAAACAACAAAAAAGAGAAGAAGTTGATGATGAGAGCGGTGTTCTGCCACGCGCTTTGCCTCGATTACGCTGCATAACTAACACTCGCAAAGGATATCGATATCGGGTGATGCATCGCGCGAGAGAGTATTGAGCTTCTTCGTTCGTTGCGCCGCGGCTCGCGTGTATCAGAACCTTCAAATTTCGTGGCTAAAATAGGTAAACTAGGTATGCTGCAAACGATGATGTTGAAGTGGGAGAGAGTATTCAATCCTTGCCAAGAGTTTTTGAAGACGGCGGCGAGATATCATCGCAAGAGCGGTGTGCGTGTGAGTAGTACGAGCAGTGGGAGGGGTAAGGGCAGTGCGCGCGCCGCGCGCGTGTTCTTTTTCAGCAGCAAAGCTAACGATACAGATGATACAGACGATGAGACGAGGGATATGGATATGGATAGGAAAAGTGATGATGAAGAGAAAGAACGCGCGCAGTCGCAGTCGCGATCGTTTTTTGAGTTTACTGTGATGCATGAATCGAAGAAACCAGGGTCGCGCGCTAGAGTGTGTAGGATCAAAACGAAACATGGATATATAGAGACACCGGCGTTTGTGGCAGTTGGCACGCAAGGCGCTTTAAAGGCTGTTTCGTTAGATACGCTCGATACAGCGAATTTGGATTTAATGTTTGTGAATACGTATCATTCGATATTACAGCCAGGAGATGCGCACATAGCGAAAGCTGGGGGGATTCATAAGTTCATTGGACGAGAAAGACCGACGATATCGGACTCTGGCGGGTTTCAAGTTTTCTCGCTCGGTCTCGACGAAGACGAGTTATTGAACACCAACAATAATAGTAGAAGTAATAATAATAATAATAATAATAATAATAATAATAATAATAATAATAACGGAACGAAGGAGTTAAAGTCGAGAGGGAAAACGAAACATAAAACGCAAAACTTGTTAGAGAAAATAGACGAGGACGGAGTGACTTTTAAATCATACAGAGACGGAACGACTTTGAAGTTAACGCCCGAATCATCGGTCCAAGCGCAGAAGAATATAGGATGCGATATAATTTTGCCCTTGGATGAGTTGACAAAGTATGATATTAGTGTAGAAGAACTTGCTGCGTCCGTTGATAGGTCGCATAAATGGATGACGCGAAGTTTAGAAGAACATAGAAAAAACGTGAAAGAACAAGCGATGTATGCTATCATACACGGAGGTGTTGATGAGAATTTGAGAAAAAAGAGTGTGGAATATTTATCTTCGCTCCCTTTTGATGGATACGCAATTGGCGGCTCCTTGGGCAAGAACAGAGAAGAGCTGAAAAATTTGCTCGAATTTTTAATGCCATTGATTCCGAGAGATAAACCGAATCATTTATTAGGTATTGGCGATTTACCTTCGATCGCAAACGGAGTTCGATTAGGCGTCGATTCATTCGATTCCGCTTATCCGACGCAAATAGCAAGGCATGGGACATTACTAAGTACGAAAGGCCTGATTCACTATAGAAAATCTGAGTATAGAGAACATTTTGGCAAACCATCTGAAGTGCTCAGCGACGACTCCGAACGCCAAGAAGATGCGTGCAAATGCTCTCTGTGCCAAAAACATACGTTAAGCTATTTAGCGCATTTAGACAGAGCTAACGAACCTATGGCATGGACATTGGCGACAGAGCATAACTTATTTTTCATGGGATTGCAAATGGAAAAATATAGGCGCGCGATCATGAACGATGAGATTTAATTATGATTATGATCATGTCGTTGATCACGTTGTTTTGTTGTTGTTTTTGTTCTCGCTTTTGAAGGTCAACACATTTTCAACAAAAAAAGTCAAACAAACCGCACAACAAATATAAAATGACTCTTCCTCGCGCAGAAGTCGAGAGACATAATGTCTTAGCCGAAATACACGGAAACGTCGACGCGAGCGCGTTAACGTCAAGAATTAGGAGATATCACACGCATACGCACACAACTTCGAATTCAAAACATGATAATACGTAAGCATTTAAAACTAAAATATACACAGACACCTAAATGACTCACACTACTTTTTTTATCCTTTAAAATACGCAAAAACAGATTGACCATATGCGAGACTACAGTCGCAGATAATGAGCTTCTATACGATATTAACCACGTCGGCATAGCCTCAGAGATTGACGCTCAGCTTCAAAACGTCGACCAGACTTTAGAAGCGCTTCGCGATAAATCGCGCTACATAGACGAAGCTAACGAAGGCAAGAATAGAAATCGACGCGGCGGTCGCAACGAAACCATAAAGCTCCGCGCAAAAGTTAACGAAACTTTATCGAACCAGCTCGCGTTCTTTCATGAATCCACGACGCAGTTTCCTTGTTTAAATAGCTGGATTCATACCGATCATGATTCGTTCTTTGACGATATCCCTTTTACTGCGAGGGAAAGAATCTTCTCTCCTACTAGGCCGCGCGATTTTTAATCTTCATCAGAGAGAAATCAACACCACGAAAATCCAGCTGATCATCGTTTTGAAAGATTTTAAATACACCGCGACAACGGCCAAACATGTTTACTAAAAAATACGCACACACCCAAACGCACGAGACCACTGCAAATGGGCACACCGTTTTTGCGTGCAACTTTTGTTTCCCGAGTCCGTCAAAGCAAGGCTTAGGTTCGTTAAAAGAAGAAGTCGTCGTCGTTGGTTCTTATTTGAGCATATCGCGTCGCTTTTTATTGTTAGGTATTCGTTTTTTCACTCGTTCGCGTTGAAGTGATGCTGATGCCTTATCTCGTTTTCAATTGGAGATAATAGATCGGGAGAGCGTTCGTGGTCGAAGAAAACAATTATTGTTTTGATGTGATATTTTTTTAAGCCGCGCTGAAAAGCTTTTAAGTGACCGCTTTTATGACGCGCGCGCGTTGTAAAAACAAACTATATATATACGTATATCCCAAATCGGGTCTTAATTTCTTTGCTCGCGTAACAGTGCTAACTGCGCTTTTAACTCCTCCGTCGTCAATTTACTTATATCTTTCTTAACTAGTTCAGCAGTTGGTCTCGATGGTCTCTGAGATACTGGGATTAAATTCGAGCGATCTGGAATTTTCGGGATCATTTGTCTCAAATCGATCACGTCGCGGATGTAAATATCGCTCTCGATGAAATTTTTACACGAAATTAAAGCCCCAACGGCCGTGGCGACCTCTAAAGCCAACACGATCATCGCTCTGTACCCTTCGCTCTTTCTCATTGCAGCCGCTTCTTGAATAATTTCTTTGCGCATCGCGAATTGTTTCTTCGCCGCTCGTTCCCATCCGCTTTCGTCCATCGATAACTCCTTCACTACGTTTTTGAAAAACTTATTATGATGTTCGCCTAACCAAGCTTCTGCGGCGTCCATTTGTCGTTCCATTTTCTCAGCTTTCGTAGTAGTAACCATTTCCGATGACGATGATGAATCTACGCCTTCGTCGCCGTCGTACTCGTCGTCGTATTCAAAATCCACGTCATCCGCCAAGTCGCCCGAGAATCTCGAAACCGCCCTGTATCCTTCGTAGTACGACGCATCGTCGTTGTCGTCATCGCTCTGTGTTTCAAAAGGAGCACTTTGTTGTTCCGTACTCCTAATTCCTTCGCCATCCTCAAAATTATTATTATTCCTATCATTCCTCTCATCATCACCGTCGTTCATCATCAAATCACCGTTTCCCTCATCCGTCGTTTCGGCGCCTATCGACGACGCGATTTCCCTCTCGCCGTTGGCTTTACTAGGGACTAAAATCGGGACCTTCATTAACAAAAACCACGCGATCATCCCGGCCACGAAGATCAACGCAATCAATTGCGCGTTCGATCCTTTATTCGCATAAGTTGACCTCGGATCATACTGATTCAAATTCTCTTCCTCTTCCTCTTTCCTTTTCTTTTCTAAGATTACGTCGTTGCTTAGATGCAGATCTGTTCGTTTTCGTTCTCCAATCGTCGTCGTCGCTGCTTCAACGATCGTATTTTCGCCGTTATCATCGTCCTCTTTTTTCTCCTTCGCGTAATAATTCTTCGTTAAGAATCCAAAGAGTTCCATTTTACCCGTTTTATCACTTTTACTATCACTACTACTTATCACTAGTAATGAGTAATTATTATTACTTATTATATATATGTATATATATATATATATATATATATATATTACTGTATATTATAGTTATACGCGTCCAGCAAGTTATACAAGTACATATTTATCATAATAAATAACAATAAATCGGATTTCAATGAAAACCCTAAACCTCAAAGAACACGCATAAAATAACTTTGGAAAAGAATTTCGTTATTAAATTATTATTATTATTCTTACTCATCGGTCTATTTTTCACGCGCGTTCGTTTCTCTCTTTCACCACTGCTTGAGCTGCTATACTGCCGTTGATAAAGTATTCTCGCTCGTGTTGAATTTCGTTTGTTGAATATATAGACATATATTATAGAGAGAACGCGCTTCGTTTAGGAGAGCATACTACTGATTTCTGTTCTCGAGGCAAAACGTTGATGAATCTTGTAATTTAAGAGAGAGAGAAAAGAGAAAAAAAACGCATAATTTATAGTTTTAAATGACAGATCAAACAGCGACGAGGGAAATTTTGGTCAACGATCGCGATGGGAGATGTATCGGAGAGAAATTAACGAACATGGAACCAAAACAAAGAAGAAATGATGATGATTCGAATGAGTTTGTGTACAGATGGGTCTGCGACGTCGAGAAATGGGAACCGATCGATGGACATTTAGGGAAAGAGTTTCAGTTCTTACTGAAAATGATCGAATGCGAGAAAGAGCGCGAGCAAGTGCTGAAATATTATCACTTTGCGGATAAGAAAAGGGCTTTAGTGTCGAGATTATTGACGAGAAAGGCGTGCGCGAAAGCATCGAATTTGCAGTTTAAAGATGTCTTGATCGGGCGCACGAAAGGGAGGAAGCCGTTTTTCGCAAACGTTCGAGACGCTATTAGTAGTATTGATGAAAACGGCGATACCGTTAACGATAACGACGGCGGTAATGGTAGTAGTGATAGAGAGAGACACAAAAATAATAATGAAAGTGGTGGTATAGCGAAAGCGCCGAACTTTAACTTTAACGTCTCTCACGAAGGGAAATACGTCGCGCTAGTTTCAGAACCGTTTGCGATTTGTGGCGTCGACGTCGCGGCTCCGGATCAATTACGATTAGGGAACCGCTCGATTTCGAAAATTGAGGAAATTTTTGAAACCTTCGAGTCGACTTTACATCCGAGCGAGAAAGAACAGATTCTGAAACAAAACGGCCTAGCGAGTCAATTATCGAGATTTAGACAAATTTGGTCGCTCAAAGAGGCGTGGTCGAAATGTATGGGTACTGGATTGGGCGCAAAATTCGCGACAGCGGCGTTTACGATTTCGCAACAAGAAGAAGATAATCATAACACTGTTGTTGATGATAATAGTAATAATAACAATAACAATAGCAATAATAATAGTAGTACATTCGGTACATGGACGGCGACGATTTCCGTCGACGGCGTGAACGAGCCATCCGGCTCGATCGATAAAAACTGGAGTTTCCATTTACACCCGTTCCCACCACTCGAGGACGTCTACGACGTCCCGGACGACGACACGCACTGGATCACGGTCGCAAGAGGACCAACGAGCTGCGTCGTCGATGCTCACGGTGAATTTTGGAAAACCTTAAACGCTAAAAACATTGAATTAAAACGTGCGGATACTTGGTCCGCCGATATTTGGAAACCGGCGCCAAGGTTTGAAATGTTAGACATAATAGATTTAGTCCCGAAAGAGTTACGTTATCGTTTCTTATGCGTAGTGAAAGATGAACTCAATTGCGAGCGCGTGCTCAATAGTTTCTCCAATAAAAATCGTTTGTAATTCTATGCATTTTATTCAATAGTCATCGTACTAGTCAGTCATCGCGTCCTATCTCTAGTAGGGGATTTCGTTGGAACAATTACGTACCGTTTAGCAAGTAAGTAACATTTTTTTAATAACGAGATTCCACACACCTTTTCGTGTTTCGTTGGTCATCACAACGAAACACGCGATCAAAATGTCACATCGCGAACATTTACACTACGAAGGCACCGCAGGTCCTCTATCACCATCCGGGAAATCTGCTCAAATTCGTCAATGGTCCGCTCTCTCTCACGTAAACAATACGACTAATCATGATAACACCGTTGTCGAGATCGAACGAACACCTAATTGGGAGCATCAGGAAAAAGTTTCCCTAATAACTTTAACTTCCTCTTCTTCGCATAAGCAGTCGTTGTTATCGAGAAGAAGACAGAACGTGGGCGAACGAACGAATAGTTATGGTAGCAGAGGTTACAATTTGTTCAAAGATTTCAAGACCGTGAGAGCGGAGAGAGCGTGCTTAATCGTACTCGTGATCATATTCTGGGCGCAAACTTTTTTTGCTAACGTGATTGATTATGATGAGATTCGGGGATATTCCTCGACGGCGGGTGAAGTCGGCGGTATGGAAAAGGGTTATGAAACGACGAGGAAGAGTATGACGAAGAAAAAGAAAACGACGTCGTCGTCGTCTTCAGATTTTGTGAGGTTTACGACGAGCGATTTGAATACTGGGATAATTAGTCATAAAGTTAGGAAAGATAGCGGGAGACGTGATAGTCCTTCTTCGATTACGACGACGGCTTCTCCGACGACGACTTCGACGTCGACGAGAAAGGCTGTAGATAGTACAGTAGTGAATGGCATGCCGAGATGGTTTACGATGCAAGCGAAAGAGTATTGGACGTTGTATGAGAGCAATGTTTTATCGTGTGGAAATGATATGGAAACTGAAGCGTGCGCGCTTCCACTCGAGACGTACGTAAATTTTGCGAAACTATCTATAAACGATCAGGCGTCGATTTTGAAACATTTAGGCTTACCAGCTATAAGAGCGAGGGATTTGATTTTGAATGGTATCAGTGATGCGGATAAACAAAGTCTCTTATTGTTAACTGTAGATGCAAAGCGCGGAAGAGATATTATAGAAAAGACTGCGACTTTACCGGCTTTGAAATTGATTAAGCGCGGGATTTTGCGTTCGCCGAGAAAAGTCATGGCATTATTAGCGGCTTTAAATGATAATAAAATGGAAACGTCTAACAGTAGTAGCAGTGGTACACAAAAACAGGCGCACAGAGATCTTCTTTCATTTTTTCCAGATGAAGACGTTGCTGTTCTTTTCTCTGCATCGTCTGCAATACAAGCATCTATTGCTTCTGAGAATTTATCCACGAAAAAGCTCATCAATGTATTTGAAAAAATGTTAGCAGTAAGCGGTAATGGTACAGTGGTCAGTGGTGGTGCACGAAACAGACACCAATCTTCTTCTTCTTCTTCTTCTTCTAAGTCGTCGGCGGCTGCTGCAAAAACGATTGCAATGATCCTCGAGGCGTCTCGCAGAATGACCGCCGCAAAAGTACTCTCGCGACTCGACGCTACAACGCAAGCGTTGATTTTCGCCAAAATGGACGACACCACGAGCGAAGCATTGAAACATCGCGTCTCCGAACTTCCCAAACCTACTCAAGCCGAAGAAGACTCTTATCAACAACAAGAACAAAAAGGACAAGGCTCTGTTCTTAACTTAGTCGAAGAGGAAGCTCTCGAACTCTCGCACATAAACAAAGTCCTCAAAAACGTCGACGTTGAGATTAAAACTTCCGAAAAGGAGGCTGAAAAAGAACGAGCGAAATTAGAAAAGAGAGGCGATGCTTGGAGAGGTGCTGCCTGGTGATATCCGTTTGTTCGTTCGTTTGTTCGTTTGTTTGTTTGTGCGCGCTATATATTATTAGAAAGAATCACAGGGTCGCTATGATTCGATTCGAACCACCTTGGCAGCAGGACTGCAGGAGATTGAAATAGAGAAAAGTACGAAAATTTTGAACTTTCTTAATACGTCTGGGTCTAAGAAAAAAAACACGCGATGCTTTAAACGTTGATACGGACACGATCTCATCGCACGACTTTTTGTGAAGAACGATCGAGATTAAATCGTGAGAACCACGCGCGATGATTTAGTGCTTTGAAAATTGCATGATTTACAAAAACGGTTACCGAATGTTTGGGACTTTAACGACGCGCGAGGAACACTAAATGATCATCAATTGAGCTGAAAACTCATACTATGATTGAAAACGAACGTATCATGCTCTTCTATTCAAAATAGTACTGTTCTACTGGTAACGGTGTACGAACGAGCGAAGAAGGTGCCAAAATTGGACACTACTCTTTAGCTTCTTGAAATTCTTGAAATCGACAGAACTTTGATGTAATAAAAGTAGCGCGTGTTTAACTTTACGCGCGATGCTCGAAGTGTTCGAAACACTGCCGCTATCGATCACGGTAATGATTACGATTTTAAACGAGCGTGTACAGACGTACACATGTGTACTCAAGTACTCAAAAAATGTTCTCAATAGAGCGGTATTGGGCACACGATGGTCGAAGAAATCAATTTGCCAGACAAAACTATCCCCACGTGTCTACCGCTTTTTAAAGACGCATTTGAGCATTTCGGATAATCCTCACTTCATCGCGAGTGCATACACACATAAATAATTAAATAAATAATATTATAAAGAGCACTGTACACATACATACACGTATCACGTAACACGCGCGCACACACGCACGGCATCTCGAACTATCTATCGCGCTCTTAGAAGAGAAAAATCAACGGCGCAAAGGATGAGCGAGCGTGAAAATATCAACACCATCTTCGGGCCTGATAATCAATTGGAAACCTCATCAGAAAAAGAAATTATACGTACGCATAGAATGGAAGATCAAGATACTGCCGTCATCGATAGTCAGCAAAAGAAGCAAAACGAGAGGCAAATGAACTTCCTTTCTGCGACGAAGAAGAGCGGTAATGCAATGAAAACGGGTACGATGCTTAAAGTCGATGAGTTCATACGTCGCATGGATGATTTTTGTGTGTATTTTTTTTTCCAAAAGCGTTGCTGCCTCGTTCGTTGTCTTTGTCCAGCGCTAACCAGATTTACTTTGATTATTATTATTTATATAATGAAACACAGGATCAACCGATGCAGGAGGTAATAGCAATAATACTGCTCGTAATAGTGACGCGAATACGAAACAGACACCGCCTGGTTTTCAATCGAGAGCGAAGAAGATATCGCCGAGGACTCCGCCTAAAAATAACGAGAACGGACAAGCTTTGCACCATCGCGCGGCTACTTCTACTACAACAACTACGACAAATGTTGATTCCAAGACGCCGACGAATCTGCGTTCAGAAAAGGATGAGGAGAACTTTGATCCGAGTTTAGTCTCACCGCAATTAGCGATGATTAAGAAGCTTAGCGTGAAACCGAAGACTGTTGATGACGACGACGACGACGACGGTACGGGAGAAAAGGATGATCCGAAAAGTCCTTTAGCGATGATGAACGATGGGCAAACGAGCGTCTCGCATAGTTCTACGGATATTTCCAACGTATCTTTTCAAGAAAAGAAAGTTGTAGATGATAAAGAAGATGCGAAGAATTCTAATGATAAGAATAATAACAACAACAAGCAGCAAAATAATAGTTACGTGAAGCCGCGCCCTATTTGGATAGCTAGATTACCGAGACCATCGGTGGAGAAATACGACGAGCAAAAAGCACAAAGAGAAAAAGATCAACAGTTAGATCAGAAGATAAAAAAGATGACTTTTGATATCGATACCATGATTAGAGAGTCGCAAGAGCTGAAAGTTGAGTTGGACGCGAAACGAGTCGAGTTGAAGAAATCGCGAGATGAAGTACGAATGGCGAATGATTTAGTGAAGCCGATTCGAGATCGATGGAACGGATTGCGAGATGCCGAGAAATCAGTCAAAGAGAAATCGCAAGATTTAAAAGGTTTAGACAGCACTGCAAAGCTCGATCAAAAGCTCGACGATTTGGAAAAGCGAATGGAAGACGAAGGTTTATCAGTTCTCGAGCAAAACAAAATTTTGCGAGAGCAGAAAAAGTTGCGAAATATGCAATCAGATATTGAATCTCTCGAAGAAAGAAAGCGTCAAACAACTGGACAGAATCTCGTTGGCGAGAGTCGAGACGATTTGAAAGCGCGCTTGAGCGCATGCTCGGAAGCAATTGAAGTTTTAAAAGCGAGATTAAAGACAGTTTCTGATTCTCACGACGAGACGTTTGAACAAACTAAAACAATCTCTGAATCAATCAAATCTTTACGTGAAAAGCGCTCGAAGCTCATGGACGAACGCCATTCAAAGTACCGCGACATGGGAGATATTAGAAAAGAAATTCAAGTCTTCTCCAAATTCAAAGCACTCGCAAGAGAATCGCAAGCTTCGATGGATTCAAAGAACGTCGATGCCGTTTCAGACGCAAGAATGAAATGCGAAGATCATAACGATAAATTGATTGCTCAAATGATTGAGGGCGAAACTTATCGCGAATGGTATATGCTCGAAAGCCGAAAAGAGCAGGCGAATGCAAGAGATCGTAAATTGGAGGTACAGGCGGCGAAAGATTCCGAGAGATTGGCAAAGATTGAAGAAAAGCTTAAATTCTCTGAAGCAAAACGCGTTGCCGCCGAGAAAGAGAAGATGAAAGCCGAGGAGGAAATCGTTTCAGCTGTGATTCCCAACACTGCGAAGCTTACAATTTCGACGATATCAACGGGGGAGACTGCTTCTGCATTTTTCTCCGCCGCCTCCGATAAAAAGTCAAAGAAGCAGAACATGGCAAAGAAATCACCATCATCCATCGATAATCTGAAGAGTTTAAACGTAGAAGCGCCGAAGATTGCAGAAGTTCCAGAACATATTCTCGAAATATTAAATACAAAAAAGAATGACGATTCTAGCGATGCTCCGTTAACTCCACGCTCGCAAGCTCGCGAAAAATCGATCGAAGGAGCGCAGCTGAAAGCTCGAAAGCAACAATTGAAGGAGGAAAAACTTAAAGCTAGCGCGCAAAAGGCTGAAAAGATTTTGCACACATCGAAGAACAAAAATGACGACTTAGCTGCTGCGAATGCCGCGATACAAGCAGCAAAAGAAGCAAAGATAATGGCAGAATCTAATCGTAAAAAACTTGAAGAACGAGAGATGTTATCTTCCGCAGCTTCAGGGATTGAAGTTGCACGCAACCAACGCGACGTTGTGAGAGCGGCTATTGCTGCGAACAAAAAAGCTTCTGAGAAAAAAACACAAATGAGAAAGCGGAGTAAAGAGGTTTCTTCAAAGATGTTTGCAGCTTTGATTGTTGGCGTATTTCTTGCATTTTGGTTTATGCTCTTAATACAGCACTATTACAAGTAATTCACTTGTTCGTTGCGTATATAAAATAGAAATCAACGCGCGCTCGCAGAATAATATACAACTTGTAAGGAGAAATCCGAATAAAAACCAAAATGTTGTCAGTAATAATACAGAAAATAATGTTGGTATTTGAAAGTAAAACAATGATCATATACTATGTCTAAATTTGCTGTGGTGTGTGTATTTATATTCTCTCCCTAAATCCCTCTCTCTCTCTCGCTTTTTGCTTTTAACACAGATTATTGAACAATGTCTTGTTCGTTCGCTTGATTTCGTTGCTCCACTTTGTGAGCGCGTCGTACTCAGAGTCCACTCCTTTTCCTTTCGTTTCTTCTTCGTTTTCTATGATATTATTATCAATGCTCTCTCTGTTAATCTCCACCATTCCAGTCACTTGATTTATTTTTGCGTCTAATACGTCGTCTAATACTAAATTTACGAGTAAAGATTCCAATTCTTTCTCTGAAATGTTCAATTCCTCGCTCAAGTGCGATAATTTAATCTTTGAGTAAGGTTTCACGGTTTTCAATAAAACCTGCGTTCGAACGTTATCGACTAAAGCTTGAATATGCGTTGCGACGAAAGTATCTTCGCTAATGCTCTTCTTGTGTTTTTCTAAAAGTTGCTCGAACGAAGAGATATCGTTCGCTTGATACGCTTGTACGAGATCCGTCATAGCTTTGACTTCTTCGTTGTTTTGGTAAGGCTTTGCTTCTTGCGAACCGAATGGATCTACGTCTGATTGCATGAGCATATTCGCTAAAACGAGGTACTTCAAACATACTACGCGTCTCTGCAATCCAGCCTCGTCGTAGTTCTTAAAAGCTTCGAAGAAATCTGTCGCCGCGTCTTCAAAGTTTCTCTCCGCGATGTGCATTTTCCCACCACATTCTCGAATAATCCCAAGAATCCTTGGATGCGGTATCGCGCTCGTAACCGCGAGCGATTCTTGATATAACTCCTTCAACTTTTTCGTATTTTTCTGTTCCGTATACATTTGAATTTCCATCGCGTACACTTCCAATAACTGCGTCCCTTTCCCAGCCGCGTATTGACCGGTTTCGTCTTGACAGGACTGTCTCAACTCCTTCGTCGTCTTCGCCATGGACGCAAAATTCTCCCACTTCAACCATAACTTACACAACTTCAACTCAATCTTAAACCACAACCTCTCGTTAGTCTCTCTCGTCATAGTCTTTAACATTCGTTCATAAAACATCTCCAGAAGTTCTTTATCTTCAATCGCGTTTGCGGTCTCCAACAACGAATTCACGACTTTCTCCGCCTTGTTCTTCGTCACCGATTTCTCCTCGACGTACTTTAACAACTCACTTAATGCTTCGATCGTTTCGTGGACTGGTTTCTTCATCGAAATCATTAGTTTCACGATTTGTTTATACGCCTTTATGCCCCATTCGCTTTTCTCCTGTTCCATCGCTCGAACTTCTTTGAACCCTTCGAGTGCTTTTTCGTGATCTTTCGCGTTCTCGAGTAACCCTGGTTTATATCGTACGATTATTAAAAGAATTATTAAAAGAATGAATCGTTAGCTTGTGTGTGCGTGCGCGTGAATAATAATAATCATAAATAGCAAATATTCGATCGTTTATGAGGAAATTACGCGCTCGATATGGTCCATGCATCGAATGGACTTTTTGAGTTCGTTTAACGAAAGAAAAACGAGATCAGTGAGCATAAAAGAACAAACCTTTTGCGTTATAATATTGGTTCTCGATGTCAACATCTTCCTCTTCGTTCTCTTCGTCTGAGTACTCGAACCCGTAATCTTCATCCATGTCACTCATGACTTATGTGAGAGGAGACCTCTCGATTTTTTGTGAATAAAATGTAAAGTTGAAGAAGGAGAAGGATGAGTGTAATGCTATGAGCTATATTTTTTTTACTACTAACGAATGTCACAGTAAACGACTGATGTCGCGACCCCAGATCTTCGTGCGTAACATGTCGCAACCGACCTTGAAAGAGTTCCCGTACGATACTTGCGAGACGGTTTCGAAAGATTTCCAAAAGAAACCGGCGAGGATACCTTTTAAGATCGTGACGCCCGGGATATCGGCGACCGCGGCGTCTTTACCGATGTATGCTAAAGAGCCTCTGTGCGTGTAAACGAATTCGGCTTTCGGGTCTGCTAAGGAGTCAACACTCTTCGCTTGCGCGGCTTTGTTGAAGCGGTCGGCGAGAAAATAAGCTTCCTGTTTCGCGACTTGCGCCGTTGCTGGGAAAGATTTTGGTTCGAGCGTAACGCAGTCTCCTATGGCGAATATGGACCCATCGGAGCCTTTCACGCGTAATGCTTTATCGGCGAGTAAACTTCTTCGGTTTGGCTGTGAATCCTCTGGTAACGTATTCATGATATTTTCGCATAACGGGTTCATTTTGATACCAGAACACCAAACGGCCATTCCGAACGGGAGCTCTTTCTCTTCTCCAGTGTTTTTATCTTTCACGACTAACACGCATTGCTTCACTTCTTTCACTTGCGTGTTTAATAAACAGTTAATGTTCGCTTTGTTGAAGAAATCGGTCGCATAGTCTTGAATTTCACGGTTATAAGTCGATAATAAGCGATCTTGTAAATCGATTATATTGATCGATACGTGCCTCAATAGACGTTTAGGAAATGTTTTTGCGACGTCATTATATACTAAATCGTACAACTCTGCTGCTAACTCGACGCCAGTTGGACCGGCACCAATGATTACGAACCTCAGCAAATCTTTAATTTGATCTTCGGTCATTTCCGGTAACGCCGCTCTCTCAAACCTCGCGTTCACTTGACTCCTAAACATTGCCGCGTGCGATACTTCCTTGAAGAAAAGACAAAACTGTTCAACGCCTGGCACGCCGAACGTGTTCGGAATCGCACCAACGGCGACGACTAAATAATCATACTTCATTTCAAAACTCTGCGATTTATGTTTACTCTCCACGCTCGGCAACCATTTCGTCGCAATAGCGCTCGTTAAATATCTATTCGAAAACGTTACCGTCCTCTCCTTTGCGTTTATATCAGTCGCTTGCGCTTCGTAGAACTTAAACCCTTTCTCGGCAATAGGCCTACGAATGCTCTCCACGATACTCCTCGTCTCAATCGCACCAGTGGCTACGCCTGGCAACAATGGCGTATATAGGAAATAGTTCCTCGGCGACACGACGACGACGTTAAACATCTCGTTCAGCTCCCGCCCCTTTAAGGCTTTGATGAACGATATTGCCCCCCATCCAGAACCAAGGACGACGATGGTCTTCTTCAAAGGGTCGTTCTTCCATGAATCGATTTCATGAGCTCCCGGCTTATTAGGATTCGCTATTTTCTGTTCTAACGCTGCAACTAATCGCCTATCCCAATGATCGCCATTACGCTCGCGCTCGTTCTCCTGTCGCGTTGAATACGGTTTCGTTAAGCCACGTGGGACGTGGATATCTTTTCTTAAATAAAAACTGTTTATTTCTTTCGCATCATCGTGCGTTTTCGTACTCGCATATCGCGTTATAACAGCAGAAGAAGAAGAGGAAGAAGAGGATGAGCGCGATCTGAGCAGTATTGCTGAAATCATTTTTATTTTCTGTACGCAGTAATCAATAAGATATGTATAGACGAGTGACGAAAACGTGATTCGTTTTGGAGTTTTCTACTGTTGAAAAAAAGTGTCAAATTATTTGTGGGCACCCGCGGGAAATATTTGTCGTTTTTGCTGCTGCTGGAAATCCTACAGTTCGACTACGGAAAAGATACCAAAGGATGATCGATAAACACACGCGCGCTCGCGCTGAGAAAAAGGAATAATAAGGCTGTTCTCTATTATTTTTGAATTATTATTATTATTATTATTATTATTATTATTATTATTATTATTACAGTATGATGAATAAGGAGAAGAAAATATGTTTTAGTTCAGATTTCCATGGAAACACGGAGATGTTAAGAGAGTTCTTGAGACGAGCTACGACTGATGATGATGATGATGATGATGATGGTTTGAACGCTGATTATGTGATCATCGGTGGTGACATAGGACCGCGCGGCGGAAAGTTTCATGGACATGAATTAGTCGAGTTTAACAGTAAAGATGTCGTGAAACAGTTGGATTGGTT